>ERZ779889.6-NODE-6-length-308900-cov-11.079661_pt1 | contig 308900 bp, 245 predicted proteins | sample MGYA00511030_ERZ779889 | MGnify/ENA primary metagenome ERZ779889 (study PRJEB29588, sample SAMEA2160616) | human gut metagenome | biome: human gut; feature: human-associated habitat; material: faeces | place: Denmark | collected 2008/2010 ...
TTCAAGTCGTTGTGATTTGCTTTCAAATTTGTATTTTTGTAGTATTCTAAACAGCATTTGCAAGTGAAGCTCGAAGCTTCAAGTCGTTGTGATTTGCTTTCAAATTTGTATTTTTGTAGTATTCTAAACAGCCAATTTTTTTTACCATACAGGTAGCACCTGGTTGTGATTTGCTTTCAAATTTGTATTTTTGTAGTATTCTAAACAGCCCTTTGACTTGCTCAACATTAGACATAAGAGTTGTGATTTGCTTTCAAATTTGTATTTTTGTAGTATTCTAAACAGCCTTGGTAGCTCCAGATTCCCAATAACGATTGTTGTGATTTGCTTTCAAATTTGTATTTTTGTAGTATTCTAAACAGCACAAGAGTAGACGGCAATGCCAAATTCATAGTTGTGATTTGCTTTCAAATTTGTATTTTTGTAGTATTCTAAACAGCGTTCGGCGAAACTATCCTGCAAGATAGCTTGTTGTGATTTGCTTTCAAATTTGTATTTTTGTAGTATTCTAAACAGCATCTGCTTTGTTTAATGTTAATAATATGCTGTTGTGATTTGCTTTCAAATTTGTATTTTTGTAGTATTCTAAACAGCCAAAGAAGTAAAACATTTCATAATCGATGGGTTGTGATTTGCTTTCAAATTTGTATTTTTGTAGTATTCTAAACAGCACGTTTACTTGGAGAAGGAGATTTGGTAGTGTTGTGATTTGCTTTCAAATTTGTATTTTTGTAGTATTCTAAACAGCGAGCTGTTACTCCGCTAACGTTCAATGATCGTTGTGATTTGCTTTCAAATTTGTATTTTTGTAGTATTCTAAACAGCATTTTGTATTTCAATATTCTGAGCTTCAGCGTTGTGATTTGCTTTCAAATTTGTATTTTTGTAGTATTCTAAACAGCTCCTCGATACAACAAGATAATGTATTACGGGTTGTGATTTGCTTTCAAATTTGTATTTTTGTAGTATTCTAAACAGCAAAGGTATTCGTCATTAATAGGAGCAACCCGTTGTGATTTGCTTTCAAATTTGTATTTTTGTAGTATTCTAAACAGCTAATATTCTCTCGTAGACCTATTATGATAAGTTGTGATTTGCTTTCAAATTTGTATTTTTGTAGTATTCTAAACAGCACAGGGCTGATAATACATACATGATTAGCCGTTGTGATTTGCTTTCAAATTTGTATTTTTGTAGTATTCTAAACAGCTGTAAAGAGGCCTGGAACTCACCAAGAACAGTTGTGATTTGCTTTCAAATTTGTATTTTTGTAGTATTCTAAACAGCTGGCCAGGAATAGAAACAAATCCACCATAGGTTGTGATTTGCTTTCAAATTTGTATTTTTGTAGTATTCTAAACAGCTTCCACATTAAACGGGTCGGAACGAAAAAGGTTGTGATTTGCTTTCAAATTTGTATTTTTGTAGTATTCTAAACAGCCGGTGGAATTAAGATTATTGCTGACATGTGGTTGTGATTTGCTTTCAAATTTGTATTTTTGTAGTATTCTAAACAGCTGACCCGAAGAAGATACTTCAAATTTTACGTTGTGATTTGCTTTCAAATTTGTATTTTTGTAGTATTCTAAACAGCATTACACGACTTCAGATGATGAACACTTTAGTTGTGATTTGCTTTCAAATTTGTATTTTTGTAGTATTCTAAACAGCGGAAAGCGCCATGGGCTTTTTCGGGAAATGGTTGTGATTTGCTTTCAAATTTGTATTTTTGTAGTATTCTAAACAGCAGATGGCCAAGGATACTGAGGTGATTGTGGGTTGTGATTTGCTTTCAAATTTGTATTTTTGTAGTATTCTAAACAGCCGTCGTTTCCGTCGGGGGCGGGTGCATCCGGTTGTGATTTGCTTTCAAATTTGTATTTTTGTAGTATTCTAAACAGCCCGTGTTGGTTCTGTATTTGTCCCTTTCCCGTTGTGATTTGCTTTCAAATTTGTATTTTTGTAGTATTCTAAACAGCACATCTCATGCAATCAACTACATGTCAACCAATTACGCCCAAGAATAGAATTAATTTTTCAAGCTGTTCAAATCTTACAAAACCCGTTACTAAACGGGTTTTATTTTTATAGACTAAAACAATTCCAATTGCTGTCCAGGGACATTGACCTTAGATGGTTTTGCCCCATAAAATAATTCCATTTGGCCAAATTGCTTATCAGTGATACAAATTATGCCCACCTTTCCCGTGTCAGGCAAGAACGACTTCACCCTATTTACATGAACAATCGCATTTTCCCTACTTGCACAATGCCTCATATATATTGAAAATTGAAACATTGTAAATCCGTCTTCGACAAGATTCTTACGAAAAAGTGTATATGCTTTCCTCTCTTTCTTTGTTTCAGTCGGAAGATCGAAAAACACCAGAACCCACATGACCCTATATTCACTTATTCGACTCAATATTCAGGATACGATATTTTTCTCAATTCGCCACTAAAACATTTAAACAAAGATGCAGTCGTTTCCGCTACAGCAACCATCAACGGCCTGCGTTTTCCCTTTATAACCACATCAAGCGTCGGAATCGACAATAACTCTGTCTTTATATCCCGAGTCAATTCCAATTCTTCATCGTCATGCGACACATGCTTGCGAAACAATTCAAATACAAGTTTGTCCACATAAGGACGATACGGTTCCATAATATCATCGGCAAGGCAATATGCATTATACCTATTATGATGATGTATCCCCAACGTAGGAAACAAACCGTTCGCAACAAGAGATCGTGCAACTACAGCCCTAAGTATCGCATATCCATAATTCAACAAATTATTCGGAGGTACACCTTCCCTTCCACGACAAAATCCTTCTACCGCTGAATACATATTTTTCCAATAGTATGCAGCAGCTCTTGCCTCCATATTATCCACATCCCCGCTACGAACATCACTTGCCCAAACATACATACATCTATGGCTATCTTTTAAGCATTCTTCAAGTACACGAGCCTGATTAATAATCTTGCATTTTATCGTCTGTTGCCACAATTGCTTCTTTAATGGTTCTGACGCATTTAATTGCTGGCGGAAACGTTCATTTTGTATGGTATTCCCATACAGAGGCAATAACAAGCCCGTAGGCATGTGACAACTGTCGCATGTTATTACTGCGCAATTATTCTCCAGCAATGTTTCAAGCAACCCCGAAGTTATTGTTATCCTGCTGTTGTCGATTATGACAACCCCAATATCCTCAATCGGGCGAGTAACTTCATCGGTACTTTCATCTTTTTTATTCCCGGGACGACTTATGACAATCTGCCCCGAACGAAGAGACAAATATGCCTGATTGCCGAAATACAAAGTTTTTTTAATCATACACGCATCTTAAAATCAATACTCACCAACCGAAACAATCTGTCCTATGTGATTTACTCTAACTTTAACCACACGCTCAAGATTTTTTAAACTACTAATCCTTTTATATGACATGCCCTTTAAGCGAGCATCGTCTTTGATACTCGTTTCCAAATGATGCCTAAACCAATAATCATTATCCGCCAACTTCTGCACTCGATACAAATGTTTGCTTATTTCAGTATAATTTCCCTCATCCGTAAGATCTATGTTATTTGGATCGAAATCAGAGTCTTCATCTGGGAAAACGAAATACTCATTTCGCTTCATTGTAAACAAAAATTGCCAACCTTCATCTTTATGATAATCCTTATCAATTACCGACAGTCCTTGTGAGACCCGAGCCGTAGCCTCGAAAAATGACATCACCTTAGACTGCAAATTTCCTTTGGCATCACGATAAACTGCCACATGATGATTATTACCTGTACTTACAAAATCGACAGGCTGAGTATTGCCTCCTGAATCGAGGACAAGTTTGCCATCGTAATCCCTCTTATCATGCAATGCCACCCCATTGCTGATTCCAGAAACTGTCACTCGTTTTATCACATTTCCGTTTTTCAGATAAATAGGATTCTCGTCAAGATTTACAAAGGCTTTTTTTGCTTTTTCTTTGACATCCTTTCCTTCATAAGCATTCAATCTGTCCATGAGAGTGTCTTTCACCTCCTTATCCAAAACCTTGTCAATGTTCAAGTCAGGAGTTATCTTCTTTCTCGATGTATAATCATACCTAAACATCACGACTTTCACTTTCGACGGAACGCAACGAGTACCACTTCCTGCAACAAACACAGGATTCTTTTCCAGTCTGTTCTTGCCTGTAAAAGCCTTCTTTGCATCTCCTCCATACTCGTCCAGCCGAGCCAATAAAGCTTCTCTATATTCCTTATTAGCCACTGTCATGATTTTTTCTTTATCGAAAGCTTTTCCTACGCTCATGTATCCTGTTGAATATTTCTTTACACGACGATAAACAGTCTCATCATGCAATTGCCCTCTCGGCGTAAGTTGTACTTTACAAATTATTCCACCACGTCTTTTTATCTTGTTTATATTGGATGTCATCACTTTATTTTTCGATTTTATCGAAATAAGCACACATTCTAAATGTTTTTTTGCTTCAGTCCTAAAAACACTCTTAGGCATTGGAGCAACCATAATTCTCCTCTTACAATTCTCATTCTCATCTTTATGAGCCTTGAGATTATTAAAATAATTGATTATGCTTCTCCTCGAAAATGCGATAACCAACGCATCCATGGCATGATGGCGGTGGTCATCACGTTTCGACCACCCATTTATTCTTCTTATTCTTTGTCCATCATCACGTCCTTGTATCACCTCTGTCATCCCAAGTTTATTGTATTTTTCCCAATCAAGTTCTTTTATCACATCGACGAGTTGCCAATCTTCGCGCAACCGTGCAGTTATTGCACCTGTTGTCGTGACTACTGTTTTGACGACATTTTCAAGAATTTCCACAGCCTTTCGAGCTATATAACTCGTGTTATTCAAATCTCTCGCAAGGAAATCGGACGGAATTTCGGATGCCGACATCAGCAACCTTTTCTTTTTTGTTTCAGGCAACGGCAAATCCATCACTTTGCTCCTGTATTCGGCTACACCTTTGCCCCCATATTTTTCTGCCACATAGTCAAATGCGGTTCGTTTTCCCTTTTCCTTATTAACATAGCTCAATTCCAATGTCTTATTTGATAATGAATCATCAAACAAACTGGCTTGTGGAATTATATGCTCAATATCAAAATCTTTGCTGAATAATTTATCTTTTGCAATATAAGTACCCGAATACAACGTCTTATATCCGTTTTTCTCCAATTCTTTATAAAGCTTGTAACGTATCCGGTCATTGCGACTGACATATTTTAATCCAAATTCTTTTTTCAATGTCTCGTCTACATCTTTATTCTCTCGCTCGTTTTTTCTAATGTCATTCGACATCTTTTCTCTTTGCTTTGCATTGCTCTTTAAACTTCGAGACATTTCAAGCCTTATTTCATCAGGTCGCCCGTAACAGGCCATTATTTCATTTACCACATTGACCATTTGGTTCAGAATCTTCTCAACTACAGGATTCCGCAGACTGTTATGAGGAAGCAATGGCAACTGTTCAACAAGTTGCTTTGATTCTATTTCCGACTTCGTTAGCGAACGACTGGAATGCCGGTATCCTGCCATCTCACACGACGTACTGTAATCGTTACCCTCTTTCATAAAAGGCAAAATCCGACGCATGGCTTTAACACTCAAGCTACCATATCCTTGCTCAAATACTACATTTGCCAAAACCTCTGCCGCCTCAAAATCCATACCGCACTGTGCCATAATCTTTTTTATCAGGCTATCAATACCACTTTCAGACGCATCTCCTTCATAGGAATATAACAAATGCCATAATCTGTACATGGGCTGACGCTCGAGTTCCATACCCGGCAATGATGAATCGAATGTCAAAATTCGTAAATCAAATCCCAATTTGACAAATTCGCTTTTGAGTACTTCCATGATTTGCCTACTCTTCATCTTTGCAAAATTATAAGATTGGGAACTTCTGCGTTCAATTATTTTCTGATATGCACCACGCAATATTGCCTGTGTCTTATTTCCGTCTAATTCTTCAAAATTGATGGTATGGCTCTTGCTTCCATTAAATAAAAGTTTCAGCACTTCTTTCCTCGTCAACTTACGTTTCAAGTTAAGTTCATTCCAAAGGATGTCTTTTTCCTCCGGCTCAAGACGACGTTGTTCCTCTGTGCTTGTATCCGTAACTATCACATTGTTGAGAATCTGCCAGATTTTAAATTCTTGAAACAATGGAGAAGATTTAGGACACACTTTTGCACCTAAAATTCTTGTCTTTCCATCCTTATCCTCAATAGGCCATCTTTCCAATTCGCAATAATTTACTCGACCTTTTTGACTTTTCAACCTACGTTGGTAAAAAATAATTTTATCGCGAATCTCTTTTTTAAGTTCAAATGAAAGCTCCTTATGGAATTGTGATTGTGTTTTCCATATAACTTCAAATTCATGCAAATAATCCGAACGATAAAAAATCTTGTTTTTGAAGCTATAATTTGGCTCTTCCTTAAGCTTGTCAATCAGATATTGTCCGACAGTGAGACCATGCAGTTCATTACTTCGACATTCTATTTTTGCTAAATAGTTTTCCTGTTCCTCGTCTTTAACCTTGTCAACTGATGTAGAATCATTTACCGTCAAGTCTTTACGGCTGCATTTATAACCTCTTTTCTTATTAAGCATCAACAATATACGAGCAAGTTCTTCAAGCGACACTCGCTCTGTTGCCGCTTTTGCCCTCAACATGTAAGTTTCAAATGTTGTCTTGTTCCCTTGTTCATGCAATATTGTTTCATCGTTTATGAAATTATTTCTCTTAAGGCAATCTATCAACGCTTCTCGTCGCAACTTAAAGCGTTGCAAATTCCTGCGCATGCTCCGTTTCAGAGTTCTGCCCGAATTAGTTGAAACACTTTTACCTCTTTCAAAATTATCTTTTTCTCCATCTTGTCCTTGAGTAAGAGGATTGACCCTTACCCCCAAACGCACTATTGAAGATTGCTCATCGCTCGACTCTGCTTCATTTACCAAAGCCCACCCAATACTCGCAACGCCTAAATCAAGACCTAAGATTCTTTTCATATTTTGAGAATTATTCATGATAATTCTCAAATTTATGAAATTAATGCTTATAGAACAACATATTAAATAATTTTCATAACTGCCTCGGCCATTAAACAACACAATGTTAAAAAACAATAATTTATTATTCTTCCCACCTCGACAATCCAATTTCTAAAATACATTTCGCTATATTTGTAATACAAATTTGAAGCATATCACAATAAGGATTATTCCGTTGTGAAAACACTTAAAGCGGCACCAACCATTCTTATGGTGTAGTGTCGCTTTCGTTTTACAAGCAATTAAACTAATTTTTTGCTTAACGGGTTATGTCCCACTGCAACAGGTTGAACGACGATTCCACCTTGCTCTCGGCAGTGTCGTCAAGTTCGTGGAAAAAATCCATTCCCGTCAACGCTTCAACTTCATCTACCGTCACGGCATAATTCTTTATCGGGCCTTTACTGCTTCCGTTGGGATAAATAAACCCTATCGCACGCATCGGAGTTGCAAATGGAGCTAAAACCACTTTATAAAATTTATCAGGCACCACCACTCGGCTCTTGCCTATGGTTTTCATGTCGCTACTGTATATTGGTCCGGCGGCGATTATTATGGCGCTGTCGCGACGCGCCCAATCTCGCGCCTTGTCTTCGAGCTTGCTCCAACCGCCCGAATTCAAGCTTGCCTTTTGCGGACAAATATTGGTCATGTAGAATGATTCTTTCATTACCTCCCTGTCCCACTTCATGTCGGCTGCCGGAGCCATGTGACCGCGCGTGTAACCCGAGTGTGTGTAATCTTGCGGCTCGGCACATCCGTACACCTGCTCATCGACCAAGAAATTCTTATAGCGAGGCACTTTACCGTCGGTTTCCTTTCCTGTCAATTCATATATCACGCAATTTGGCACATGATATTTACTGTTGAAATACACTGTAAACCCTCTATACACTACCTTCGTATTGTCAATCCCCTTAGGCATTTTAACGCTTTCGAGGTCGCAACCTGCCACATCATGCGCCAACTCAGAAGAATAAGCATCATCTGCCACATACCGGCCCACAAAATACAATACTACTATTACCAGCCCAAACCATGCCGCCGATGTCAATGTTTTCATTATTTTGTTTATCGCTCCTGTCACGGTTTTGTTTTTCCTGCGTCTACTGCGTCTTGCCATAATATCATACAATGTTGACACAAATTTACTAAAAATAATCCTTAACCATAAAACATACTAAACATACCACGTCAATAATTGAAAATAAGCAAACCAATTTTTCTCATTGCGCTTGACATTCACTACCTTTGTACATCCGTATCCATTACGGCGTTGCCAGCGCAAAACCGTAATGCTTGCGTCCACAAGAATTATTAACCCGTGGCCTGTTCGACTCAATGAAACAAGCACGAATGCACGCCACACGAAACATAAACACAAAATGACTGTTGTAGATCGTTTTTTACAGTATGTCAAATTCGACACACAAAGCGACGAATTGACCAACCTTACGCCTTCAACCCCGGGACAAATGATTTTTGCCCAGCACCTTGAAAAAGACTTGAAAGAACTCGGGCTGTCTGACATCTCTCTCGATTCCAACGGATACCTGATGGCTACTTTGCCGTCAAATTGCGACAAGAAAGTTCCGACCGTGGGTTTCATAGCCCACCTCGACACATCGCCCGACATGTCGGGTCACCATGTATCGCCACGCATCATCGAAAAATATGAAGGCGGGGACATCACATTGAACGCCGACAAAAAAATAGTATTGTCGCCCGAGCAATTTCCAGAACTCGAAGATTATAAGGGACAGGCACTCATCGTTACCGATGGCAACACTCTGCTCGGTGCCGACGACAAGGCAGGAATAGCCGAAATAATTGCCGCCATAGACTACCTGAAGTCGCATCCAGAGATAAAGCACGGTGACATAAGAATAGCTTTCAATCCCGACGAGGAGATTGGCCAAGGTGCACACAAATTTGACGTTCAGAAATTTGGTGCCGATTGGGCTTACACGATGGATGGCGGAGCTATAGGCGAGCTTGAATACGAAAACTTCAATGCTGCCGTGGCCAAGGTGACATTCTCGGGCCGAAACGTGCATCCGGGATATGCAAAGCACAAGATGATCAACTCAATACGCATTGCAAACCAATATGCGATAATGTTGCCACGCTGGGAAACTCCCGAACACACCGAAGGATATGAAGGATTCTACCATCTCGTAGGCATTGAAGGCAATGTTGAAAAGACTGTACTTACCTACATTATCCGCGACCATGATCGCGACCGCTTTGAACGCCGCAAAAAAGAGTTGGAACATCTTGCAAGAAAAATCAACAACGAATTCCCAGGATGCGCCGAGATTGAAATAAAAGACCAGTATTACAACATGCTTGAAAAAATCAAGCCGGTGATGCACATTGTCGACATTGCAAAAGAAGCAATGGAAAGAGCCGGTGTGAAGCCAAAGGTCCAACCAATTCGCGGCGGAACAGACGGAGCACAACTGTCGTTCAAAGGTCTACCATGCCCCAACATATTTGCCGGAGGCCTCAACTTCCACGGACGATATGAATTCATTCCCATCCCCTCAATGGAAAAAGCCACCGACACAATCATCGAAATATGTAAAATCGTCACCGAGCAAGCATAGCCAAGCAGGTACGACACGATACAAAAAATCCCGGAGCTTTTGTGCGAAGCTCCGGGATTTTTGTTTTTTCCCTTAATCGGACAACATCACTTGTTAACCAATATGCCATTGCCAGGCATGTGCATGCCGGCCATCACAAGCTTTTTGCGCTCGGCAAAGCCAAAGAAGAATTTACGAGATTCCACGGCCTGCACAGGATTCATGTCATAAACCGGACAAATATTCATGTCCTGAACCTGCAAGTCATATCCGTGCATCAAATCGGCAATTACAAGCAATCTTCCCGACATGTACAACGAATGCCCGGGAGTATGTCCCATTGCAGCCATAGCCTTTATGCCGAGAGGCAAAGCTGTAGAATCGGTAAAACTGAACTGATGCAACCTATCGCCGTAAGCAGCCATGGTCTTGATGGCATTCTCTCCGCTTTCTCCGCATTTTGACCAATAGTCATATTCTACTTCCGGCACATAGACTTCGGCATTTGGGAATGCCGCGCTATCACCACGGAGCATTCCGCCTATATGGTCACCATGAAAATGCGTGATGAGCAAATAATCGATATCTTCAGGAGCAACGCCTATAGAATCAAGCCTTGCCAGCAAGCATCCTCCGGCATGTTCGCCTACACCTGTATCAAACAATACTTTCTTGCCCTGCTTTTCCATCAAGAAACAATGTATTGAAGATGCAACCGAGCCACTTGGCGACAATTCCTCGACACGAGCCGAATCCTTATTGTCGGCTCCGTAAAACAACGCATTAGGCATGCGATGCTCGCCGGCATTGTCCTGCAAAGTATAAAGGACAGTTACTGAATCAATCATAACCTCCGATACACCATCGCACTTTGTATTCACTACCACAGTACTGTCAATGCCGTCCGATTCCGAGCTACCAGAATTTCCTCCACACGACGCCACACTCACAGCCAATGACGCAATAGCGACCATGCTACCAAAAAATTTTTTTCTCATGCTTTTTTATTTTATTATACAGCTAATTGCAAAGATAATTAAAGTCGAGAGCCACTGCAAGCAAATGTCAATTGTTTAACAAAGGCTTCAAAAAACTTAACTTGGCAGATATTGACAGGTAACAGGCAAAAGACTATTTTTGTCACCAAAAAAATCCGGAGTATGAAAATTGAACTGGACTTGCATACCCACACAATAGCGAGCGGCCACGCCTTCAGCACATTGCAGGAAATGGTACATGCCGCATCACAAGCTGGACTGAAATTGCTTGGAATCACCGAGCACTCCTCCGGCATACCCGGGAGCTGTGCTCCGATATACTTCCGAAACCTACATGTCGTGCCAAGGAACATGTATGGAGTCAATCTGCTCCTTGGAGCCGAGATTAACATTCTCAACACAAACGGCGACATTGACATGCCCGACGAGATGATGAAATACCTTGATGTGAAAATAGCCGGCATACACTCTTTATGCTATACACCGGGGACAAAAGAAGAAAATACGGCCGGAATGGTAAAAGCCATCGCCAATCCACACGTCAACATTATAAGTCATCCGGGCGACGGCACAGCCGACCTCGATTTTCTCCCAATAGTGCGTGCCGCAGGCGAGCACCACACTTTGCTCGAAATAAACAACAGCTCGCTCAATCCTTTCCGGCACAAAGAGAAAGCACGCTCCAACAATCTTGAAATATTGCGTCTTTGCAAAATTCATGGCGTGCCTGTGATTTTAGGCAGCGATGCCCACATTTCATTCGATGTCGGACATGTGGAACGGGCTCTCGAATTGGTCAAAGAGGCCGACTTTCCCGAAGAGCTTGTCATGAATTATGACATAACCCGATTGTTGGATTACTTAGGCATAAAGCTACCCTGTTAAGTTATCACAATTATAAAACTTCCATTAAAATATTTTCTAAAATGATAAGAATCAATGTATTTATTCAAGTAAGTGAAGAAAACCGCGCTGCATTGCTCAACGCGGCTAAACAGCTTGTCGAAGCTTCAAAAGTAGAAAACGGATGCGTGGCTTACGACCTTTTTGCAAGTGCCACTCGTGATGACGTGTACATGATATGCGAAACTTGGGCCGATGCCGAAGTGCTTGCCAAACACGAGCAATCTGAACACTTCCGTACTCTCGTTCCCGAAATGGAACGCCTCGGTTCACTGAAACTTGAAAAATTCAATTTCTAAGAATCAGTTTTAGCGCAAGTACTTTTTACTACTTGCCTCGCACCGGCAACTGCCTGAATCAATATTCAACAGTTGCCTTTCCTATATCCGAAATTCACGAGCCGCTTATTGGCAAATTAGACAAAACCACGCTTTTTGCCTTTTTAAAAACGATATTCTTGCATATCTGACAAATTATTAGTAATATTACACAACAAAAGAACCAAAACAAACAAAACCCTATGCCACAGGCATAAACATACGTTGCATAAAAACACCACCGATCAACATATATTGAAAATACTATGTATTTAAAACGTATATTCGGCATATTATTCATAGCAATTGCATTGAATGTCCTCGCATTTCCTGTTTTCTCTATTGCAAAGACAGAATTTAATAACCATATACTGGATTTCACTAAGAAAACACTCACGCTGGACGACGGACTGTGCAGCGATGAAGTAAAGCAGATTTACAAAGACAACGACGGCTTCATATGGATTGCTACTAATAATGGGCTTTCATTATATGATGGGCATTCATTCACTACATTCAAGTCAAACCTGCACAATTGGGATCTTCTCAGTTGCAACGACATCACATGCATCATAGACGACAATGATGATAACCTGTGGATAGGAACAATCGATGGGCTTAACGTGCTCGACAAAGCAACAGGCTCATTCAGGAAAATCAACAGCCAAGCGTTCAAAAACAACCCAATAGCACAAATATTGCCAGCAAGTGATGGTAGCATAATGATTGCCACCGACCGTGGACTTGTGATTTACCATCCCGATAAAGATTCTTGCACGGTAGTGACACGACAAAGCACCGGCGACATAATGCCCCAAACGGCAATAAAATCTCTCCTTGAAGATGACAAAAAAAACATCTGGATTGGAACATGGAATGAAGGCTTGTTCAGAATTGACGCTAAAACAGGCAAATACATATCATACCCTAAAATGAACAAGCAGAACTCTGCCCACTACATATACCAAGACAGCTCAGGCAACATCTGGATTGGGACATGGGGCTACGGCCTGCATAAACTAAAGAACCCATACGACATGGACAAGCTGTCGTGGGAAACATATGCCAGCACCTCGCACAACAGCAATAACTCATTAATTGACAACACTATATATACAATAACCGAAGGACCTTGGAAGAATTCAATATGGGTAGGTACCCCGGTAGGGATAAGCGTGCTGGACAAAAACACCGGCGAGATATTGACTAACTTCTATCCCGACAAAAGCACTAATTCCATTTCGGGCGGCGAGGTAAATTCCATCCTGACCGACGACAATGGCTCCCTATGGATAGGAATGCTTGGATCGGGAATTGACGTGTTCAACTTCATTCCACCACAAGATTTCTACACAAACAGCCTGAACGATATACAAAAACGCTTGCAATCCAACTCTGTGCGCTCAATCCTCATCGACAAGAACGACAACATGTGGCTCGGCATCGGCTCCCAACACCTCGTACAAATCAACAAGAAGACCGGCCACTGGAAATGCGACGACGAGATTCCTGGATTTGCAAGCACCCGTGGATACACGGTAATGGCAATTACACAATCCCGAATCACAGGGAATATTTGGATAGGCACCTACGACGGAGGCCTTATGGTATATGACCCGTCAACTCAAACTGTGAACTGCTACAAGCAAGAAAACACACAATGGATGCCGGGAAACCGCATTTACGCCATTACCGAAGACCACCGAGGGCAAATGTGGATTGGGACCCAATACGGGTTCGGGATGTACTCTCCTTCGGGAGGCTCTTATGCTAAATTCTACAACATCAAGGCAGGCAAACTAAACATAAACGAGATACCTGTCAATTCAATTGTAGAAGACAAAAACGGTGTAAAGTGGATTGGCACTCGCACAAGTGGCATTATACGCTTGGAGGGGGAAGGCGGAGAAGCATCAGAATACTCGATAAAGACCTATGCTCCCGACAATGGTCGACTGAACGCCATAAATGCCATAAGCCTGCTCATCGATGCCAAAGACAGGATATGGGCCGGAACCCAAGGTGGCGGTTTAAGCCTGTACGACCCACAAAAAGATACTTTTGTCTCGAAACATGCTGAGTGGGAACTCCCGGGCGACGACATCTATAGCATGCTTGCCGACAAAAATGGAAACCTGTGGATGGCCACCAACAGCGGTCTCGTAAACCTCATCTTCACCGACGGCGAACCGACAAAACCAATATATAGGCTTTATACTGTGGCCAACGGGCTGCAAAGCAACATTTTCAACACTAATGTCGCGTTCAAAAAAGCCGATGGCGAAATGTTTTTCGGAGGACACCACGGATACAACAGTTTCTATCCCGAAAAGATTAAAACTGCCGACTTCGACGCTCCAATAGCCATTACCGATATACTTATTCATGGCAAATCATGGATGACGCTTGATGCAAGCGACCGTGCGAAAATTTCAAACGAAACGCCTAATTTCACAAAACAAATAACCCTGGATTACAAACAAAACAATTTCTCGATAGAATTTGCGGCCCTTGACTATAAAAGCCCTGAACAAAACAGATACTCATACATGCTGAAAGGGTACTCGGATGAATGGAGGTATGTCGACGAAAAGCACCGATATGCCCAATACAATAACCTTGCGCCGGGGACCTACGAATTTGTGCTACGAGCAACCAACTCAAGTGGTAAATGGATTGACCGTCCACAAACGCTGAAAATAAAAATCTTGCCTCCGCCATGGCTCTCTTGGTGGGCATATTCTATTTATGCCGTCTTGTTGCTGGCACTGATAATACTTGGATACAGATTCGCAAAGAAAAAAATAAGGCTGTATAACGAACGAGAGCTTGAAAAATTCATTTCGGATAAAGCCGAAGAAATGAATCATGCCAAGTTGCAATTCTTCACCAACATCACCCATGAGTTACTGACGCCGCTCACCATCATTTCGGCTTCGATTGAAGAATTGAAAGCCAATGCGCCACAATACAAAGACACCTACAAGGCCATGCTGGTGAATACCAACCGCCTTATAAGACTCATACAGCAGATTCTCGAATTCAGGAAGGCAGAAACGGGCAATCTTAAACTCAAAGTGTCTCAAGGCGACCTTGCCGCTTTCGTCAGGAACTGCACAAACAGTTTCAAGCCACTCATGAAGAAAAAGGATATACATTTCTCGGTCGAATGCAATCCTGAACCACTTCATGCCTATTTTGACTCCGACAAGATTGACAAAATATTGTACAACCTGTTGTCGAACGCTTCTAAATACAACAAGGAGGGCGGCAATGTGTGGATAACTCTTACTTTGTCGGCCAATAAGAAAAATGCAATACTCTCGGTAAAAGATGATGGAGAAGGCATGACGGCCGAAGCGCAAAAGACATTGTTCCAACGATTCTACGAAGGTGACTATCGGAAGTATAACACTTCGGGTACTGGCATAGGATTGTCGCTTGCCCGAGACCTCGTGCAGTTGCATCAAGGAACAATCGAGGGACACAGCGAGCCTGGCAAAGGCATGGAATTTGTCATAAAGATTCCGATAAACAGGGAAGCATACAGCGAAGACTGCATCGATGACTCTCGCGACCAATTACCGATAGTGCAGCGCGAAATAATCGTCGACGACAACGATAGCAATATTCCACAACCAAAAGAACCTGCCAAGGAATCAAAGCGAAATGCCAAGGAATATACTCTGCTATTAGTCGAAGACAACAGCGACCTGCTGCAAGTGATGGCTCGCCTGCTCAGCCACGAATACAATGTAATGGCGGCACACAATGGGAAAGAGGCTATCGACATCATTTCAAATAATGACATCCACCTCATCATTTCCGACATCATGATGCCCGACACTGACGGCCTGCAATTCTGCAAATACATAAAAAGCCATCTCGAAACGAGTCACATCCCTGTCATCCTGTTGACAGCCAAAGACCGTGAAGAGGATAGAATAGAGGCCTACCAGTCGGGGGCCGATGCTTACATCAAGAAGCCTTTCAACCTCAGCCTGCTTCAAGCTCGCATCACCAACTTGCTGAAGACGCATGAACGCGCCAACAAAGACTTCAAGAAGCAACTAGTATTTGATGTCAACGAGCTGAATTACACCAGCATCGATGAGGAATTCCTAAAGAAGGCAATTTCAATCGTGCAAGAGCACCTCAGTGACCCAGATTACGACCAGTCGCGCTTTGTCGAAGACATGGGCACAAGCAAGTCCACGCTGTTCCGTAAGTTGAAGTCGCTCACAGGGCTCAGCTACTCGTCATTCGTCCGAAACATCCGCATAAAGGCTGCATGCCAGATAATGGAAGAAAAACGTCATATACGCATATCAGAGCTTGCCTATGCAATCGGATTCAACGACCCGAAGTACTTCAGCACATGTTTTAAGAAAGAATTCGGTATACATCCGAGCGAGTACATGAAACGATTTGTTGACGACTCGGGAGAAATCACCGACGATACTAACGATGAAGAGGATAATGACAAACAGAGCAACGAGACTGAAAAATAACAAGCAACCACACATTTGACACAAATTTCATTGAATAAGAAGAGGCCGAGAAGCATATTCGGCCTCTTCGCACATCTTGACAAAAGCATATTACATACAAATTGTAATTATGCCGAATTTACGTCGTCCGAAGCGATAAATCTCGCGTCTCTTCCATTATTCAATATTCACCTGACCACAATAAAAAAGTGCCTGCATTTCGCTTTCGATGCAGGCACTTGTCATATCTTTTTCCGAGGAACTTCCGTCACCCTTTAACTTGTCTTAAGATTAGTAACAAAGAAGTAATAATACCAGAACGTGTCACCATACTGGTTGCTGAACAATCCCTTAAGATTCTGCTCCGGGATTCCGGCATATTGCTGCGACATGTTCATAAATTGATTGAACCTGGCTTCTACAGCCTCATCAATCTTAAATTGACGATAATCTATCTTGTGCTCCAAGAATGAATACAATATTGCTGCTTCCTGATAGTGCACCGGCAGGCGGTCATGCGTGCGTGCATATAAAATGAACCGCGGCCAGAATGCTTCAATGTCTTTTTGAATCAACGCACATTGCAACGACAATTCAACTAAAGGTTCAGGGCCACCCGACAAGCGCACCATGTCGTTTATCAAATATCCTTCAAGCAACCCGCCATCCCCTTCAAGCGCATTTTCAAAAGCCATCAACGGACGTATGGACTTAAATTCCTCATCATCTTTCATCAACTCGGGATTATCGATGTAACATTGGTACTTCTCAGCCCAGTCTTTATGGAACCATGTACTTGACAGAACATTGTTATACTTCTGCGCGAGCTTGTACTCTCCATTCAACAACGCGCATTTTACCATATATTTGAGATACTCGACCTTCATGCCATACTCCACCTTATCTTCCATGCACCAGCGATAGCAATAATTGACTTTGCCAAAATTATAATATAACGCCTTTGCACCCACGATTCTCATCACCGACATCGGGCTTCTCACCTTATAGGCGGCATCACTGATTTTATATTTGAACATCTCATCGCCTGCACGCCCTAATTTGTAAAGAGCAAGGTCGGTATCCAATACCATCAATCGCGAAGGTTCTCCTTTCACTGAAGCGGCACAATCCACAACGCTCTCCCAGTCTCCGCGATCCATGGCACGATCCATCTTCAATGTCACTCTGAAGTTTTCATCATCAAATGCGCCATACCATATCATGCCTATCGCTCCGAAGCCCAAAATGGCCGAAATCGCAAACTTGACTTTTGTCGGGGCAGTTCCAGCATTCCAACGTCCGGCCAAAACAGCAAAGACAGCCAATGAAAGGAACGCCGCAATAAATGGCTCGTAAAGTACTTTTGATCCGGAATAAAAGTGTGGCAAACCTGCCATATAAATATCAAAACTCGTCATTCTCTCATACACCGACGAGAAATATATTTGCGGTACAGATGCAACCAACACGAGTGCAAGCACCGCCGCTACCCAATCTTTTTTACCATTGCGCGATAATGTCTCATACAATGCGCACAGCACTGCGGCCAAAAGCGCATATATTCCTGCAACAGGATAAAACCCGCACACCAACACGACAAGCAACGCGTACTTGAACCATCGGTTGGCAACCTTGCGGTAACACAAGAACATTGCCGATGTAAACATTAATCCGAGTATGTTGGAATAAATATAACCCGGAGTTTTTAATGTATAAATGAGATAACCTAAATCAACTGTCGAAAGGAACATCATAGCCGCAGGGATCAAGGCCAACAGGCTCCAACGACCCGGAATCTTGAATGCCTTGCCAACAAGCGCAGCCGATGCGAGCGACAACAGGATAAGCAATGTACAGCCAAGCCAAGGATAATAAAAGAACTGGACAAGCAGACATCCGCAGTATGCGAGAAAACCGCCTGCAACTTCCATTTTTTCAAGGAAAAATGCCCACGACGGGACAAACAGCGACAATTCTTGCACTTTCCAGAAATAATCGGCATTGACTATCGACAACCATGCAGCCACCGCCACAAACAAAACGGCTCCGATGATTTTCACGAGCAGGAAGTTCTTTCTTCCCAGCGAGGCCTGCCACCCGGCTGGCTTATTACGACTATCGTTCATTTTATTATTGAAATTTTTATTTCTCAGTTAATGGCAAAACTATATTGCCATATTATTCAAGATTTGCATGAAGGCATTACCGGCAACAGTAGCCGCAATGCCAATGCCCTCATGCAAATTTAATACATTACATCAATATTTTCTCGGCTTCTGTTCCGGTAGCAGCAGTTACTACTACTACATAAACGCCTCGAGCCACATTGTCGCCGAGGTCAAGCCTTACGAGTTCTCCGCCTTGGCTTATCCCGGAATAAACGGTCTTGCCGCTGGCAGCCTCAACAACATTGACAGTCATAGAGCCGTTGACGCTTCCGGCATTGATTTCCACGATGCCATCGCCTGCCGACTTGATGCTTATTCCGCTGCCTGCAACAGTCATGCCCACCGAGCCGATACTTTCTTCGTATTCTTCTTGATCGGCCATGATCTGACGGTTGTTCTCGCGATATTCGGCACTGAACATGTCAGCTATGGCTTCTTCAGGACGAGCGTATGTATCGAAATATACTCCGAAACCCTGGAATTTAGTCTCATCGTAATCGGCAAGATACAATGATACACCTTCCGACGTTGAAGATCCCGATACCGTCAAGCAAGCGTCACTGTCGACACTACGCAAGTTGAACAATCCGTCCTCAAGCTGTTTCAAGTACCATTCTTGCGATGTAGCACCATTCTCGGCCGACAACCTCAATGTCTTACCAAACAAAGCCTCAAGATAGTTTCCGCTGTTTACTTCCTTCAACCTATAAGTGTACATCTTACCCTCAACCGGAATGAACTCAAATTGCAAATTCTCGTCCGCATTGTCGTTCTTCAAGCAGAATTGGTTGTTACCGGTCATAGACACAAACCTGTCGGAGAATTTTTCTATCAAGTAATATGTATTACCTGCTACAATCTCTTCAGGGCGTTTGAATCGTGCTGCATCTTCAAACACGCTCAAATCCCAAGAATCATGCCATTTCACGACAGGATACCCAGAACGCATGCTCAACGGAAGCCATACATAATTGGACACTTCTACATTCGACGAGTTCCAACGGTCACCCATGTAGATATAAGCATCTTCATATTCTTCCACTTTCAACACATAAGTGCTTTGAGAATGATAGGTAGTTCCCTTGTCATCATCTACCGTGAAATTTTCGCTCGGATTCCATTTACCAAGTATTTCAGTCGTCCAAGCCGAATGTCCCGGATTAGGATTCCACCCGGTACATCCTGAGAACAATCCGAAATAAACATCGCCCAACTTGAAAATTGCCGGAGCTTCATAAGACAATCCGTTCAATATCTTAGTCTCGGTAATCGGATTCTGCTCAGTAGTCAAGTAATCATCGCTCAACAATGCAACATTCATATTGGTATTCATATCGGTTGAGCCGAAATGATATGCCTTGCCGTCAGTGTCCTTAAAAACAGTCTGGTCACGCGAATCATGATTATTTGGCCTGAAAGTCGATGAGAATTCATATGGGCCTTCTATCTTGTCGGCAGTAGCCACGCACACTCGAGCCTTGCCATAACCGGTACCATCTTCCCAATGAATGTACATTACCCATTTTTGGGTTTTGTCATTGTATATCACCTTTGGGCGTTCGAGTGTCGCTTGTCCTGTTTCTTCATCAAGAGCCTGGCTGGTCTTAAATGCAAGGCCAAGGTTTTCCCAATTATACAAGTCGGTTGAACGATAGCAACTTACTCCGACCGAGGTCATTCCCGAGCGGTTCTCCCCAAACCAATAATATGCGCCATCATGAGCAACGACACAGCATCCATGAGCATTGATATGAGCGCCTCTTGTGTCATTCCAGTTTTCTCCGGGAGTAAATCGGTCGACAGCATGTAACGAACTCATTGGCAAAATTACCAATGCCAACGAAAATATCCAATGTTTCATATCCATAAATTATAAAAAATGCCGGTGGGACACGGTTGCTACCCACCGGCAAGCGTTTTGATTATGATTAATTACTTATTAATTGCCTTGAATACTTGGCGTTGTCCATTGCAAATAGCCTCGCAGATGATGATGCTTGTTCCGTTCAATTGTATCGGCTCTCCCGAAACATAAGAATCGGTAGCATACAATAGAAGACCCATTGAATCATATACCTTGACAGCAGTTCCTTCTTCTGCACCCATCAACACAAGTTGATTGTCGTTTACAGCCCAGCTCAAGTTATTGTTTACGACTGCATCTTCAACGTCGCTCAAGTCGGCAAGCAACGGAGCATATGCACCTGTAGCATCATAAGTAAAGTATTCAACGTCGCCAAATTCGTTTTCAAAACCTGCCTTTTGGCCAAGGACGCGTGAAGTTCCTGTCAATTGCATTTCGTCAACTTCAAACGGTTCCATCGATGAACCCCAGCCGCCACCATTCAAGAAGCGTTCTTGATACAATGTAACTTTGATTTGCTTGCACTCGGCAGTAGTTGTATAAGACATTGAATATTCTTCAAAGTCGCCCATGTTTTCTATGTCAACCGATGTTCCAAGGTCGGTATCTTGAACTTCTTGGATTTTTACCGATGCCATGATTTCGGCTATTGCATCGTCCTCGGTCTTCATACCACCGCGTGCAAGGAATGTCAAGCTGTAGGTTTCGTTAGGAGCAACGTCAACGATTTGGCTCACTGTTCCGGCTCCCCATCCGTCGTTCCAAGTATAACGTTTCAACTGCATGACATGGTTGTTCTTGTCAAGCTCGTTGTTGATTTCTTGGTTCGTGATGAAATATTGGCAGTTATATTGATCGAACGGATTCAATTGCCATCCTTCTACTTCACGGATGGTTCCGCTAATGGTATCACCATATTCTTTTTCAAATCCCGGGTTCTTCAACAAGTTCTCTACAACTGCGCCGTTTTCTACTGTCCAATCAGGTTGGTTACCAAAGTCTTCGGCACGCAAAGTGTCTACCGGCATGCCGTCACGATAGATGAACATGCGCTTGTCGGGAGTAACTGCGATACGATAAGTGTGGTAGCGACCGTCGTTGTTGTAGAATGCACCTGAACCGCCTTCGCCTGTAGTGGCAGGATTAGTCAAGCTCACCTTGCGGTCGGGACCATCGTAGATGCTGACGTCGTTTGCGCTGACGTATGCCTTGAAGCCTGCGCCCTCTTCGGTGACTGCATAAGCGTTGAACGCCTTAGCTGCATTGTCGGTCTTGACACGGAATTCAACAGTGTAACCGTTTTCGCCGGCAGTGAAACCATCAGCAATAGCGTGCTCAAATGTTTCATCATCACCTGTTCCCTTGTAAACAGGATTCTGTGACAAGTCTTTTTGTTCAAGCTCTGAGCCGTAACCTTTAAGGTTGATATAAGAACGAGTATCGCCACTGCGCAAGATGAGTTGGCCATCACTTTCAGCCAAAGAACTTTCAAGAGTAACGATTACGTCTGTAGAAGTGTTTGGAGCAACTTCTTCAGGGAATACCGAGAATCCACCTGTTGCAGTTATTTCAATAGGTTGATCTGCGCTCAAGCCCGAAGAAGCGATATTGATAGTTTCAGAATTGCCTGTTCCGTCGATAGTCAAGTCAGAAACCGAAGGAGCGATTTCCACTACCGGTGGAGCGTATGCACCTGTTGCATCATATGTGAAGTATTCAACGTCACCAAACTCGTTTTCAAAACCAGCAGTTTCTCCAAGTACGCGTGAAGTTCCTGTCAATTGCATTTCGTCTACTTCAAACGGTTCCATCGATGAGCCCCAGCCGCCACCGTTCAAGAAGCGTTCCTGATGCAATGTAACTTTGATTTGCTTGCACTCGGCCGAAGTTGTATAAGACATTGAATATTCTTCAAAGTCGCCCATGTTCTCGATGTCGACCGATGTTCCGAGGTCGGTGTCTTGTACTTCTTGTATCTTTACCGATGCCATGATTTCGGCTATTGCATCATCCTCGGTCTTCATGCCACCACGGGCAAGGAATGTCAAGCTGTAGGTTTCGTTAGGAGCAACGTCCACGATTTGGCTTACTGTTCCTGCACCCCATCCGTCGTTCCAAGTGTAACGGTTCAACTGCATTACATGGTTGTTCTTGTCAAGCTCGTTGCTGATTTCCTGATTTACCACAAAATAAGAACAGTTGTATTGGTCGAACGGGTTCAATTGCCATCCTTCTACTTCACGGATGGTTCCGCTCACAACACCGCCGAATTCACCTTCAAAACCGGGGTTCTTCAACAAGTTCTCTACAACTGCGCCATTCTCTACTGCCCATTCAGGTTGATGTCCGAAATCTTCTGTACGCAATGTGTCGACAGGCATACCGTCTCGATAGATAAACATACGTTTGTCGGGAGTAACAGCAATGCGGTATGTATGATACTTGCCGTCGTTGTTGTAGAATGCACCTGAACCGCCTGTGCCTGTAGTGGCAGGATTGGTCAAGCTCACCTTGCGGTCGGGACCGTCATAGATGCTGACATCGTTTGCGCTGACATATGCCTTGAAACCTGCGCCCTCTTCGGTGACTGCATAAGCATTGAACGCCTTGGCTGCATTGTCGGTCTTGACACGGAATTCAACAGTGTAACCGTTTTCGCCGGCAGCAAAATCACTCGCCGTGAATGTTTCATCGTCACCTGTGCCCTTGTAAACAGGATTCTGTGACAAGTCCTTGATTTCAAGAGGAGTTCCGTAACCTACAAGATTTACATAAGCTCGATAATCGCCGCTGCGCAAGATGAGTTGGCCATTTGTCTTTGCAAGAGAACTGGTCAATGTCACCATTACTTGAGTGCCGTTGGCACTTTCAGCCGGCAATGTGGTCGGGAATACCTCAAAACCAGATGTGGTGGTTAGCGTCACATCTTCTACAAGATTGGCAGCTGTAATAGGCAATTGCACCGACGAACCGGTACCATTAATTACAACAGCTCCCGAATTGGCTGTATTTTCAACAGCCAATATCTGTGCTTGCGCACCTGCATTTACTGCAAAACCATTAAACGGCATGGACAATGCCAAGGCCAATAATGGTACTGATAAAAATAGCTTTTTCACGTTGTGTAAATTTAGAAATGATAAAAAATGTTATTTGGTTTAGTTTTTTATAATCTTAATGCTTTTCCCTCCTGACAAGGCTACATATATGCCCGGCAACAATGACGAAAGTGAAAGCGACATTGCCGATGCTGAATAAAGCAGACATTGGCCATTAATGGAATACACGCCGACCGAAGCCATTTCTGACCTGTCGGACATTCGCAACTCGCAAGTCCCGAAGTCATACACGAGCGATGGGTTTCCTCCGGCTATCGTTTCAAGACCTACACTGCCGTTTGCCGAGCCAATTACGCACCACCCTGCAGTATCTCCCTGTGAGCGTCCGCTATTGCCCGACTTTTCACGGTCTTTAAACAATTCGGCATGTTCGCCGCTTATGCAATTGGTTCTTAATGTCGCAGTCACGTCATCATTCATCGTCTGGGTCGCAGCAAAAAAAGCCGCGTCGCCAAAGTATGATTCGTAATCTATGTAATAAGGATGCGACACATTCATGGGCACAGCTCCGTCGGGAGTAACTTCCACTTTTATCTTCCGACCGCCAAATTCGCTTTCGCCTCGCTCCAACGCCACATAATTGACAGTTTCGGGCAAAATAACACCTGTAGCCAATTCTTCACGTTGAAGCACTATGTCAAATCCTGTTTCAGTAACATTAAACACTTTTGCCACTGCCGGATATTCATTTCTCATGTTTTGCACCGAAGCCATCACAACCGGCACCACATCGAGCGCGCCATCGAATGCCACATGCACTACATCGCCGCCTACATTGTCTATTCGGCCTACTTTTGCCTTCAACCCTCCCAATTCATAGTCGCCTATACGGGGGAAAATCATATAAGACAATGTGTCTTGACTAACGAATGACTGTCCTTTGTTGTAATTCCACATCGACACGCCTATTTCACAAGTCGATTTGGAAGATGACTGTATTTTCGGCAACATCGGAGTTTTCATGCGATACGTCTGCGTGCCGAGGATAATCACCGGAGTTTCATCATACTGGTCGGTGTAAGCATAAAACCTCATGTCTTCGGGTGTAGTGATTTTACCAATCACAGGAGCAGATGCATCGGTCACAACAGCCCCGTATTGTACTTCATTGGATGTTGTCTTCACGTCGCCGTCAACTACCGCCTTTACCCTATAAACTATAACGCTTCCGCTTGATAATTCACAGTCGACAGGTTCTGAATAAGACATTTGCGGGAACTTGACCCTCGCAACTTCTTCAAATACGTCACCACCTACCGATTTTTCAACTATATACTCGTCTACTTGCTCGCAGTTCACGTCGGTCCACGATAATTCAAAAGCATTGTCAGCCTCATTGAACACATAAGTCAATTGCGGGTCTTCCCTGAAGCTCCACGAGGGTATCACTTCCTTGTCTCGACAGAATGCCTGTGCCGCATTGAAGTTGGCATACACTTCCCCTGCCGGCGTAAGATTGAGATTGTTCCAGAACATTGCACGTTTCTCTTCAACCCAGTTGTATATTGAATAACGCTCAATGAAAGAACATGTATCCATCATCGCAAGTACCTCCTCTATGAACTTGCGTTGCTTTTCCTGTTGCTCGGGCTTGCTGTCGGGCCACCCCTCATGAGTCCAGTTAGCACCGTTGTTCCATTCGGTAATCCAAATCGGACATCCAGTCTTCTCATGCACCTCTTTCAAGGCCTTATACCAGTCATCGACTGTCGAACATACCACCGAGCTGCCACGTCCGCCCCAATAGGCATGTATGGCTACATAGTCAACACGGTAATTGCGCTTGCGGCATTCCGACATGAAATTATACAACCAATTGAAATCGGTAGTGGCCGGAGAACCGAGCCTTTTGCCAGTCTGAAGGTGCTTTGGCCATTCCTCAATGGCTTTTGACACCGACACGTTTGATTGCTCGGTGTGGTCGGGTTCGTTATAGCTCAACAAGTGGGATGATTCAGTAACGTTAAACAGCAAGTTCCAATCGCCTCCATGACCCCACTTTTCTTGCACAAATTCCTGATTGCGCCACGGCGTTCCTTTCACTTCGGGCGAACGGCCATAATCAGGATTGTCGCTCCAGCTGTACAACCATGTGCTGCGTGTCACGTCACACTGCTCCTCAAGGTAACCTTCGGGCGGATTGGTCTGGCTGTTGCCGCCTACCCATCCTTTCTTGGATGGTTCTTGCCACTTGAACACCCTTATAAAAGAGACTTTACCGGCCAGCTCCTTTGGCAATGCAGTCTCAAGGTCGCCCTCGCTTGCAATGAACACCCGACTGTATCCCAACCCGTCGGGTTCGGTGGCAAATGTCGCCATGTATCCGCGTTTCAACTTGAACGAGCGTATGTCGTTTTCCTGTCCAAGCTCGCGACGCAAGTTGGCTGCGACCTCCTCGGCCGGTGCATTGGAATAAAAATAACCTGTTTCGTATTTAGAAGACTCTCCCGTGAAATCGGCCTCCTCAAATGTCTCAAGCGGCATATACCCTGCCGGATGCGCCATCACGAGTGTACCTTGTCTATATATGGAAACGCGACAATTTTCATCGGGAACCATGGCGGCACCGTTTATAGTAATTGCGGTCGAATATTTGTCAATAACATTCTGTGGAGATACATTGTCGAAAAACAACCCTGCGTCTTCCGAGGCTAAATCTACCGTAACTCCGTCGGCAATGGGCGCGTCACCACTATTTATATGTAAATCGGTGGCATCGGTCAACGCACGACTTGTTTCAACCGACTCCACGGCTTCCACATTTCGTGCAGCAACTGAAAAAAAGCTTGCCACACAGGCCAACGCCATTATGATTTTTCTTATATTCATAGTTTCGTTTTAGCTTTATGTTAAATTCAATCACGGTAAAAGTCAATGATGCAATATATATTGCCCTTCGGCTTATCTAATTTCATTCCTCAAATCGGAACCTACAAGCGAACGCCTCTATAAAAATTGTTCGCTCTCTGTAAATTTTGCAGTCTAAAATTAGAATAAAAGTATTTCAAGAATGTCCGAATATAATTCAACAGGGTACTTAAATATGCCATTTCGGGAATTTATACCTTTTATGAAACAAAAATAGCCTATACGCCTGTTACAGCCTATTAAAGCTAAAACTATGCAGATGAAACCCATGAAAGACCGATTACAAATACCCGGAATAAATACGCAATGAACCGGTTATCGGCACCATGTCATCGTAGGGATGCTATTCACCACGTCTGATAGCACTCGCACAGGAACGGTTAAACCGGCAAAACTTCACAACATTAGACGCAACCCACCTCTACCATAATACTTGTATTGGATTTCCCCCCCCTGATGTTACCGGGTGGCAACTATAAAAAAATCCGTGGCATGCGCAAGGCATGCCACGGACAGAGCCAAATAGCTAATCAGATATATTATTTCACAATTACCACACGGCTTCCGTTGCAGTTATTGTCAACCACTGTGAGCACATAAGTACCCGGAACCAAGTCGAATGTATATTCATTTTCCACGGTAACGACTGTTCCTACAAGCGTTCCGTTCATCGAGTAAACATTTACAGTAGCTTCTCCTTCAAGACCGGCCACGCGGAGGACACCGCCGTTGCTTGTAACGGTCAATTGCGACAATTCAACGCCGGCAACACCATTAAGTATCTTTGAATATTCAAGAGCTTCTTCAAGAGTTTCAGTAATGTCGGCAACTTCCGATGACGTGTAGTTGTCAGGATTTTCAACCACTGCCTTGGCATCGGCAAGAGCGGCATCAAGTATCGAGTTGCTTGTGTATTCGGCAATGAATGCCTCACATTCAGCGATAAGAGCTTCAAGCTCGGTCAAGTCGTGGGCAGGAATCACGGCAGCTTTGAATGTTTCCATTGCGGCCTTTAATGTCTCAACGCTTGCAAGCAAGTCGGCTTGAGTGCTCGTTTCGCTTGAGAGGACTTCAGTTGCTGCATCGATTGCATTTTGCAATTGTATCAGTGCAGTTGACGGATAGTTACCCGGCTTCAAGCCTTCGGTTGCTTCATCATGCAATGCTTGAGCCTCTTCGATTACGGCTGCAAGACCGGTACTTTCAACCAATCCGGCACGGAATGTTTCGATGGCTGTGTTTATGTTTGCCACAAGATCATCAACTGTAGCTTGCGAAACTGCTGCACGGTCAATTTCTTCGGCACCGGTTATTACCGACTGTAATGCGTCGACAACCGATTGTGGGCATTCACCTTCACCATCGCCAATCTCAGTAACAGATTCAAGCAACGACTTAGCCAAAGCTATACGTTCGTCAAGAGCTGCAAAGTTGATGACAACCTTCGATGCAGTAAGCGTAGTCATTGCCGAATTTAATGTAGCCACAATTTCATCAACTTCTTCTTGAGTCAATTCAAGGTCGGTCAATGCAGCTTGAGCGGCTTCAAGGGCATTATTGAATGCATCTATTGCTTCTTGAGGATAGTTACCGTCAAATTCTCCAGCCACCAAGTTCTGGTATTCTTCACCTTGTGCAGTTTCTACTGCAGACTTCAAGGCAGCACGATCAACTGTAATAACGCTGTCGATGAATGTCTTGCGGGCAGCTTGCAATGTATTAAGATCTTCGACTGTCGGTTCAGCGTTGCCTTCGGCAGCGGTAATTGCAGTATTGAATGTGTCTACTGCAGCTTGAGGACGTTGACCCTTGTCATAACCTACATTGTCCTTTTCTGCCTCATAAAGTGCGCGTGCGCATTCAACTGCGTCAGCAAACACATCTTTTATGTCTTGTTGTTCAGTGTTTCCTGTCAAGGTTTCAACCCACTCACCAACTTCGAGAGTCAATGCGTCGGCTTCTTCTTGTTCTGTTGCATTGTCGGCTTTCTCTTGATAATCGGCAAGTTGAGCGTTAGCCTCGTCAAGCTTGGATTGATACCATTCGCCTACTTCGATACCTACTACTGCCTCGTCAAGAATTTCTTGAGCCGAAGCAAGCATTCCTTCAAGGTCATCCTTTATCACTTGGTTAGGATTGTTTACAAACTCGGTGCGAGCATCGTTCAACTTTTCGGTCATTTCGTCAACTTGTTCTTGAGTTGCACCCGTCAATGCTTCAGCTTCCTCGATCACTGCCTCGAATGCATCGCACTTGGCATCGCTCCATTGGCCTATTTCATTGCCACGGTCGATGTTGCGCAATGTTGTGCGAGCCGAACCTATTGCGTCTTCAAGGGCTGTGCGGTCGGGGTCGTTAGGCATGTCAACCTTTGTAAAACGTCCCCAGTGCGCGTTGTTCGAAGGAACGAAATCTTGGATTGCAGGAGTCTCGCCGCTCGAGAATGTCAACACTTTAGTCTCATCTTCAGCTTCCACGAGCGAGAACATGTCGACACCGCTCGTAGCCGTATAAACCATCTTCCATGTCGGGGCTTGAGCTTTGTCGACCAATGTGAAGTCATAAGCAAGAGCCTTGCCGTTGTTTATTACATAATAAGCACCATTGCCTGCAGCTTCAAACGACCAATGCTGGTTGGCATCGCCGGCAGTGTATTCGGCTGTTCCGATGCTGCCGCCGGTAGCGGTCATGTAATTTGTGCTATACTTGGCAACAGAGAAACGGTAAAATTCTCCGGAAGCAGGAGCAAATACCGGTTTGTTCCATCCATCTTCAAATGCTGCGATGGCAGTTGTCAACGTTGCCCATGCAGTGTTTATTTCTTCTTGTGTAGTTGCAGATGTCAATGCCTGTTGAGCAGCAGCGATGGCTGCATTGAGCGCGTCAACGGCAGACTGCGGATATTGCCATGCCTCTTCGCCAACTTCGGCTCCGGCTACCAATTCTTGAGCATCAGCGATGCTTTTTTCCAAAGCATAAGTAAGCATGCCTCCTTCTGTGGCTTCTACGACTACCCAGTTGCTGTTTCCGCCAGTACCCTTGTTGGTATAAACAGAGCTTCCGGGTTCTGTGCCATCAGTTCCGATGTGGCCGTTGAGTGCGTGGCGGTTGAATGCCACTTCGAGCGTCTCCGCATTTTGCAATTCTACAACCCACTTGGCATCATCTGCTGTCGGGTCGGTCGAAATAACCGAATTCCATCCTCCGGTCCAAGCGAAGTAACCGCTGCCATCAGATATTTGTATATTGTAAACATTAGGTTCTCCTTCAATTGGAACGAACTTGTAATGTTGTGTTGCCACGCCTGTCGGAGTGTTGATAACAAATTCAGTGCCGCCAGTATCCATTACCAAGCCCGATGACACTTGCACGATCCAATAAGTCTTTTCAGGATCTAACGTGATTGAATTCATCGAGTTGTTAAAAACATTCACTGCCTCGTTGAGCGTTGTAACCGCCTCGTTGACTGTTGCTTGGTCGACAGGATTAGCAAGCACATCCTTGGCTGCGTTGATGGCAGCAGTAAGGATATCGGCTGCCGATTGCGGATATTGCCCCGGCTCTTCACCGATTTCAACAGCTGCGAGAGCAGCCTCGGCATTGGCTATCGCATTCTCAAGAGCGGTCGTTACTACATCGTCGGTAGCGACTTGCAAGTTCCAATTATACTTGCCATCGTTTCCACTCTTGTCGGCATACACGCCACCACCCTCTTCGTTATTATCAGAACCAATACAGTTCCATCCTGCATCCTTACCTACGCAAGCGATGGCAATATAGTTGGCATCATTAGTAGCCACCGACAGCGTGTATTGAGCCAAAGAAGGATTTGAAAGAGATGCCGGATCGGCAGTCCACTTCAAAGTATAGCCATCCGACCAAAGGTATTCGCCTGTTTCGACCAACTTGATGTTATAGGCTCCGTCCACTCCGTCGACAGCCTCAAACAAGAAACGTTGCGCAGTAACAGCTCCGGGACTCATGATTTTCAATGTCCCGCCATCATTACTTAAAAACAGACCACTTGAGTGAGTTATAAAATACTCGGTTCCCTCCTCGGGGACAGTAAGTGGTTGCGCTTTCACGGCTGTGCACCACAAAAGCACCAATGAGAAAAGTAAAAATAATCTCGTTTTCATTATAAATAAAAGATTTTAGAAAATAATTGTATAGTTCTAAGACAAATTAACGGCGCGTGTTTTCTGTCAGCTATTAATGGCTGCGCCAATTATCGGTCACTAAATTAATGTGCAATAGAACCATGCAAGTAGGTAAATATCCCAGAAAAGTAGATAAATATTCCACTCATGATATTGTTACATTTATGAAACAACAGACTAACATATGTCCACAAACCGCTTGTTTTTAAGTATTTTCACAAACATACACGCCTTTCCGATTATTTCCATGCTGAAACGGTAGCAATCACGACAAAATATTAAAAATATCCCTCGTTTTCCCACATATATTGGCAGGCAGAAGCCCTGATTTCACACCAATAGAGCCATTTCACACCGTGTCGTCACACGCACCGACCACAAAAACACCTCACCACCCACACAGTAGAGACGCGATAAATTGCGTCCCTGTAACAGCAAAAACATCCCGGCATCCATAAGTAGAAGATGTCTCATAAATCTTAAATCTGTACAGATAGCATGTATAGACGAGATTTATCGTGTCTCTACAATATCATGGTTGCAATTTTGACACACCTTCAATAACAGCATCAAAAAACACATTCAGAGACGCGATGAATCGCGTCTTCACAACAAAAAAAGGCTGCGCACAATGCGCAGCCTTAATATTCCTACATGCCAAAGGACAAGCATGCAATTTATTTCAAGTTTTTACTTCACGATGAAACGTGCAACTTCACCGGCAGAGTTACGCAAGAAGTAAATACCTGCTGCAAGGTCGCTCACGTCGAGTGATTGTCCTGCATAAGTTTCTTGCTTAACCAACAGACCGTTGATGTTGAATACATACAGTTCGGTACCTTCTTCGGCAACGACATTGAGAGTTCCGTCGGTGATAGTAGGATAAACACGGAAGCTGTCGCTCAATCCGTTTTCAACACCTTGCACGCCGCCGAAGCTCTTCGACACTGCCATCCAGCCCACTGCGTCAGTTGCCACGGTTACAGATTTGCCGTTTGACTTTTCACGTTGCTTCAATACTGTAACACCTGTGTTTGTCAAGTCGCTGTAACGCATGTTCACTGTATATTCGTCGTTTGAAGTCTGCAATCCGCACAAGAACATAGGAGCTTCATCAAAAGCAGAAGAGAATACAATATCACCCTTCTTGCTCAATTCTCCTACAGTTTCGGCAGTCTTGCCAACCTCTACAACCGAACCGTCAGAAAGAGTGGTAGTTCCGGGAACGATTGCGAAATAGCTGAACGACATGCGCAAAAGGCCTACATCGGCGTTGCCATCCTCAACTGTATAATGTACTTCAAAGCCTTCGTTGGTGACATTGCGAACACGAGCATATATAGGACATCCTGAAGTTATCGAACTTGGACTTACAAATACTACCGGAGTCTCGGCAAACGGTTTTTCGAAAGTAACCGATACCCAGCGTGTATTTGTTCCGCTATTTGTTCCGGCTTCAACTTCAAGATCACCCCAATTGTAATGGCCTGTCTTAGCTACTACGAAAGAGCCATCTTCAGGACGCGGCATAGATGTCACATTTTGATAAGACCATGGGTCTACCTTGAAACGGAAACTTGTAGTGCCTACGCTTTGCACGCCATAAGTCAACAATGAACGAGAATTGCTGTTGAAGTTACCGAATACTACGGCAGGAGTCTCGGCAAACGGAGCATTGCCGTCAAAATAAACTGATTTCCATTCCAAGTCGGAAAGTGACACTTCCGATACGCGCACGTCACCTGTTCCGGCAATTACAGGAATATCGATTGTGATTTCTTCAGAAACAGCTTCCTCTTCACCGCATTTGATGCGTACGCGATAAGTGTAAGAATGAGATTCTTCAAACGGAGCTACTGTTGCATCGCTGTAAGAGTTCTTGTAAGAAGCAGGCAATGTCGCGATTATTTCCCATTCTCCACCGTCGGTCTTACGTTCAACATAGCATTCATCGGTAAGTTCGCCGAGGTAGTCGGTCCAAGAAATATCAACAGTTTCGTCATTCTGGTTGAACGAAGCCGACATGATAGGAGCAACCACTTCCCATGACGGTTCTACTGCATATTCAGCATTGTAAGCCATCGGGGCGTTGTTGTTGGCATAGAATTCACCTGCATAAGACAACTTCTGGTTCAACGGGCCACCTGCAGTGTACTTGCCGTTGTTGTCCATAAGGCCATCACCGTCTGAGTCGCTTTGACCGATTACGATAGCAGTTTCGTCACCTACCCAGTTATAGATTGAATAACGCTCGATCCAAGGAGTTTCGTCAAACAACTTGATGATCTTTTCAAGGTCGGCACGAGCCTTTTGAGCATTGCCTGCCGAGTCGCCCGGCCAAGGTTCATTGCCGTGAGTCCAGTTTGCACCGTTGTTCCACTCTGTAATCCAGATAGGAAGGCCTGTGCGGTTGTGGATTTCTTCCAATTTTTGTTTCCACTTTTCGATGCTTACGTTACCCTCACCATCAACAACGTTCTGTGCACCGCCGGGGCCACCCCAGTAAGCATGGATAGCTACATAGTCCACACGGTAGTTGCGTTTCTTGGCTTCGTCAAGGAATTCATAGAGCCAGCTCAAGTTGTCGGCGATGGCAGGAGTACCAAGGCGCATTCCCGATTCCATCATCTTCGGCCATTGGTCGATGGCTGTCTGTACCGTTGCGTTTGCTTGTTCTGGACGGTCAGGCTCATTGTATCCGAGCAAGTGTGTAACATCTTCCTTAGGATTGATTACAGGGAAGTCTGGCCATCCCTTATTTTGCTTGATAAGTGCATACTCAGAGTCTTCGGTAGTGTACTTGTCGGCACTCCAAGAGTAGTACCAAGTGGAGTTGGTCAATCCAAGTTCGTTGAACCAGCCACTGCCGCTTGAGCACCAGCCCTTCTTTGATACCCATTGCCAACGGAAGCAACGTATGTAAGATATCTTGCCGTTCAATTCTTCTTGAAGCACAGGTATCTCAACATCTTCCTTGTCGGCGATGAACACCTTGCTATAACCGCAACCGTCGGTTTCGTTGGCAAGTGTTGCCATGTAACCGCGTTTCAACTTGATAGACTTGATGGCGTTGTCAAATTCGCCAAGAGCCTGATAAGGCTTTGTCACTTCATATTCAGCCTTTTCGCCTGTATAGTTTTCACCTGTCCAAGCTTCAAGTGCTACATAGTCGCTGTCTTGCGGGATGATTACCGTACCTTGCAAATAGATGTTCACGCGGGCGTTCACTCCCGGCTCAATTGCTTCGCCATTCACGGTAACCGACTTCAAGTAGTTGTCGATTGCTATAGAAGGCTTCACGTTGTCGAAGAACAACCATGCGTCGGGCGATTGCAAATCTACTGTCGCACCATTGCGCAACGGCTTAATGTCGGTCAAGTGCAAATCGGTCTTTGTCGAAAGTACTTGGCTTTCACCGTCGATATAAGTACCTTCTTCAGGATTTACCGATTCGTTGAAAGCAACAATCGCAGCATTGAGGTCGTTAACCGCGCTGTTTACTGCTGCCTGGCTTTCAGGATTTTCAAGCACGGCCTTTGCTGCCGCGATGGCTGCTGTCAAAGCGTCGGCTGCCGATTGAGGATATTGTCCCGGTTCCTCGCCTATTGTAGCGCCGGCAAGAGTCTCCTCGGCAGTTGTTATGGCGCTTTCAAGGTTTGAAGTGTTGATGACTTCCTCGCCTGCTTCAACCAAGTGCCACAGGTGCTTTCCATCAAGACCATCCTTGTTGCTGTACACGCCTCCTCCCTCATTATTATTGTCAGAGCCGATGCAATTGCCACCATCTGCCATGCCTACGCAGCTGATGGTGATTTGGTCGGACATGTAAGATACGTTCAATTCATATTGAGCCATTTCATTGCCGGCAGGATCATCTACCCACGTCAAGGTCCAACCGTCAGGAGCGTCGCCTGCCAAGTATTGTCCAGTCTCGACAAGCTTGATGTTATAAACGCCTTCGCTACCTGCAACGGCCTCAAATTGGAAACGTTGTGCCGTTGTCGTGCCGGCGGTCATGATTTTAAGCTTTCCTGCATCATTGCTCAGATACATGCCGCTCGAATGGACTATGTAGTAGTCCACGCCGGCCTCAGGAGCTGTGATGGCAGTTTCTTGCGCAAATGCTGCAGTACACCACATCATCACAGCTGAGAGTAATAAAAATAACTTCGTTTTCATTATATATAAAAGATTTTAAAATAAAATTGATTGCACTTGTCTTATTCACCGGGCAATTACCATTATCCTCATGCCACACGTCTCGATGCTCGTCGGCCCGCTGCATGAATACTCCGCTTCATGCGGTGTGGGATGATTTCTTGCGAATGTTGGTGTCGATACGTGAGATTCGTTCAACGTCCTCGCCGGCTTTGCCGCCGAATTACATTATTGAACGGTGCGGATTGTGGCGATTGCCGCCGTTGATGAATAGGGTCTAAAAAAGTGTTTCCCCGGAAATCAAGGCAACACTTATTATAGCAAAAACTTGGTAATAGAATAAAGTTTCCATTACTCCATTACCAAGTTTCGTTAAATTATATTAGAGGATGAATTTCTTGGATTGTCCACCCACGTTTGCAATGTAAACACCCTTGCCATAGTTGCCAAGGTCGATTGTCAAAGTTTCGGCACCTGCTACTGTGCTGTAAACAAGCTTGCCTGCGATGTCATAGATGTTTACAGGAGTACCTGCTTGAGCGCCGTTCACTTGAAGGATATTACCCATGGTGAAGATTTGCATGTTGTCAGTAGCTACGCCTTCAACACCGTCTCCGTCACCACCACCTGCAGCAAATACAAGTTCATCAAAGTCTACGCGTACATTTTCATTGGCAGGCATTCCGTCACCTTGTCCACCGGCTGAGTTAAGACCGATGGCAACTACCATTTGAGTTTCTGAATTTGTCACCAAACCTGTAAGTTCAAATTCAGTCCAAGGTTGCATTTCGCCTTCAGTTCCATCTTCAAGAGGAGTGATTTGTTTTTCTGCAAGCAAAAGACCACCGGTCATACCATTGCCTGAAAGAACTGCACCTTCATATACGCGAATGTAACGAACTGCCGGTTGCTTATCGCGAGTACCGCCGGTGCTTGGAACACGGAAAATTCCGCTGAAAGTGTAAGTTTCACCGGGAACAACGTCTACAGTTTGTTGCAAACCTTTTGTATCGCTCCATCCGTTCCACATGTAACGTTGCATACGGAAATATTGCCAAGAGCTGCCCGGCATTACCAAATTAGGGTCGTTGGTTTCATCAACATCGGCATCGGTAACAGGCATGATGCGAGGAATTGCCTGCCAGCGGTCGAAACCTGCGTTGTTTATGTCATTTGCGACATATTCGGCTTCGGTACCGTCGCTTTGCAACTTGCGATCCCATCCCGGAATGTATTCAGCAACGTTTGTAACGCCGTCATCCCAAGAGTCCATGGTAGTTACTGTTTCCTCGAAATCACCATTCTCGAGGAGATTTTCTTGTGCAAATGCTGTTCCTGCCATCATGGCAACAGCTGCACCGAGAAGTAAAAATCTTGCTTTCATAAAAAATTAACGTTAAAATATAGATGAAAAAACTGTTATTTGAAATTTTCGAGGCCTTTGACGATGACCGCCTCCGGCCCCGAAAATATTTTATCATTAGATTATGTCATCAATCAAGCGGAGCATCGTTTGCTTCCAAGCTCCAACCCGGGTTCTGGTAAAGGATGCCTTCACCGCAGAGGTCGAATTGCTTGATAGGTATAGGACGCAAGTAGTAAGCGTTGTGCCAGCCAAGTCCGTCATAAGCCGTCGATGAAAGCAATATTTCATACGGGCGGAGGAACAAGCTGCGATCTGGAGCCGACACGGTTGAACGAGGATCAGCAGGATCGTATGCCAAACGACGATAAGTATAATCAGATACTATATCACCATCACTGTTAGCCCAAAGCTGGAATCCCTCGATGTGATACTTCTTAGTCTTCAATTGGTCCATAGAACGCCAGCGCTTCAAGTCCAAGTCGCGCAATCCGAGACCCATAAGTTCGCAACGACGTTCGCGGCGGATGCTGTACAGAGTCTTGTCATCAAGAACCTTGCCTGCGCTATAGATACCCCAGTCGTAGTTGCAGTCGCCTGAACCAAGTTCCTTGGTCATGTCGGTAGCATTGATTGTGGTTTGGATAGAAGCAGTAATGTTACCATGCTTTTGGCGCAATTCGTTCCAATAGGTTTCGCAATTTCCACCAAGGCCACCGTGACGCATGTAATAAGCCTCTATGTAGTTAAGATAAGCTTCCGAAGCCATGTAAGAAGGAGAACCGATGTAACCGCCATTGTTGCTGTTTTGCTCCTTATCGTAGGAGTTACCCATGCGCAACATGTAACCTGTAACGGCCTTACCCTTTGAGTCGTCGGTAGAAGTGATTGCAGGGTTAGTTGGCTCAGTAATCTGTCCTGCTTCACCAAGTTCACTGTCTACATTGATGAAGTAGTTGATCTGACCCGGCTCTTTCAACCACACTGTGATGCGGGCATCACGGTTTTGACGTACTTTCTTGATACCGTCTTCTTCATAAGTATAATTTGGACTTGCATAAGTAGGATAGCCGTCTGCCATCAAGAAGCTGTTGACAAGGCTGCGAGTAGTTCCCACGCCGGCATTGGTAACTTGGGCGTTGTAAACCACGCAGTGGCCTACGCCGAGGGTACGGCTGTAAGGACGCCAAAGAACAACTTCGCTGTAGCCCGACATATCTTCTGTGGCATACATGTCCATATAAGGATTGGCAGGGTCGCTTGTGCTTTGTTGCACCTTGCCTGTATTTTGAACAAGCGGATGGTTCTTTACTACAGAGTCGGCAGCGTTGTAAGCACGTTCAAGGAAGTAGTTGATTTCGGCTTCGCGAGAACCTGCAGGATATTGGTAGTTTGGATACATGTCCTTACCTGTCCATTGGCTTCCGCCCGGAACATAGTCGGCATGATATGTCAACCACGATGCTTCATACAATCCAAGACGAGACTTGAGCAACATTGCCACATCGTTAGAGATACGGGTCTTTTCTGCCACGCCGGGAGTTGCAGCATCGGTGTCCTTAAAGTAACCCGAAGCGATGTCGAGGTCGGACAAGATGAAGCGTGCAACCTCATTGCGAGGGAATCGCTTGCTGGCTTCAACAAGCACGGCTTGATCGTCGGGCAACATTTCCTTAACGATAGGAAGGTCGCCGAATTGCTTGTAAAGGTCGAAATAAGCCAAAGCACGCATGAAGTAAACTTCACCTATATAGTGCTTGATAAGGCTTTCTTCTCCAGTCAGTGCACCTGTCTCATACTTAGGCATCACATACTTGAAGAAATAGTTGCAACGGGTAATCTTGCTGAACGAATAGTTACCGTCCGACATTCCGGTATACCAAGTTCCGACATAGCTGCTGCTCGGGTTGCTGCCGACCATGTTATCAGTACCGGAATCATTTCCGAAAATACCCCATGAGTACATACCTCCGTGAGACGGAAGGAAATCCTCATACATGTCGTCAACGTAAGCAGCCAACTCAGTGTCGCTGTTGAAATAGTTCTCGGGTGGAATGCCCGTTGGCGGTGTTATGTCCAAATAATCATTACATCCGGACATCATTGCGACTGCAGTCAAGCAGCCAAGCCATTTGGCATATCTATATTTTTTCATATATCTATATATCTTGATGTGTTGTTGCTTAAATTGTTACGTTAAGACCAAATGAAATAGTCATTGACAATGGGTATGCTTCACCGATGTTCTTGTTTGTTCCGCCGGTGTTACCGCCGTCAACGGTTTCAGGGTCAAACATCTTAGCCATCTTAGTACCTACCCAGAGGTTTTCACCCGAAACGTAGAAACGCAATCTTTCAACAGAAATCTTCTTTGTCAATTCGGCAGGAAGAGTGTATCCGAGTTGCACGTTCTTCAAGCGGATATAAGCTGCGTTTTGCAAGTAGCGAGTCTGGCAATATTGGTTCTTGTTCAAGTGGAAGTCGCCACGGCTGCCGTTGAAGTAAGGACGTGGATAGTAAGCATCAGGATTGTCTTCGCTCCAGTAGTCAAGGTGCTGAGTGAAGCAGGTAGACTTACGCGGGTCACCTGTTGCGCCCCAGAACAACCAGCTGTCTTGCCAGATGTCGCGCTTGAGGATGCCTTGGAAGAACGCGCTCACGTCAAATCCTTTCCAGTCGGCGCTCAAATTGATACCGAAAGAGTAACGCGGAGTCTTGTTACCTATTTTCTTCAAGTCGCCATGGTCTTCAAGAGTGTTTTCACCGCTATTGATTTCACCGTCACCGTTCAAGTCGGCATACATGATATCACCGGCTGCCCACTTGTCACCAAGGGCTGATTGACCCATGCGCGGAGTTTCAGGATATTCACCGTGGTAGTTGTAGTAGTTCTGGTCGAGCATGTCGAGGTAAGCGTTCATCTCTTCATCCGATTGGGCGATACCTACAGTTTCATAACCGTATATGTTGTTGATGTATTCGCCTTCGATGTAGTTGCCAAGGTCGTTTGTCGGGTTGTTTGCATATTTTGTAACCTTCGCACGAGAGTCCGACAATGAAGCTGCGATGCTATATCCGAATCCGTTAGCCAAGCGATCGTTCCATTGGATTGACAATTCGAAACCTGATGTCAACAAGTCGGTATTGTTGATTTGCGGGTTGTTTGCACCGAGTACTGCAGGCAACTCAGGACCGTTTGCCACCATACCGGTAGTCTTGCGTTGATAGTAATCAAACGATCCGGTCAAGCGGTTGTTCAACAATCCCCAGTCAAGACCGATGTTCCAGCTCTTGATGCGCTCCCATGTAAGAGAGGTTGAAATCATGTTGTAAGTACCGTTGCTGTTAGGATAGATTGCGGTGTTAGGCTTTGCACCGTTTTGAATCCAGTTGCCGGCAGCCGTAGAAAGCACGAGCTGTTCATATTGAGAATACCAGTCATTGGTGTTTTGGTTACCAAGCTGACCATAAGAACCTCTCACCTTCAAAGTATTGACTACCTTGCGATATGGTTCCCAGAATTCTTCATTGGCCACGTTGTAACCGAGAGAGAATGACGGGAACAAGCCCCAGCGAGAATCTTCCTTGAAGCGTGAAGTACCATCGTAGCGGAGGTTGACTTCGGCCAAGTATATTCCGTTGTAGTCATAGTTCAAACGTCCGAAGAAACCGGCAGTTGCCCAACGGTTGTAATTACCGCCGATGTTAGGCTTCAACTCTTCGCCGGTAAAAGATGTATCGGTCGTCAAGTCTCCCCATGGATACTCGGTATTGATCAAGCCATAAGCAGTGTAGCTGTCATTTTCACGACGATAACCTTCGGTCTGGAAACCGAACATGATCTTACCGTTGTGCTTGCCGAAGCTGCGTGCATATTCGGTATAAGCATTGATGTTCATGTAGTTTGAACGTTCGTGCGACTTGCTTACATAAGAGTCCTTGTCATAACCGATTTGAGCTTGGCCAAGGGCATTGTAAGAAGTCAAAGGAAGACCTTCTTCACGAGAGCTGTAGTTTACTATGCGATAATTGGCTTCCAAGTGGGTAACCCAACCCTTGATAGGTTCAAGAATCAAGGCACCTTGGAAGTTGATGTCGTCATTATTGCTGTAGTTGTAACCACCTTCGGCGATACGTTTCAACTCAGGTCCGACACCCCACATCATGTAACCGTTGTTGTCGACAAGCGGATGGGTAGGCCAGAAGTTCATTGACAAGTTGTCGTACAACGCGCCACCGAGACCGCGAGGACGGTCCATGTCCTTGCGAACGAAACGTGTGCTCAAGTCCAAACGAGCCCAAGAAGACAATTCTGCGCTCATCTTGGCAGTCAAGGTGTAACGCTTCATCGAGTCTTCCGATATTTCACTAAGACCTGATTGTTGCAAATAACCGGCCGATGCATAGTAATTTATTCTTTCAGTACCGCCGGTGACGCTCAAGTTGTGCTCTTGAGAGAATGCCCAGTCCTTGTAAACCACGTCATACCAGTCGGTGTTGGCTGCATACATGTTCCAGTCGCCACGCCAGTCAGTACCATTGGCATCGACAAGCATCTGTTGTTGCCAGTCGCCTGCGATAACAGCTTCGGCACGTTCGCGTACGCCATCGGGGAAGTATTGACCGTTACCGGCGTTTATATTTGCAGCGTCATAGAAGTCGATGAAGTCGAGAGAGTTTACCATGTCAGGAATACGGGTCGGCTTGCCCCAACGGAAGTTGTTTGAATAGCTTACTTTGGCCTTGCCTTCCTTACCGCTCTTAGTAGTAATCAAGATTACACCGAATGGTGCGCGAGAACCGTAGATTGAAGATGCGGCAGCATCCTTCAACACAGAAATCGTTTCAATATCTTGTGGGTTGATGGTGTTGATATCACCTTCCATACCGTCGATCAAGATAAGAGGGCTTCCCGACGAAGAACCGATTGTACCGGTACCACGCACGTTGATGGAAGCAGTCTTGTCGAGCGCACCAGAGTTGTTGGTAATCAACATACCCGGAACTGCACCCTGCAATGCTTGTACGGCATTTGCGACAGGACGGTCTTCAAGAACCTTGGAGTCGATTGTAGCAACCGAACCGGTCAAGTTTACCTTCTTTTGAGTACCGAAACCTACGACAACGACATCTTCAAGAAGTTGAGAGTCTTCGCTGAGGACGAATTTAAGCGATGTATTATCGCCTACCTTCATCTCTTGCGGTTCATAACCGATAAAGCTGACTTCCACAGTTGCTCCCGGCCTCACATCCAAGAAGAACTCACCATTGAAGTCGGTAACGATACCGTTTTTCGTACCTTTCTCAGTAACGCTTGCTCCGATAACCGGCTCGCCGGTCTCGTCAAGGACCGTACCGGTGATCCTACGAGTATTCTGCTGGCTCACCTGTCCTGCCGGATCGGCTGCCGCGTAGGCCGAAGCCGGCGACACGCCTAAGAATCCGGTAACTGCCAAAGCAGCGGCACACATGAACAGAGTGGAGTGCCGGCCGTTGCGTCCGCCGGATAAGTTAGTAATGTTGTTTTCTTTTTTCTTCATAATATATTGATTTATTGTCTCTGTTTTTAAGCTTATGCCAAATACTTCCACACAGGCACACAAAATGCCGCATGAAGGCTTGCTTCACATCTAAAACCTAAAAAATCTTCGTTACCTTAAAATATATACACTTATTGTATGGTAAACTTGAAAATAACTTATACCGTCAATCAAAAATTGGAACCGATCGCAAAAACAGTTGATAGATACAGCATAGAGAATTATTAACGTTCTCACTCGAACAGGTCCCTAACCATGTATTTTGTTATTCATTTTCGTAATTGCCGTTAAAATTATCTTCTTGATATGAATTTAAAATCCATTATTAGTTCATTTAAATCTTAAATGAGTTCATTGCGTACTTTTTTACCTTTTTTTGAAACAATTTTCAACCCTATTCGTAAAAATTGTCCGCGTCTGAAACATCTTTTATAGTAGTTGTGCTATCCCTTTCATGCTGCTTGGCCTTTACAGCTTCAGTACTGTTGATGACCTCGTATAAATCATGATGGTCAAGTTCCACCTTCTTTACCATGAACTCCGGCACATTATACGACTTGAACAGCCCGTCGTAGTATCCCGGCTCCTCCTGCGGGAGGATGAATGCCTTGCTTGCATTGCCGTTCTCATCAAAGTGCGTAAAGTAAAGCCTTGTATAGGAACCATCGTCACGACGAGAAGTAAACATTATCCACCGGCCATTAGACGACCAGCTATGGAAACTATCAACATCGGGACTATTGGCTGCACGCAACGGGTAAACCTTGCGCGACTCAAGATTCATGACATACAGGTCGCTGCTCTTATGCCATACATGGAACTGGCCGTAATCACCAAGGGCAAACAACAGCCACTTGCCATCAGGCGAAACTCGCGGAAATGTCGCGCTCTTGCCATATTGCGATGCCATGAACACCGTATCGGTGGCACCGAACGTGCGAGTCTTCAAGTCAAACGGCTTGCGGAATATGTCGTAGCGTATTGAATCATACCTTTCGCGCAAATACCAGTTCTCCATTTCTTCATCTTCAACCTCAAAATGAGCCGACACGAAATAAAGCCATTTACCATCGGGGCTCCATGCAGGGAAAGACTCAAACTTGTGTCGCTCGTTTGCAATAATGCTCACCTCGTTTTTGTCGATGTCATACAAAATCAAGTCGGACTCAGAATCCTGCACCTCCACCTTTTCTATATTGCGCGTATGGAAATTTTGTCCCGTCAAGTTTGTCGAATAAGCTATAAGTCTCTCGGTCGGATGCCAAGAAGGATACACACCGGCCGAAATCGTATATGGCGTCTTGAGGTCGACCTTTCTTATCTCCCCGTCCACGACAATTACCGTACCGCCTTTCAACTGGCGCAAGTGCATCTGCATGTTCCCGTCGCGGTTATAGTTTTGATAGTTGTGGCAATTCACGCATTGCCCGTTTTCACCATCGGAAATCGCATAGTTGTTGTAAATCACATCCTCGTTAAAGTCGGTGAGATTGCGCTGGTTGATTGTCATCACTTCATAGCCGACGTAGGATGGCTCTATGAGACGATAAGAAATGTACGGGTCGATAGGATCGGCAGCTATATAATTCTTTATTGTGGGATATTTAACCCACTTACCGTCGTTTTTAACATAAATATCGACAAGCAGTGAATCGCTTTTGTTTTCTTCAAGCAACTCGTGCCACTCGTCGACAGGGAATTTAGCATCGCGCCCGCTCACAGTCAAGCCATCACCTTTTGAGGAATACACATGAGTAACATAATCGCTACCTTCGGCATTTATCGAAAAATCGAGCGGCGCTATATTATAAGGTATAGTAATGCTTGTATAATCGGGTGAAATTTGTACAGCCTCGGCCACCTCCTCAGCGCCTTCGGGCAGCGAGGGGTTGCACGCAGCAAGCCATAGCAATGGCAGAAATAGAAATGGTAATCTGAACAAATTATTCACAGCCTATTAATTTTTAGACGATGCAAATTTAGCCTACCTGCACTCTTGCAATGGACGAAAAATCGTTCATTAACGTCTACAAAACACCAATGTCGAAAGAAAAAAGAATGGGCAATGGCGGTTTACAGCCTTTTTTGAGCGATTAGGCGAATTTTATGCAAAAAGCCGCAAACATCCCGGTACGGGACTAAAATCATTTTAAATAAATGTCAAAAAACCCGGACGGGTTACAACCGTCCGGGCTCAAACCGTATTTAACAATAATTTATTTTCGACTTAGAACAAATCAGAGGTTCTGATGGTATCGCGCCATACATGATCTTTCGGGAACGGCTTTCCTCCCCAAGCTTTTACACTTGTCCATGGCTGAACAGCATCGGTCCAAAATGGATGTGAAGCCGGCAATCCAAGAGGCATGAACGCCAATGAGGCCATATACAAGCTACCGTTGTTGGTGTACCAGTCGGCAATGTTAGGTTGCTTTCCTGCAAAACCAATTGTCAAGAATCCACCTTCGTTGAAATTAGCATCCGACGCAAACATGCGCTTCATCACTGCCGTCAACGCTCCGCGCACTTGTCCGTTGCTCAAGCCGGCAGGCAACTGTTCGTACCAAGCCATCAGTGCAAGCGGTTGCATGGTGGCAAGACGATAAGGGATGGAACGTCCAAATACCGGGAATGTGCCTTCGGGCGAAATGAAACGTTCAAGAATAATACTGAAACGCTGTGCCCTTGTAAGTGCTCGTGCATAATACTTCTTATAATCGATGCGAGTGTAGTCTTTGGAATCAATCATTGCTTGAAGCGTTTCAAGATACATCGGGTGGAAAACATAGCTGCTGTAATAGTCGAACACAAAACTTGGACCGTCGGCATACCAGCCATCGCCCGTGTACCACTCTTCGACCTTACGTATTGCAGAGTTCACGCGATATTGGTCATATTCGGCACCGGCCTTTGCAAGGAAACTTTCAATCGTGGAAGAGAACAACAGCCAGTTGGTATAAGGAGGATCTACTCGGCGCAATTGGGTAAATTCTTCGATGTAACGAGCCTTGGTAGTCTCGTCGAGCGGCATCCACAGTTGGTCGTAAGCACGCAAGAAACTCTCGGCGACATAAGCAGCATCCACGAGAGCCTGTCCATGTCCGCGCCAAGCGAGATAATCAGGGCTTGCAGGATCTACTGCATTGGCATAACTCTTCAAAGCCCACTCGCGCAATTGCTTGCGTTGCTGGCCTTCGGCGGTATTGTCGTCAGGCAAAGTGAGCCAAGGAGCGATGCCGGCCATCAATCGGCCGAAGCATTCCATATAAGCCACATTCTTGTCGCGTCCGTCCCAGTTCGGGCTCAATTCAAGCACCATGTTCTTGTGCAAGTTGCCTTCGGCCATGTTGCTCAATACCGGAGCAGCCATCTTATAGGCAAGGTCGCACCAGTAAGCACGGTCGGAAGTTGCAACCTGCTCGCGCACTTCAAGATAGCGCACATATTCGCACGCGGCAAGCAAGAATGCACCCACGCCGAAGTTGGCAGTCGAATTTTCGTCAACAACTTGTCCCGGGATTGCCTTCTCGCCTATCGGCTGAACGTAACCCACTGCGCCCGATTTTTGCACGGCCTTCTTAGACAAGTAGTTCCATGCCTTTTCTACAACTGGCATATATTCGGTTTCACTCAAATAACCATTGTTGATACCCCACAATATTCCGTAAGTGAAGAAAGCCGTGCCGCTCGTCTCCGGCCCGGGAGCATGTTCAGGATCCATCATGCTGCGAGTCCAGTATCCTTCAGGTTGTTGTAATGCGGCAACAGCCTTGGCGAGGGCTTGGAACTTTTTAACGAAGAAATCATGATGCTTGTAATCGGCAGGAAGGTCTTTCAACACTTTTGCAAGGCCTGCAAGCACCCATCCGTCGCCACGAGCCCAGAAATCTTTCTTTCCGTTCACGCTCTTGTGCTTTGGGTACACATATTTAGCATCCCTGTAATAGAGATTCTCGTCCTTGTCAAACATTATGCTGTCGGAATATTGGATGTACTCATACAGCTTGTCGAGATATTTTTGATTGCCTGTAATCTTATAATACTTTGTCATTACGGGCATTACCATATAAAGGCCGTCGCTCCACCACCAATAGTCATTGTTAGGTGTGCTCATTTCATATTCCATGACTTCCTTGGCGCGACGTATCCTGTTGTCGTCAGGTAGAATATTGTACAAGTCGGCATATACTTGGAAACAAATTTGCCAGTCGCCAAACAGCACATAATCATCGGTTTCGCCGTAGCTGTATTTCCAATTGCTACGGTCGTTGCTCTTGGCTCCCATCCATTGGTTATGCTCGGCCCATGCCTCTGAATAGGCAAGATAATCCTCATTGCCAGTCAGGAAATAAGCCTCCATGTTACCCGTGTGATAAGCAGCATTGTCCCAGAAGGCGCGCACTTCGGGGCTGTTCTCCGATTGCCAGTGGCGGTTGACCTTGTCGATCAATCCTCTCACTTGCTCGCTTTCGCTCTGTTTGGCCGATACAGGCATACATACTGCCGCCAGTGCCGCACATGCCGCGAGCGTCTTCAAAATGTTATTCATATCTTATTATGTTTTAAGAAATTAGTTTACGCATTACAATTCAAGCACATAGACCGGCGTTGGCGCCGATTCCACAGTCTTTTCGCCATCCCCTTGATGTGTGGTCTGGACAAAGACGTTCAATTCATGCTTGTGATTCCACAACTCGGTATCGATTGAAGGTTCCCACGCATCCACGCTAAAATCGGTCAAGTCGGTTATCGTCCAATTACCTTTATCTATATTATCGGTTACAGCCATCGACACTCGACTGCCACGCTCTTCATCACGGAACAAGAAATAAGCCTTCTTCCCGTCTACGACCACACGAGGACGAGCAATAGGAATCATTTTAGTACCTCCGCCCGACAAAGAGAAAGGTGTCTTGCGCTCGCTCACCACAGCTTGCCGCCAACATGAATCGGCATCAAGCCACACGAGCCTGTATTGAGGTATGCTGTCACCCTGCTCCTTCCAATAGGTCGCAATATAAGGATGCCCGTCGGCATCGGCGCTCATGCTCGTCTGGTTAATCAACTCGCTCCCCTGTGGCACGCGCCACACATATTCGGCATTGTCGGCATTTATCGGCAGAGAATAGGTTTCTCCCGTAGACTTCTGCCACGTCACGCCACCGTCATGCGAGCAAGCGTAGCACACGTCGTGATTTGTTTCCACAAGCCACGATTCGCGCCACACCCAAGATACATGGATAGTTCCTTTTATGTCGACACACACCTGCCAATAAGCATTGCGCTCGCCTTCGCCGTCGATAAGCACGTCATGCACGCGCTTCCACGTCTGTGAGGAAAGGTCGTATCGGTTCATGACAAGATTTCCTCGACCCGACCCGCCTGAACGATAGACAAACAGAAGATCTCCGTCGGCCAATTTGTAAAATTCGGGATATGTAACAAAATCCTCGTCAACTCCCGTCATCGACAACTTATCGGTCAATTGCAACGAACCGGGAGCAACGCTGCGGCAATAATTCAACTTGTTGTTATGATGGTCGAATGCTACATGCAGATAGCCGTCTCCGTCCACCATTATACTTATGACGTTGTGGGCATCGTTGATATTTCCCTTGTACTGCGTGCGAGCGACTTCCCACTCGGATGCACCCGAGACGCGCTTGCCAAGCACGACATAACCGTCATTGTCATAATAAGAGATGTATTGGAGATTATTTTTAACATCTGTCACCACCGAATTATTACGGAATATGGCAGAATTCACCGACGTACCACTATACGCTTCCCCTACTATCGACAAATTAGATGAACGGACAGGAGCAAACAACAGCACTGCGAAAAGAGCCGTCAAAAACAGTTTCATAGTAAAAAAATTTTAATGTCACGAATTTAGCTTCACATGGCCAATGAAAGGTTGAATATTGGTTCATTAAAGTCTCTTTTGCGGTCAAAATCCCACTTCAAGCAAGCATATTGCCCCAAATTGAACGATTTGTCACCCGTAAAGAATATATTATTAAAGTACTTTGGGAAAAATTTCCAAACAACCTAAAAACATGGTAGATTTTTCACTAAAAAACAAAATCGCGCTCGTAACCGGCGCATCCCACGGCATAGGATTTGCCATTGCCGAAGCATACGTTAACGCAGGGGCAACAGTAGTGTTCAACAGCAGCAATCCGACTTCACTCGAACGTGGATTGAAGGCTTACAAGGAAAAAGGGCTCGAAGTGCGCGGATACGTTTGCGACGTAACGAAAGAAGACCAAGTTGCACAATTGGTTGCAACCATCGAAAAAGAAATAGGCACTATAGACATCCTTGTCAATAACGCCGGAATAATCAAGCGCATCCCGATGTGCGACATGTCGGTAAACGAATTCAGCCAAGTCATCGATGTAGACCTCGTGGCTCCGTTCATCATGGCAAAAGCTGTCATTCCGGGAATGATAAAGAAGGGTCATGGCAAAATCATCAATGTCTGCTCGATGATGAGCGAACTCGGTAGGGAAACCGTGTCGGCTTACGCTGCCGCAAAGGGAGGTCTGAAAATGCTTACCCGCAACATCGCATCTGAATTTGGCGAATACAACATCCAATGCAACGGAATAGGCCCGGGCTATATTGCGACATCGCAAACCGCTCCGTTGCGCGAATTGCAACCCGACGGAAGCCGCCATCCATTTGACGCATTCATCATCTCAAAGACTCCGGCTGCAAGATGGGGAACTCCCGAAGACCTTATGGGTCCGGCAATCTTCTTGGCATCAGACGCTTCTGATTTCATTAACGGACACATCCTGTATGTTGACGGCGGAATACTTGCATACATCGGCAAGCAACCGAAATGAAACATTTTTAACATACGGACCAGTCAAGTATGAAACACATTATAAATTTGGGAACCATCCTGCTGTGCGGCATCGTCATGGCAGGATGCAACCCTCAAAATGAAAAGCTCGTCACAATAAGCAATCCGTCGTCATTCGACCGTAACGGAGAAATGGTCGAAATTCCATTGTCGCAATTGCAAGGCATTGACTTTGCCAACACAGTGATTGTAAACCAATCAACGCAAGAAGAGGTGCCTTTCCAAGTAACCTATGACGACATGCTCATATTCCAAGCATCAGTAAAAGCCGGAAGCTCAACCGAATATGCGCTGACACACGGTACTCCGGCACCGGTCGACACCGTGTCTTGCGGAAAACAATATCCCGAGCGCGTAGATGACATAGCATGGGAAAATGACAAATCGGCATACCGCGCTTACGGACCGGCTCTTCAAGCAAGGGGAGAAAAAGCCTATGGATATGACATCATGACCAAAAGTGTGCCTTATCCGGTAATTGAAGAACGGTATCGCATGTTCCTCGACCCTGAATTAAACGCAAAGGTAGCCGAATTGCGCAGCAAAGGCAGAAATGCCGAAGCCGATAGTCTGTACAATTCATTCACCTACCATGTCGACCATGGAAACGGAATGGACTGCTACAGCGTTGGAGAAACACTTGGAGGAGGCACGGCCGCATTGATGACAGCCGATTCCACAATAGTCTACCCTTATTGCTACAAAGAATACCGCATACTCGACAATGGGCCTCTGCGCTTCTCAATGGAATTGAAATTCAACCCGTTGACAATTGCCGGGAATGATTCTGTCGTAGAAACACGCATCATTTCCCTCGACAAAGGCTCATACTTGAACCGTACTCGAATCAATTATGCCGGACTTCAATCAGCAACTCCTGTCGCAGTGGGCATAGCCTTGCACGAGCAGAATCCTGAAGGCTTTGCGTTTGACGGTGCGGCCGGCTATATAGCCTATGCCGACTCTACCGACAATACAAAAAACAACAACGGGATTATATATGTAGGTGCGGCATTCCCCGAGAAATTGACGAGTGCAGGCGTAAAATGGTTTGACAAAGAGCGTTCAAGTGCGCTCGGTCATGTCCTTGCTACAAGCGATTATACCCCCGGAAGCACATTTACCTATTATTGGGGTAGCGGATGGAGCAAAGGTGGCATAAATTCGTCGGACGAATGGAATGCGTACCTCAAACAATTCAGCGAGGCACTGAGACAGCCTCTGGAAATAAAAATCAAATAACTATCACATGGAAAAAATATTCAACTACATATTAGGCCTTGGCGCTCCTGTGATGATGCCTATAATCTTCACCATATTAGGTATCTGCATCAAGGTAAAGCCAGGGAAAGCCGTAAAAAGCGGCTTGCTCATCGGTGTGGGATTCGTAGGGTTGTCGATTGTGACTTCGCTGCTCACAACGGCTCTCGGCCCGGCACTTAAGGAAGTTGTGAAAATCTACGACTTGCAGCTTGCCGTGTTCGACATGGGCTGGCCGGCTGCGGCAAGTATAGCCTACAACACATCGGTAGGAGCATTTGTAATTCCTGTGTGCCTCGGCGTTAACCTGCTGATGCTCATAACGCGCACCACACGCACGGTGAACATCGATTTGTGGAACTATTGGCACTTCGCTTTTATTGGCGCCATTGTATATTTTGTCACCGAGAGCCTGTTATGGGGATTCTTTGCAGCAATCATCTGCTACATCCTCACATTGATTATTGCCGACCTCACTGCCAAGAAATTCCAGTCTTTCTACGAAAAAATGGACGGCATTTCCATCCCGCAACCTTTCTGCGCCGGCATGGTACCGTTTGCAATAGCAATAAACAAATTCCTTGACAAAATTCCGGGAGTCAACAAGATTAACATCGACGCCGAAGGCATGAAAAAACGCTTCGGCCTGCTTGGCGAGCCATTGTTCCTCGGCGTCATAGTAGGCTGTGCAGTAGGCGCATTCGCACGCTACGACTTGCCTAAAGTATTGATGCTCGGCATTCAAATGGGAGCTGTGATGGAACTCATTCCACGCATCACAGGCTTGTTTATCGAAGGTCTTATGCCTATATCAGACGCGACAAGGCAACTCATCGCACGCAAATTCAAGAACTCAGAGGGTCTTAACATCGGCATGAGCCCGGCACTTGTCATTGGCCACCCGGCAACGCTCGTCGTTTCATTGCTCCTCATTCCGGTCATCATCCTGCTGGCCGTAGTACTCCCGGGCAACGAATTCCTGCCACTTGCATCGCTTGCAGGAATGTTCTACTTGTTCCCTCTTGTATTGCCTATCACAAAAGGTAATGTTTTCAAAACATTCGTAATCGGGCTCGTAATGCTCGTCATCGGCGTGTACTTCGTCACCAACCTTGCTCCGGCATTCACACTTGCCGCACAAGACGTATATGCACAGACGCAAGATGCCGCAGTAAAGATTCCCGAAGGATTCCACAGCGCGGCAGCACTCGACTTTGCCTCAAGCCCGTTCTCGTGGATTATCTATCACATGACCGTATCGCTCAAGTACATAGGCATCGCCGCCCTTGTATTCTTTACCGGTGCCATGATGTGGATAAACCACCGTAAAATTGTAAAAACAAAAAGTAATAACAGTTTAAAATAAATTCAATACACGACATGAAACATCTTGTTCTTTCATTGGTGCTTGCCACATCTTCTATTGCGGCTATGGCACAAGTAAACTACACGATTCAAACTGCATGCCACCCTCAGGACGTCAAAACCTACGACACCGAACGCCTGCGCAGCAGCTTCATGATGGAAAAAGTAATGGCTCCCGATGAAATCAACCTCACTTATTCATTGTATGACCGTTTCATCTTCGGTGGAGCAATGCCAGTGGCAAAGGAATTGAGCCTCGACACAATCGACCCGCTGAAGGCTCCTTACTTCCTTTACAATCGTGAACTCGGCGTTATCAACGTTGGTGGCGATGGAATTGTAACTGTTGACGGCAAGGAATATGAATTGCATTTCAAAGAAGCTCTTTATGTGGGACGCGGCAACGAAAAAGTGACATTCCGCAGCAAAGATGCAGCTAATCCCGCAAAATTCTACATCAACTCGGCCACCGCACACAAGGCCTACAAGACCCAGCTCATCACAATCGACGGCCGCAAGGGTTCTTTGAAAGCCAACTCGATGGCTGCCGGGACAATGGAAGAGAGCAACGACCGTGTAATCAACCAGCTTATTGTCAACAATGTGCTTGAAGAAGGTCCTTGCCAATTGCAAATGGGTCTCACAGAGCTTAAACCGGGCAGCGTATGGAACACAATGCCGGCCCACACCCACACTCGCCGCATGGAAGCTTATTTCTACTTCAACCTCGAAGGCAACAACATGGTGTGCCACTTGATGGGCGAGCCCGATCAAGAACGCCTCGTTTGGATGAGAAACGAACAAGCCATCATGTCGCCCGAATGGTCTATACATGCAGGTGCAGGAACAAGCAACTACATGTTCATCTGGGGTATGGCAGGTGAAAACCTCGACTACGGAGACCAAGACAAAGTTGATTTTAAAGTAATGAAATAACCAGATTCCTAATATTTGAACAAATGGGAAAAATCGTGACTCTCGGTGAAATAATGTTGCGCCTTTCAACTCCGGGCAACACTCGTTTCGTTCAAACCGACACTTTCGACATAAACTACGGCGGAGGAGAAGCCAACGTTGCTGTAAGCTGTGCCAATTACGGGCATGACGCTTATTTCGTAACCAAATTACCCGAAAACGAAATAGGCCAAGCGGCCGTCAACGCACTTCGCCGATATGGAGTAAACACTTGCCACATCGCGCGTGGAGGAAACCGCATAGGTATATATTACCTTGAATCGGGAGCTGCAATGCGCCCGAGCAAGGTCATCTACGACCGTGCCAATTCGGCAATCGCCGAAGCGACTCCTGCAGATTTCGACTTCGACAAAATATTTGAAGGTGCCGATTGGTTCCATTGGTCTGGAATAACTCCTGCAATCTCCGACAAAGCAGCCGAATTGGTAAAAATCGCCTGCGAGGCAGCCAAAAGGCACGGCGTGACAGTTTCGGTAGACCTGAATTTCCGAAAGAAATTGTGGACTTCGGAAAAGGCCCAATCAATCATGAAGCCGCTCATGCAATACGTGGACGTGTGCATAGGCAATGAAGAAGATGCTGAGTTGTGCCTCGGATTCAAACCATCGGCCAACGCCGAAGCAGGACAGACCGATGCCGAAGGCTACAAGGGAATCTTCCGTGAAATGGCCGAAACTTTCGGATTTAAATATGTAATTTCCACCCTCAGGGAATCAATATCGGCTTCGCACAACGGCTGGAAAGGATTGATTTACAATGGTAAGGATTTCTATACATCCCATCACTACGATATCTTCCCTATTATCGACCGTGTGGGTGGCGGCGACTCCTTTGCAGGTGGCATAATCCACGGCTTGCTCACAAAGCCTACACAGGAAGAAGCTCTTGAATTTGCCATTGCGGCTTCGGCATTGAAACACACCATCAATGGCGACTTCAATCTCGTATCGGCAGCCGAAGTAGAAGCTGTAGCCGGAGGAAACACCTCGGGCAGGGTTCAACGTTAATCTCGCCCAAGGGTTATTTTTCATAAAAAACAAATTAAAAGCTCATTTCAAAAATGGCCAAATTTGATCAATTAGCTGTATTCAAGCAAATAGAGAGCACTCGCATGGTGCCAGTGTTCTACAATGCCGATGTAAACATTGCAAAATCGGTCATCCGTGCTTGCTACGAAGGAGGCGTCCGTGTATTTGAATTCACCAATCGCGGCGACTTCGCCCTGGATGTTTTTGCCGAAGTTATCAAGTTTGCGGCAAAAGAATGCCCTGAAATGATAATCGGTGCCGGCACAATCATTGATGCACCCTCGGCTGTAATGTTCATGCAATCTGGAGCAAACTTCATTGTAGGACCAATGTTCAATCCAGAGATTGCCAAGGTTTGCAACCGTCGCAATGTTCCTTACATCCCAGGTTGCGGAACTGTATCGGAAGTAGGAGATGCCCAAGAAGTAGGTTGCTGGATGTGTAAAGTGTTCCCGGGCGACGTTTATGGTCCAAAATTGATAAAAGGGATGTTGGCTCCGATGCCGTGGTCAAAGCTCATGATCACAGGTGGAGTTGAACCTACCGAAGAAAATCTGTCGGCTTGGATGAAAGCCGGAGCATATTGCGTAGGAATGGGTTCAAAATTATTCCCTAAGGAAGTTATTGCCAATGGCGACTGGAATTACATCACCGAGAAAGCTCGTGAATGTATAGCCATTCTCAATCACAAATGATGACATAACCGTCACAAATAATACTTCATACTCCTGACGAGACAGTCTCAATCGAGGCTGTCTCGTTTTTTTACTGTTTACACTCTAAATTAAAACTCATGCGGCATCACAGCAAATGCAACCCATATCTTCACCGAGGCACAATTTTATCGCGTTTAACAGTATCATCAGTCATCAGTAAGATTTAATTATCACTTACAATATAAGCAAAGAAAGGCGAGCTTCCACGGCTCACCTTTCTCTTCCTTTTGCATAAAAAACACTGTTAGAAAAATTACACTCTTATAGCACCATAATTTCTTCTACTTAACACATTATTTCTGTTGATAAACCCTAACGTAATCAATTTCATATTTCATGGGAAAACAATCCCAATCCACTGTCCCGCCATTATCACCGCCTATGGCAAGGTTAAGCAGCAAGTACATCGGTTTCTTAAACGGATTGGTGTAGTTGCCTATTTTCCCGTTATTTGTTTCCGATAGCAATATTTCATTTATTAATTCATCATCAAGATATATCCTTATTGCTTCCTCATCCCAATCCATGCGCCAGATATGGAATTGCTCGGCCCACATGGAATCCTTTTCCAGGAAATGCGAGAATGGGACTCTTGCCCCATCCCACACGGCATCAAAAGGTCGATCATTTCCCCATGCCGCATTGGCAAGAATATGAGGAACCCCCTTTACACGATAATACTCCATTACATCTATTTCACCGCATGACGGCCAAGGCATTCCAGAACCAAGCAACCAAATCGCAGGCCATGCGCCTCCGCCAACCGGGATACGGGCTTTCACTTCAAAGCGGCCATACAAGAACTCCTTTGTCCCACTGGTCGTGATGGATGCCGACGTACATTCCACATTCTTGCGAGATTTTCTCCAATCCTTAGAACCTTCTTCATACAAAGGATTCGGGTAATTGGTCGGTAGCGCCTCAATGACAAGCAGGCCATTCTTGCAATAAGCATTCTCGGCTTGATACCATTGCAATTCATGATTGCGTGCATATCCGTTCTCGGCACTCCACACTGTGCTGTCAGGCGCACCGTCAGTTTCAAACTCGTCACTCCACACGAGCGACCACTCCTTCTCTTCGGCGTCAACCACACCAAAGTTCAATGCCCCGATAATGGCAGTTGCAAGAAAAAAAGATGAAAGCCTCATAAATCCATAAGTATTTTATTTTACATTCAAAATTATAATATACGTCGATAATATATGCTGAATATGATTTCATTTTCGCATGTGTTGACAGGCAAGCATGGCTCCTTATATCCCATTTATGGCAAATTATATTCCACTATCACATACATACCTATTATTCAACACATTATACACACAGGTCGTAACGAGAAAAATAGTCGCTACTTTTGTAAAAAAAAGCGAAACGATTATATATTTTTACAATTTCATCATTTTTGAATCGAATTGACACGTTAAATTATCAGTATTTTCATTAGCTTTGTTCAAAATCATTTTTAACCTTTATGTACAATATGAAGAATTCATTTCTCTCAGTTGCCGTGGCCGCTGCCTTAATGCTTATACCGGCATACGCCAAAGCCAAAACAGCGAACGTCAACACTGAAATCATTCCCGGACAAGTGTGGAACGATACCGACGGGAATCCAATCAACGCCCATGGTGGCGGAATCCTGTACCACGAAGGAACTTATTACTGGTATGGTGAATACAAAAAAGGAAAAACCATTCTCCCCGAATGGGCTACTTGGGAATGTTATCGCACCGACGTTACAGGTGTGAGCTGCTACTCGTCCAAAGACTTGATGAACTGGAAATTTGAAGGCATCGTGCTGCCTGCGGTCAAAGACGACCCTTCACACGACCTTCATCCAAGCAAAGTCCTTGAACGCCCTAAAGTGATTTTCAACCAAAAAACACGCAAATTCGTCATGTGGGCTCATGTTGAAAGTGCCGATTACAGCAAGGCTTGCACCGGCGTTGCCGTAAGCGACTCACCTACCGGCCCGTTTACCTATCTTGGCAGCTTCAGGCCAAACAACGCCATGAGCCGCGACCAGACAGTGTTTGTCGACGATGACGGCCGAGCTTATCAATTCTACTCGTCCGAGAACAATGCGACTATGTATATCAGCGAGCTGACCGATGATTATTTGAGGCCGTCAGGACGCTACACTCGCAATTTCATCGGCATGAGCCGCGAGGCTCCGGCAGTGTTCAAGCACAATGGAAAATATTACATGCTATCGTCGGGATGCACAGGTTGGGATCCAAATCAAGCCGAACTTGCCGTAGCCGACTCCATAATGGGTGAATGGAAAGTGATAGGCAACCCTTGCACAGGCAAAGACGCCGACAAGACATTCTACGGTCAAAGTACATATGTTCAACAGGTTATGGGCAAGAAGAACACCTATATAGCCATGTTTGACAAGTGGAACAAGACCGACCTCGAAAATTCGCTTTACATATGGCTCCCGATTTCGTTCGAGAACGGTAAAATAACTATTCCTTGGCGCGACAGCTGGAATTTGGACCAATTTGAAAACCAGCCTCGCTTTGAAGCCGGCAATGGCACATTCCTACTTAACGGAGAACCATTTGTCGTGAAAGCTGCCGAATTGCACTATCCGCGCATTCCGCGCCCATATTGGGATCAACGCATCAAGTTGTGCAAGGCTCTCGGCATGAACACTGTCTGCTTGTATGTGTTCTGGAATGCACACGAGCCGGAAAAAGACAAATTCGACTTTACAGGACAAAATGACTTGGCCGAATTCTGCCGTCTGTGCCAAGCAAACGACATGTATGTAATACTTCGTCCCGGCCCATACGTTTGTGCAGAATGGGAAATGGGCGGTCTCCCTTGGTGGTTGCTCAAGAAAAAAGACATTCGCTTACGCGAAGACGACCCATATTTCCTCGAACGTGTCGCAATCTTCGAAAAGGAAGTGGCCAAGCAAGTATCTGACTTGACTATTGCCAACGGTGGCCCGATACTTATGATTCAAGTGGAAAATGAGTATGGCTCATATGGTGAAAGCAAAGAATATGTGGCTGCCATACGCGACATGTTGAAAGCCAACTACGACGATGTCACATTGTTCCAATGCGACTGGGAATCTAATTTCCATCTTAACGGGCTTCCCGACTTGATTTGGACAATGAACTTCGGCACAGGAGCCAATATCGACCAGCAATTTGCCAAACTAAAGAAAGTAAGGCCTACAAGCCCTCTCATGTGTTCTGAATTCTGGAGCGGATGGTTCGACAAGTGGGGAGCAAACCACGAAACCCGTCCTGCCGCCGACATGGTTGCCGGCATCGACGAAATGTTGTCAAAAGGCATCTCTTTCAGCTTGTACATGACTCACGGAGGAACCAACTGGGGTCACTGGGCAGGAGCAAACTCTCCGGGATTTGCCCCCGACGTGACTTCATACGATTATGACGCGCCTATCAGCGAATCAGGACAAACCACTCCAAAATATTGGGAGTTGAGAAAGACTCTTGCAAAATACATGAACGGGGAAAAGCAAGCTAAAGTTCCCGACCTCATCAAGCCTATAAGCATCAAGGAGTTCCAATTCACCGAATTCGCCCCATTGTTTGCCAACCTTCCCGAAGCCAAGCACGACAAGGAAATACGCACGATGGAAGAATACGACCAAGGTTTTGGAAGCATACTTTATCGCACAACTTTGCCCGAAATGAAGTCTCAATCCACTTTGACAGTGAACGAAGCTCACGACTACGCTCAAATATTCATCGATGGCAAATACATTGGGAAACTCGACCGCCGCAATGGTGAAAAGCAATTGACTCTGCCTCCATGCGCCAAGGGTGCGCAACTCGACATCCTTGTCGAAGCCATGGGCCGCATAAACTTCGGCCGTGCGATAAAAGATTTCAAAGGTATTACCGAGAATGTTGAAATTTCTTGCACCGTCGATGGCTACACATTCACATGCGACTTGCAGAATTGGGACGTATTCAACATCATTGACGAATACGATTTCTACACTGCAATGAAGTTTGAGCCGTTGACAAATGCAAAAGCTGCCGAAGGCGAAAGATTGCAACCTGGTTGCTACCGCGCGACTTTCAACGTGAAGAAGCCAAGCGACACCTTCCTCAATTTTGAAACATGGGGCAAAGGTCTTGTTTATGTAAACGGCCACGGAATAGGCCGAATCTGGGAAATCGGGCCTCAACAGACGCTGTATGTACCTGGATGCTGGCTCAACAAGGGAGAAAACGAGATTTTGGTATTTGACATCGTAGGTCCTAAGGATGCAAAAACCGAAGGCTTGAAACAACCGCTTCTCGACCAACTTCTCGTAAAGAAGCCGTTGACACATCGCAATGAAGGTGAAAATCTTGACCTGTCGGCCGAAACGCCTGTATATTCGGGTAGCTTCGCTCCCGGCAACGGATGGCAAGAAGTAAAATTCGACGCTCCGGTCACCGGAAGATATGTGTGCATCGAAGCCCTCAATTCACAAGACGGCAAAGACATGGCTTGCATTGCCGAAATGTACATGCTCGATGAAAACAATGAACGCTTGTCGCGTGAACCGTGGATTGTAAAATATGCCGACAGTGAAGATGTGGCTCATGTTAACCGCTCGGCCGACAAGACTTTCGACTTGCAAGAATCTACTTATTGGAGTACCGTGGAAGGAACACCTTATCCCCACAGCGTCGTCATAGACCTCGGCTCGACTCGCACGCTCACAGGGTTCCAATACTTGCCTCGCATGGAAAGCAACGCTCCGGGAAGCATAAAAGATTTCAAGATCTATGTGAAATCGGACAATTTCAAATATTAAGCCTCCCATGAAACGTAAAATTTCAATATCACTGCTGCTTGCCGCCGGAATTTCTCTGGCGGCAACAGCTCATACTCATAACATGACGGTCGATGTCGCCAATCCATCAGCTACAATCCAACCGACCATGTATGGCGTATTCTTCGAAGACATAAACTTCGGAGCCGATGGTGGATTGTATGCCGAATTGGTTAAAAACCGTTCTTTTGAGTTTCCGCAACCGTTCGTAGGGTGGACTCCGTTCGGTGATGTTACTGTCATGAACGAGAATCCGGCATTCGACCGCAATCCGCACTATGTGCGTGTGGTAAATGACGGGCGCTTGCTCCGTGCCGGGCTCGACAATGACGGATACCGAGGCATAGGCATAAAAGAAGGCAAGGAATACCGTTTCTCGGTATATGCACGCTCAACTAACGGAAAGCCTGCCAAAGTAGCCATAGAGCTCATCAACTCAAGCGGAGACAATCCTGTAAAAAGCGAAATAATCGTCACAGGCGACAAGTGGGAGAAATATACAGTCTTGCTGAAATCCAACTACACCGACAATAATTCCAGATTGAGGGTATTGCTTCCCGACAAAGGCACGTCGGTCGATATAGACCATATTTCTTTATTCCCTGTCGATACTTGGAAGAACCGCGAAAATGGCATGCGAGCCGATTTGGCTCAAGCCATATATGACCTCAATCCCGGTGTATTCCGATTCCCCGGAGGTTGCATAATCGAAGGCAACAGCCTTGCAACACGCTATCAGTGGAAAAACTCCGTAGGCCCGGTAGAAAACCGTCCGTTGAACGAGAATCGCTGGAACTATACGTTCAAACACAGGGCATTCCCCGATTACTTCCAGACGCTCGGAATGGGGTTCTACGAATATTTCTTATTCAGTGAGGATATTGGGGCCGAGCCTCTTCCCGTTGTGAGCTGCGGCCTGTCATGCCAATACGAAAGCAACGAAGTCGTACCGCTCGACGAGCTTGAGCCTTATATCCAAGATGCTCTCGACTTAATTGAATTTGCCAACGGCGACACGACTACAGTGTGGGGAAAGGTGCGTGCCCAAATGGGACACCCCGAGCCATTCAACTTGAAAATGATTGGTGTTGGTAACGAGCAATGGAACAAAGTCTACGTTGAACGCCTCGAAATGTTCACAAAAGCCATCAGGGAAGAATATCCCGACATCAAGATTGTAGGCTCGTCCGGGCCGGAAGCCGATGGCGAGAAATTTGAATACCTGTGGCCCGAAATGAAGCGTGTGGGCGTTGACCTCGTCGACGAACATTATTACAAAGAGCCGTCTTGGTTCTTTGCAAATGCAGGACGCTACGACAGCTACGACAGGGAAGGGCCGAAAGTTTTTGCCGGAGAATACGCATCCCACGACCATTCGGCCAACAAACACAACAATTGGCGTGCCGCACTGTCGGAAGCTGCGTTCATGACCGGCCTTGAACGGAATGCCGATGTAGTCTTAATGGCTACATACGCACCGCTGCTGGCTCATTTCGACGCTTGGCAATGGAATCCCGACATGATATGGTTTGACAACATGCAGCTGATGCGCACTCCAAGTTATTATGTACAGCAACTATACGGAATGAATGCCGGCACCGAAGTTTTGCCGCTCACCATGGACGGTAAGCCAGTGACCGGACAAGACAACCTCTATGCAAGTGCAGCTATTGATGGCAATACAGGAGAAATAATATTGAAGATTGTAAACTCGGGCGACAAGAATGCTGAAGTTAAAATAAACTTTGACGGGCTTGCTAAAAAGAGCAAGTTAGTTTCAGGATTCTGCACATACATGCAAAACGACAATCTTCTCGCTGAAAACTCACTTGGCAACGAGACCGTCATCCCTCGCACAAGGCCGGTGAAAGTTGGCGACAAAGAGCTGTCATTGGAGTTGCAACCCTACTCATTCGGAGTTTACCGCCTGCAAGTAGCCAAGAAAAAATAATACTTGACAAATACATAGCATAAAAAATAAGGATTAAGTCCCGCAAAAGGCTCTTAATCCTTATTTTTTGTGTGTTAAAAGAAATTGCCAAGCAATTTAAATCTTATTAAAGAGTCGGCACAACCGGTATTATGCCACCTTTTTCGTCAAATTCCATTTTGTCGATGCACACTTCGCGATGCACTCCCGGGGCATTGTCGAGGTAATGCTTGTTTATACGATGATAAACGACGCGCCATTCGTCAGAATCAGGTAATTGCACGACCGAGCAATGCCCAGTGCCATAAATTTCCTTTTCGGGATTTTGAATGAGCATGACCGGCTTCTTTGCAACTTTAACATCACCCAATGGAGACTTTGATGTCCCGTAAGCTATATGATAATTGGTCGAACCCGTATCATCAACCGACCACAAGAAATAATACTTTCCATCGCGATAAAACACATAAGGAGCTTCACGGTAAGCATAATCGGCAAGCGTGCCACCTTTCGGTGTCATGACTTTTATCGTGTTCTCTTTTATCGACAACATGTCATCTGCCAATTCAGCACCTGCCATGTATCCATTACCCCAATACAGATAAGACTTGCCGCTCACAGGATCGGTAAACACATCGACATCTATGAGTTGACCTCCATTTACACCTGCCGGAGCCTCGGTTAACATGGGGTGACCTACATCGGTAAACGGGCCGGCAGGAGAATCGCCAACAGCTACACCAATCACCTTGCCACCGCCGGCCTTGGGCTGCGCACTGTAATAGAAATAATATTTATATTTACCATCCACCAATTTTTCTTCTATGCACGGAGCCCATGTATTGCCCGATGCCCAACTGTCGGGATCGGCAGTCACATCAAGCACGACACCTTCATAAACCCAGTTCTTCAAGTCGGCCGAAGAATATGCCGTAAGGTAATATCCGCCCCATCCCGGAAATCCGTCGGTAGTGGAATATATGTAATAACGTCCGGTATTTTTAGAGTACAGCACTTCCGGGTCGGCATGAAATCCTTCAATTACAGGATTAGCCGGCAATTGTCCCAATTCGGCCGGAGTTCCCCAACGACCTGTCACTCGAAGCAATTCATCGCGAGTTATTGGAATTACCGTACCGTGACGCGGATGGAAATTCATTTGGACCTTGTGGTCGATTACCTTGAAATTATGCAAATCGCTCGATTCGGTAAACTGGTATCCGCCTTTAATATAAACGTCATACATCAGTATGTATTTGTCCTCACCTATAAGTTTGAATGTTCCTGCACCTTCTACGGCTTCGGTGGTTTGTTGCTTGTAATCGGGATATTCAGTCCAGTTGCCCGAAGTCAACGACTTGGTAGTTGCGACCTTGATGCCATTTCCGTGTCCTTCTGTCTTATAAAACAAATGATATACTCCATCCTTATACACAATGTCGCCATCAATGCACGATTTCTTGTCCTTAGGAATGAACAATGGTTTCGGCGTGCCTATTATGTCGGTAAAAGAGTCGTTTGCATAGGCATAATATATGACATCGGGTCCGTCCCCGTATTTCATCGACCAATATACCATATATTTCCCTACTTCAGAGTCATATACCGTCTGCGGAGCCCATACTCGCTTTAATTTTTCCTGGCCTTCAAAGCGTTTCTGCATGTTAATTACCGAGTGCGACCAGTTGACCAAGTCGGTCGACTTGAGCATAATCATAGCCCTGTTTGAATCCCATCCGTTGTCCGACACCATGTCGGTTGCGACCATATAGAAAGTCTTGCCGTCCTGACATCTCAAGATGTGAGGGTCGCGCACTCCGCCTGTCGAACTTATAATCTTGGAATCTATGACAGGCTTATTCCCGTTAAGGGCATAATAAGAATAGCCATCCATGCTGACAGCATAGCATATCGCCTCTTCTGATATGTGGTTACCCTTGAAATATACAAACAGATATCCCACATAGTCCTTCTCGACCGACATGTCGGTCGAGCCGAATGCTGCAAATTGCATTGACAGCATCAACAATAACATAAGTGTCAATCGCTTCATGAAAAGATGTTTTTTAGGTTCATTGTTAATATATACTTTACTTAAAAATTTCAATCGGCAGCCTCAGCCTTTAAAGAAATACCTTCCACGCTTGCGCGTAATGTCGCCATATTGTATGGCACGCACCGGGCAATGATGTATGCACCCGAGGCACATGGCACAATTTCCGTTCCATCGTGGCAATCCCTTTTCATCCATCGTTATATTTTTCATCGGACACACTTTCACGCATAAACCGCATGAAGTACACACGCCGGCATCGGCCTTGAACCGACGGTCGTTCATCAAGAATGCGTTGAAGAATGGCCTTATCACACGAGATTTTATCCATTTGCAACTGCCTGTCACCACATCGGTCACATGCGACTTTGCCAAAATGGCTTTTGCCACTTCTTCCACACGAGACTTCGCACGCTCCAGTTTTTCTCGCTCCACATCCTTGGAATCAACGTCAAATCCGGGTAGAAGTATGTAATTGTTTGGCATCTGTACCGAGAAAGCGGCATTCCCGTCTATATAACCCAAAGCCTTGCGCCAAATGTCAGCAGTAAGCCCTATGTCGTCACCACAGACGGCCACCATGTAACAATATGTCTTACCCTTTTCGTATCCGTCCACATGCCACTTTGAAATAAAATCAAGCACCACCGGAGGCGGACCCCATGAATATACAGGAAACACCCAACCTATGTTCTCTTCCGGAGCCAGTTCATAACGAAATAGTCCTGAGCGGACGGCATTGCCTACCTCGACAAAACGCTCGCCGAGAATCGACGCAAGCATTCCTGCCACCCACTTACTATTGCCTGTTCCTGAGAAATAATATATCATGTCATTTTCTCAATTTCACCAGCGTTGCCCCGAAACCATATTCACGGAAACTGGCATCCTGAGCCTCGCAATTGGGATATTTACGCTTGAGCTCGTCAAGAATGGCTTTTCGTAATACGCCTTCCCCTTTGCCGTGTATGAACACCACTCTTGCTCCGGGAATGTTGATATTCTCATCCATTACTTTCCTAAACTTGTCGAGTTGCACCTCAAGCATGTCGCGATTGGACAATCCGGCCGTCGAGTCAAGCAACTCATGTATGTGCAAGTCGCATTCCACGATCTCGTTGGCATCTCTTTTTTCCTGCTTCTTCACAGGCTGCTTTTTTTGCCTGTCGACATTCTTCTTTTCACGCATTGCGCGTTCAAGTTCGGCACTGTCCACCACGAGCATCTTGGCCGGCACATCATTGCGCACGATATCGAGCGCTATGACCGGCGAATCGAAATATTGATTGTCGTGATAGCAATGCAATTTGAAAAACTTGGTCGTGTCGAGCCTGTGCTCAACAAGAGCGGGATTCTTCAATTTAAAGCCTTTACCGTCCTTAAATGCCACATATTGAATGGCCACGCGCGACATATCTTTAAGTTGAGAAGCTTCAAATTCTTCAAGCAGCACCTGTATGTTTGGCTCCACAATGCCATGAAAACGGGTCTCCCACAAGCCCGAATCGTTGTCGCCACGGGTCATGTAAGAAAAATACAGGTAGTAATTGCTGTCGTTCACAAGATAAGCATAAAACGATGTTGTATTGAGATGCTTCAGCTCTTTAGGCTCATAAGACAATGTCACGTTCAAAACATCGCCATCCTCGGTCTCCTCAAATTCAACCTTTTGCGGTTGCGGCTTTGGGGCTTCCTTGCTCGGAGCCGGAACCACAGGACGGTCGTAGGCGGTCATCTTCGGCTTGGACTCGTCCACTACCACGCATTCACGCAGCAATATAGGCTGCTCAAATCCGTCCTCGTCCTCGACATAAGCCATGTTTCCTTCTATACGCGATATGCGGCCTCCGCCTGTCGAATTGAGGAACCGCACAACATCATTCACTTTAGCCATAGATTCTTTGTTTTTTCTTTTACAAATTTACTTCAAAAATCCGTAATCTTGAAACACCTGCACGACAACACATGCAATTAATCTCCATCGGCATGACCGTTTTAACGGTAAATGTAGTAACTTTGCACGAACGTTTGCAGGCATAACATCAAAAAGAGTTATTAAACACATGGTGGATTCTGGACAAATACGCGACATTCGCATTGAAGATTTCAACTATTCCCTATCGGAGGATAGAATTGCCAAATTCCCGTTAAAGGAACGCGAGCAATGCAAATTGTTATACTACAAAGACAAGAATATAGAAGAATACCATTTCTACGATATTCCTACACTGCTGCCGTCAGGCTCAATGCTCGTCTACAACAACACAAGGGTCATTAATGCACGACTGCGTTTCAGAAAGGCCAACCATGGCGCACTCATTGAAATATTCTGCCTTGAGCCGGTGGCTCCGTGCGATTACGCACAAATTTTCGCCACAACAGGCGAATGCACATGGTCATGCTTTGTAGGCAACGCCAAGCGTTGGAAAACCGAACCGCTGCGACAAGATGTCGACATAAACGGAAAAACCGTGACACTCACTGCCACACGCGGTGTGCAGCACGGCAATGCGTTTGAAGTCACTTTCTCTTGGGACAACGCAGACATAACCTTTGCCTCGCTTCTCGAAGCCATAGGCGAAATCCCTATTCCGCCTTATTTGAACCGAGAATCGCAAAGCAGCGACAAGACCGACTATCAGACAGTCTACTCGCATATAGACGGAAGCGTGGCTGCCCCCACTGCCGGTCTCCATTTCACCGACAACGTACTCGCCAAATGCGACAAGCGCGACATTATCAGGCGCGAATTGACATTGCATGTCGGTGCCGGAACTTTCCAGCCTGTAAAATCAGAGACAATAGGCGGACACGACATGCACACCGAGTTCATCTCAGTTCCCCGTTCCCTGCTTGTAGACTTGATAAATTTCAACAATCCCGTAATTGCCGTAGGCACGACATCGGTACGCACATTGGAAAGCCTGTATTACATAGGCCTCGTGCTGCTCAATAATCCCGAACCCGATGAAAAAGAGCTGCGCATAGGCCAATGGATGCCATACGAGACATCCGACGACATACCTGCTCGTGAAGCCCTGCAAGCCATCGTCGACTACCTTGACCGTCACGGCATGGAGAATTATATAGGCAGCACTCAAATCATGATAGCACCTGGATTCCGTTTCCATATAATCAACGGAATGATTACCAATTTCCACCAGCCGCAATCTACATTGCTCCTGCTCGTTTCGGCATTTGTCGATGGCAATTGGCAATCAATCTATGAATATGCGCTTGCCCACGACTTCCGTTTCTTGAGCTATGGCGACGCTTCGCTGCTGATGCGCTGATTATCTTGCATGAGGCACAGGCAACATGCGAGACAGCATGCGTCGTGCCTGCGTCAACATACTCGGCAACAAGGCTTTACGTTTTACAACCTGTGGCTCGTGGATGCGCTTTTTCAACATCTCCACATTGGCATCGGCGTTCAAGGCAAGAATATCGTCCACAACTGCAGCAGCAGCATCTACCCTCCCTTCCGACAAGAAGTAACGGGCAAGTGCCACGGCATTGTCCTCATATTTTTCCAGCAAAATTTTATGCACGTCACCACGAGCGGTCGAAGCAAAGTGTCCTATCAGCATCTTGCGCACTGCCATCGCCATACGATACTGCTTTTCCGCCCCCGAACGGCTCCACAGAGCTTTGCCATGTTTCCTGTAAACGGCCATGCAACGATTCATGTAATAAATGCCGCCATACTGGGCGTTCAGCATGTGTATGGCGTAATCATAAGTCGCAACGTCAAGAATCCACTCGGGCAACTCGCCAAACAATCCGCGACGAAACACAGCCGATACGTTGGATATGAAATTTACCCTTGCAAGGTCGAGAATGTCATTATTGCTTTTCTGCCCGCCATTGCTCAGGCTCATGCTGCCATCTTCTTGGTAATAATTCACCACGCGATGCACGCAAGTGGAATACTCCTTATGGTCGTCAAGGAACTTCACTTGGCGACGCAATTTTGACTTGTCAATCCAATAATCATCACCTTCACAGATTGCCATATATTCACCTCGGCAATTGTTGTAAGTTCTGACAAAATTTTTCAACAATCCTTCATTGGAAGTATTTTCCAATATCCTTATTTTCCCGGGATACATCTTCTGCCACCTGCGACATATAGACACAGTGCCGTCGCTGCTGCAATCGTCCCCGATAACCAACTCGAAATCGAACTGCGCATCCTGATGAATGACTCCGCGAATAGCCTCGTCAACATACCGTTCTTGATTGAACGTGAGCATCATGACGCTCACTTTAACACTTTCGGCCATGTCACAAATAATTTTATATTTGCGGTTTTAGATATTTGTCGCCTATCCCTATGCCAAAAAGGGCAAAATCGTAGATCACAGGATCCTCGGGACGCATTTCACGCAATATCCCGGTAAGCTCCAGCACCGTGCGTTTATCATTTGCTTTGCGCGACACAAGCCCGAGAGCCCGTGCCGTATCTCCCACATGCACATCGAGCGGAATATACAGTTGCGAAGGCTTTATGGCATTCCACACTCCCATGTCCACAATGCCGTCGTTCCTGACGAGCCAGCGCAAAGCCATGTTCACACGCTTCAATGCCGTGTTGGCAAGCTGTGTCGGCAGGCATTGCGAATCGGTCTTTCCGTCATTGACAGCCTTGAATTCTTCCTGCATAAGTTCAACAAGCCGCCATGACGGAGTTTCACTGCTGCCGACATCGTTCTTGACGGCAAAATCGTTCAATGAACCATATTTGCCAAATATAGCCTTGAATCCTCGCAACATATATTTGAAATCACGCGCAAAAAACGTGCGATGTATGTTCATTTCGTCGGGAAGCTCCTCATATGCTCCGTCCATCACATAGCTCGACGGATTATTATCCATTATAGCAAGCATCTTGTTACAATTGTTGCATATCATCTTGCGATTGCCCCACGCTATCGATGCCGATAAAAATGAGACCAGCTCTATATCCTGCAATTTTTCAAAACGGCGAGGAAATTGCACAGGATCGTTGGCCACAAAATCGACATTGTTTATTCGCTCGGCTTCCCGATTGAGGAAATCCCTCAGATTGTCGAAATCTTCTCCATGTAAGTCAATCATCTTCCAAACATTTTTTTTTAAATGGTCGCGGCATCTTGGCTCTTAACCTTCGGTACCCATCCACGCCAAGGATTGCAATGCCGCCATATTGCGCTGTTTTTGCAAGTCCGAAAAATATGACCCATAACACGCCTTTCCATCCCGCCCCGATGGGCAAAAGAAACTGCGCGGCCGACAACACATAGAACGGAATGCAACACGACAGCACCACCACTCCTGTCCGGAATGACAATCCTGACAGCCATTGTTTAAACATCCGCAAAACTTCTTTCATGAAGGCAAAGTTAATAATTCCAAGCGTAATAACCGCATGTAGCACGGCTTAACAACAAAACGACTTGCCGATGCACACAATAAAGCAATACATTGTGGCGTTATCATTTATAACTGTGTAAGTTGTGCATGGCGGTCATCGACCATGATACCATATACTGCATAATAGCTGAAAATGAAAAATATCCTCATCATCATAATAGCGACAATAAGCGCAATTGCCTTTCATTCATGCCGTGGAGCCAAATTGAGCGTGGCCGACGAGCAATATCAGCGAGGCGAGTACTTTGATGCAGCCAACACATATCGGAAAGTCTACAACAAAATGAAAGCACGGGAGCAACGCCCATTGCGAGGCAAAGTGGCTTTCCAGATGGGAGAATGCTACCGCCGGCTCAACATGGCGGCGAGAGCTTCGGCAGCATATCAAAACGCTTTGAGATACAATTACCCCGACAGTACAGCTTATTTTCATCTTGCTCATTCGCAACAATTTGAAGGAAAATATGCCCTTGCTATACAAAACTATGAAAAATACCTCAGTTTTGTCCCTAATGACAGTCTGTCGCTGATAGGCATCGAAGGTTGCCGGCTTGCTCTTGAATGGAAAGAAGAGCCTACGCGTTACATCGTGAAAAGTGCAAAATTGCTCAATTCCCGACGTGCCGACTTCTGCCCGATGTTCCTTGATGGCAACTTCGACCAGTTGTATTTCACCTCATCAACCGAAGATGCTACCGGCGATAAAAAAAGCGAGATTACGGGAACTAAAAAAAGCGACATATTCGTCTCACGCAAAGACGAAAACGGCAATTGGCAACGTCCAGAACCTGCCGAAGGGGAGCTTAACTCGGAATTTGACGAGGGAATCACCACCTTTACGCCCGACGGCTCGACAATGTATCTCGCCAAAGCTCGCAGGGAACCCAATGCAGGGACTTCGGTTGAAATATATTCATCACAACGTTCCGATGCCCAATGGAGCGCTCCTGTGAAATATGAAATCACGGCCGACACATTATCGGCCTACGGTGACCCTGCAGTGTCGGTCGATGGCAATTACCTGTATTTCAGCAGTGACATGCCGGGCGGGATGGGCGGCCTTGACATTTGGAGGGTAAACTTGAAAGAAAGCGTTGGAACTCTTGAAAATCTCGGAGCACCAATCAATACTGCAGGAGATGAGCGGTTCCCGTATTGGCGCACCGACAGCATAATGTATTTCGCATCTGACGGGCATCCGGGAATGGGTGGTCTCGACTTGTTCAAGGCCACTATGACTCCCGACGGAGGATGGATAATCGAAAACATGAAATCGCCCATCAATTCCTATGCCGACGACTTTGGCATAACATTCGGAGAAGGCGAATCGGGTTTCTTCAGCTCCAATCGTGGAGACGCTCGCGGATATGACCACATATACAGCTTCATCAAGCCCGAACTTAAAATAACAATCACCGGTTATGTCCTTGACAAGGATGAAGAACCTGTGCCTAACGCCACGATAAGAATCGTCGGCAACGATGGTTCCAACCAGAAAGCTATAGGCAAGCCCGACGGCTCTTTTGAATTCAACCTTGAACGCGGCGTGAGATATGTGATGCTGGCAGGAGCCAAAAACTACTTGAACGTGAAACAGGAGTTTGTCAGCGACATCGCCGAGGAAGATGCCGAATATTATGTGGAATTTTTCTTGCCGGCAATAAACAAGCCGCAAGTAGTGGAAAATATATTTTACGACTACGATAAAGCTTCTCTGCGCCCTGAGTCGAAAGCAGCTCTCGACGAACTTATAACAATACTCAATGACAATCCCAACGTAACCATTGAAATGGCATCTCACACCGACCGCTGGGGTTCCAATGCCTACAACGACAATCTGTCGCTAAGACGTGCAAAATCGGTTGTGGATTATCTCGTTGCAGGCGGCATCGACATGGCAAGGCTGCAACCTCACGGATATGGGGAAACTCGTCCGAAAAAAGTTACCAAGCGAATAGCCCGGTTATATCCGCAATTCAAGGAAGGGGATGTTTTGACCGAAGAATTCATCAAGGGCTTGTCGCCCGAAGACCAAGCTGCTGCCGACCAAATAAACCGTCGCACGGAGTTCCAGGTGCTGTCAACGATATATCAAGTTTATTGACCTGCAAGTTGCAACGCCACTCTTTACCTAAGTTATTGACGCAACTGTTATTCACACACAAGGCACTGCCTTATGGATAACAATATCGGTGACATTACACTCGATCGGATAAGCCGCCAATAATTCACGCGGCGACATAGGTTTCTTGCCTGAACAACCTGTTGCACTCAAACTCGATACTTGCACCATGCCTCGCGCCACCGAATATGTGGCACTATTGACAGCAATCATGTCATCGACAACCGCAACCTCAAAGCTCTTTTCCTCATGACTTGATGCATATAGCTCAAGATATTGTCTCATATTTACTACCCTGTATAATGCAACGTTGAGATTCTTATCGTCATTGTCAAGGCTCAAGCCATCGCACCCCGACACGCTAACAGGGACTTCCGACAACACGGCAAACCCCATTGTTGCATACCATGACTTCAACGAGTCCTCTTCGGCTATCAACATGGCGAATGTGTCCCCGTTTTGCAACATGCGGTTCATGGCATCTGAAATCATGCCACGCGCTATCCCCCTGCCGCGATAATTCGGCACGGTGACAACTCCAAATATGTAACTCGCCGTGAATCTCCCTGCATCAAACCTGTGATAATGCAAAAATGCCGCCACATCGCCTTTATTGCCATAAACGACTATGCGGTTGCATTCGGCATCATAGTTTTCAAGGTATCTGCTCACATAATTTTCATCATCGCCAAAAATATCTTGCCATATAGCAGACATGGCTTTGCGCAAACGTATCAAGGACGAGCCAGAATCCATGGCTTCTCAATTGGGATTTTCATTTTTATCTTATTCCTGACATCTTTCAAAAATTCTGCAGCTTCAACCGAAGTGTCAAAACCGCGAGCCACAACAAAATACATACGCTCGCCATTCATTACCACATAGGCCGGCTGTCCTTCCTTCTTCAACCTGTCACGAAACGATCTGGCATTGAACAATTGCTTGTACTCCCCTATCACTACTCCGTAAGGTTTCATTGTCGATGGTTCGTCATCTACAATATTGACCCTGTCGGTAATAAGGCGCAACGAGTCGCCTGCCACTACCGCCGTATTCCTTTCCTTCTCAGCCTCGATGCGTGCATACGTTTCGGCATCAACGCCGTCTCTTTCTATCATGTTGGCTTTCGCTTTTTCGTATGCCACACGATAATTTGCCTCGCTCGACTTGCATGATGTCGCGCATATCATGATACACACAACAGACAGAATTGACAACAATTTATTCATTTCTTCCAACCGTAATCATTTATAATTAAACAGCTATCCTAATTCAACAACTTCACAGTCGGACATTGCTCCATTGTCAAGAGTGAGAATGACAAGAGTTCGCACCGTCTGCCAGCCTTGACGCCCTGCAGCACCGGGGTTGATGTGCAACACTCTGAGATACTTGTCATTCATGACTTTCAAGATATGTGAATGTCCGCTTATGAACAATTGTGGCTTTTCCTGAAGTATCAATGTTTTCACGCCAGGGGCATACCGGCCTGGATACCCTCCTATGTGCGTCATCAGCACCTTGACACCTTCGACCGTGAATATTTCGACCTCCTTGAATCGTCGGCGCAACATTCCTCCGTCTATGTTACCATACACGGCTCGCACCGGTGCAATTGCCGACAAACGGTCAATCAAGTCCTCGCTGCCTATGTCGCCGGCATGCCATATTTCATCACAATCCTTGAAATACTGCACATAGCGATCGTCCCACCAGCCATGAGTATCCGACAATATACCGATTCGTTTCATCGAGCACGCACCGTTTTTCAACATTTTATTTTGAAAATTCCATCAGTCGGCTCAAGTACTTGCCTATGATGTCAAATTCAATGTTAACAACCGTACCAGGCTCTATGTCGTGGAAATTGGTGTGTTCAAATGTGTATGGAATAATAGCCACTTGAAAAGAATCCTTTTGGGAATTGCAGACAGTCAGGCTCACTCCGTTAACTGTCACGCTTCCTTTCTCTACGGTAACATATCCTTTGCGGGCCATCTCAGGATTCATTTCATAACGGAACGTATAATAGCGCGAACCGTCAACCTCGTCCACCGTCTCACAAACTGCCGTCTGGTCAACATGGCCTTGCACTATATGACCGTCAAGACGACCGTTCATAAGCATGCTGCGCTCAACATTCACAGCATCTCCCTCTTTCAACAAGCCAAGATTGCTGCGATCGAGCGTTTCCTGTATTGCCGTCACAGTGTAACATCCTTCTTGAGGAAAGTCCACAACAGTAAGACAAACACCGTTATGAGCCACGCTCTGATCTATTTTCAATTCATTAGTAAAGCTGCATGACAGCGTTATATGCAAGTTTCCCCCCTCTTTCACAAGTTTTACTACTCGAGCAGATTCTTCTACTATTCCTGAAAACATAACTACTAATTTACTCGGTTATTTTTATATTACAAACTTAGCCATAAATCCTCACATATACAATCTCGGATTCCTCCCAAAACAATAAAATTAGCCAAGTCTCACGTCATGTTGCTTTACATTTATTCACATCATGCCATATTCTTCGCATATCCTTGACTATACTTATATCAAATTGTCATTCAATATATTACCAAAAAATATCATATAAATAACTTTATTTACACCCTCGTCATTTTATGGTATTTTAATAACTAAAATACCAATTATTAGGGATTGTTAAGGCATTCAACCAGATTTTAACTTTGCGGTGTAAAAAATTGAACAGAAAATATGAAAAATTTAACATGTGCGACACTGCTCGCAATGTTGACTTCCTTTAACTGCATCCAAGCAGCCGAAAATAAAGCCGACAACGAGCAAAATATGAATAAACAAAATTCACAAGCCACAGAAATGCCGGGTGACGGATTCGAAAAATTCCGTTTCGGAGGATATGGGGAAATCTTATTTCAACATTTTGATTACGGTCCATATCGTCTGAGTGGATCAGGATTAGGTTCTCCGTCCGACAGTAGGTCTCAGATTTCATTACCAAGGTTTGTACTTGCGTTCGATTATAAGTTTAATTCCTCTTGGGTTTTAGGAGCCGAAATAGAATTTGAATATGGAGGTACAGGAGCTGGCATCGAAGCCGAATATGGAGAAGGTGTGGAATATGAATATGAATTTGAAAAAGGAGGGGAAGTTGCCCTTGAACAATTCCACATTACAAAAATATTCAACCGCGCATTCTCAATCCGTGCAGGACACATGATAGTTCCCGTAGGAATAACAAATTCACACCACGAACCAATAAATTTCTTCGGGACAACGCGCCCCGAAGGTGAAAGCACGATCATCCCATGTACATGGCACGAAACCGGTCTTGCCATCCTTGGACAAGCTGGAGACTTTACCTATCAAGGAATGGTTGTAAGCGGTCTTGATCCTTATGGGTTCAGTTCGGAAAATTGGATTCAAGGTGGCCGACAAACTAAATTCGAGATCCAACAGATGACAAACCCGGCCTATGCGGCACGACTTGAATATACCGGGGTAAAAGGAACGAGATTCGGAATATCTGGATACTATGCGCCAAAGACTCGTGCCAATGCGACAAATCCCAACACGACAAAGGACTTCAAAGGTTCAATCGCAATTGCGTCGGCCGATGCTCAATACAAAGATTACGGCATAACAGCAAGAGCCAACGTGCTCTACGGATATGTTGGCGATGCCACCGAGATAAACAAGTTGCGCCCAAATACCAACACAGGCTATCCAAATACTCCGGTTGCAAAGAATGCCGTCAGTTACTTTGTCGAAGCTGGTTACAACGTAGGCCGACACATCAGTCCGAAATTGAATTTAACACCTTTTGTACGTTACGAGGCTTATAACACCATGGCTAATGAACAAACTGGGACAGTTGCCGCCGACAAGCGTTTTAATGTAGACTTGTTCACTGCCGGATTAAATTATTATCCGTTGCCAAATCTCGTGATAAAAGCCGACTACACTCACCGACGCATTGATCGTGGAAATTTCAATGATGAAAACACCATATCAATAGCAGTCGCCTATGTGGGATGGTTCCTATCCAAATGAGACAAACAATGTCAAACAACAAATAAATTTAAACAATCAAATATGGAAATAATCAAAAAATCGACTTGGGCTGCCATCTCTTGCGCAGCAATGGTAACTTTATCAGCATGCAACAGCAATGACGGCCCAACTACCGGAGGCTCGGGAAACAACACTATTCAAGCTACGACATCAAACTACTTCGGCTACACACGAGTAGTTGCCAATGTTCTTGCTAACGATGCCTTGCATGTGTATGCCCTATGGATGGGCAATAATAACCTTAACGCAACCGATGCCCAAAAAGTAGCCGATCTGGAATTGCCGGCTATAACCGATGCTGGCTATGCGGCACGATTCAAAAGCCATGCAACCGGCGACCAAGTATATGGTAGCGAACTGGCTTGTCTCTATGCCATAGTTGACGGGGCTATCGACATTGCCACTGAAGTTGCCGACGCAAAAATGGGAGAACCTTACAATGCAGGAGACGTATATGGCGTTGAATCTTGGTACAGCTTCAACAGTTATACCGACTATGACGACAATATCGAGTCTATCGAAAACAGTTTCATGGGAGGACCTGAAGCAACACGCGATGAAGCAAATAGTTTCTATACATATTGCATCAACAAAGGTGGCACGCTCGCATCGGCTGCCGAAGCCGTAAAGACCGCCATTGCCAACTCACACGAGGCTCTCGACCAAGCAGCAGCAAAAGGATGCTTCCGCGATGCAGTTCTTGCAAAAGCCCAAGGAACCAACAGCGCCGAAGTTGAAAATGCAATAGAAATAATAGGCGGTTTGTCTTCAGCTCTCGACAACTTGCGCACTGCGCTTAGTTCTGTTGAAATCGGGTCCGATGCCCAACCTGTAATAGACAACTATGTCGATGCCACAGTCCTTCCCACATACCAGAATCTAAAAGAAGAAACAGTGGTGCTTCAGCAAGCAGTGGAGAATTTCATCCAATCACCCACACAAGCCAATCTTGATGCAGCCTGCCAACAATGGAAAATCACTCGCGTGCCATGGGAATTGAGCGAAGCCTTCCTTTTCGGTCCGGTGGCCGACCAGTCAATAGACCCACACCTCGATTCTTGGCCTCTAAGCCAGACCAACATCATTGCCATCCTTCGAGGTAATTTTAACTGGGATGAGGAAGATGGCAACTCAATGGGTGCAAACACACTTGGATTCCATACACTTGAATTCCTTTTATTTGAAAACGGAGCTCCAAGGAATGTATCCGAGTTCATTAATGGAGAAACGGTGACCATCAACTTCTGATACAGCCGGACAGCCATTGACATGTAATGAAAAACAAATCATGAACAAACAGAAAAATAATATGCTCTCAAACTCAAGGAACAGGTCTGCAAGCCAGACTTGTTTCTTGTACTTGATTCCAATCGCAATCTTAACATTGACCGCATGCGAGCCAACAAATATTGCCGAAAACGAGGTTATCAATACCTTTACTGGTGAAATTGCTAAATACGACGAGCTATCGGCCGGCACAGCGACTATATTCAGTACAACCAAATTTGCCTACGACACCGAAGCTCCTTGGGTGACAGGGGATTTGTACTCTCGATTCCTGCAAGGCGACTTATTATATGACGACCGGCGTATTCCTGAAGTCGACGGCTTCGACGTGGGAGGACTCGGTCCCGTTTATGCAGGTTTCTCATGCGGCAGTTGCCACAACAATGCAGGACGCACAGCATCGACGCTATGGAGTGAAGGAGGAAGCGGGAGCAATGGATTTTCATCTTGTCTCATATATATTACTCGCAAGGATGGTGGTTTCATGCGCAATTATGGCCGCGTACTGCACGACCAAAGTGCAATAATCGGAGTAAAACCCGAAGGAAAATTAAAAGTGAACTACACTTATGAATCTTTCAAATTTCCCGACGGAGAACCTTACGAACTGGCTACACCCCACTACAGCATCACAGAATGGTATGCCGATTCTTTAAAGCCAGAAGACCTTGTCATATCGGTGCGCATACCACTCCGGCATGTGGGCATGGGACAAATGATGAGCATTGATCAAGAAGAACTTAAGAGGCTCGCCTTGCAAAGCAATTATCCCGAATATGGAATAAACGGACGCATCAACTACGTCACCGAACGCGGTATCAAACAAATCGGGATATCGGGCAACAAAGCACAACATGCCGACTTGACTGTGGAATTAGGATTTTCCTCCGACCTCGGTGTCACCAACGATCGATATCCTGAAGAGGTGTCTCAGAACCAAGACCAATACAACCAAATATTCCCCAATGGCAATCATGGAATACAAGTTTCCACCGAAGACATGGAACTCGTGGATTTATACATGCACACCCTCGGCGTACCTGCCCCTCGCAATGTCGATGATCCCGAAGTCCTGAGGGGAAAAGAAAAATTCTATGAAGCAAAGTGCCACCTGTGCCACACACCGACGCTGCACACTCGCTCATCAAGAGTGGCTTTGCTCAATGGCACGGAATTGCCGTGGCTCAGCGGACAAGTAATCCATCCCTACAGTGACTATCTGCTGCACGATATGGGAGCAGGACTAAATGACGACTACCCGTCGGGGACAGCAGCAGGTTATGAATGGCGCACTACTCCTTTATGGGGTATCGGATTACAAGAGGCGGTAAACGGACACACCGAATTTCTTCATGACGGACGTGCGCGCAATCTCATTGAAGCTATCATGTGGCATGGAGGAGAAGCAGCCGCATCGCGCGAATTGTTCAGCCGCATGAGTAAAGAGGACCGAGACGCGGTAATAACCTTCCTGCAAAGCTTGTAGTTTTCCATTTGTTATAAATTACTATCGTTACATTTCAATAAAAAACAATTCAATATGAATTTTTATATAAAAGCAATTACCATGGTCACGGTTGTCACAGCATTGGCATTCAACCAACACATACAAGCACAGACAACCGAAATTGATGACAAATATGTCGAAAGCGATGTGGTTCCGCTTGCCGGCAAAAAAGGATTTTCGTTCAGCACCAAAGTAGGAGATTTCCTCTTCAAGCCATACGCTTTGATACAAGCCACTGGCAATTTCAATTACTATGACGATGAAGGCTTGAATCTTGCCGAAGTAGACAATGTGGCAAATAGCGGATTCGCAATACCTAACGCCATCATCGGGTTTAGTGGAAAGGCTTTCGGAATAGTGACATTCAATTTCGCACTCAATGCGGCAAAAAGTGGAGGAGAACTATTGCAACAAGCATGGTTCGATGTCAACTTCAAAGAAAGCCTACGCTTGCGTGCCGGTAAATTCAAGACCCCTTTCCAGCATGGATACTTGACTACCCTCGGGCAAACGTTGTTTCCAGCACTGCCATCTTCAATGATAACGCCGGTGCGCACCAACTTAAGTCTGGATGCAGTACAACCAAGCATTTACACAGGTTTTGACATCGGAGTTCAACTTCATGGAACAATCAAAAACAGATACGGATATGAAGTGGGAATATTCAATGGCTCAGGCATCGGAGTCAATACCGCCACTTTAGGGACAAGCGATGACCACCGATGGCTGCCTTCTTTGCTATATGCCGCACGATTATCCTACATGCCCAAAGGAGAAATGCCTACCCACCAAGGAGATCCAGGAGACCTGCATAGCGACAAAATGATTCTTGCGTTGTCGGGTAGCCTTAAAGTGGAAGGAAACAGCGAGAGTTCAAACGATTTCCGGGGCGGAGTGGAATTTGCATGGATTAAAGACCGGTTGTACCTCGCCGCTGAAGCCTACATTCTGAACCTGCAATGGACCAAGCGAATGCAGCGAAGCGGCTCTTTCACCTCATGGGGCGCTTATGCTCAAGCCGGATATTTCGTTACCGACAAGTTCCAACTTGCAGGTAGATATGACTTTTTCGACCGTAACGGTGTAGACGTGGCTGGATTCTTAAACATGCCTGCTGTAGGATTCAATTATTTCTTTGTCAACTGCAATCTTAAATTGCAAGCAATGTACCAATACATAGGTAAATGGGGACACGACACCCAACTGGAACGTGACAATGACGATATGGGAATGGCTTATCACAGTGCCACAGTGATGTTGCAATACACATTTTGACCACTTTTAGCCATTACGATAGAAAAACAAACAACTTGAGCAAAATGAAATTGTTAAAAATAGCAACATGTCTATGCCTCGGCTGCGCAACTTTGACCTTAATGCAAAGTTGCGACAGCGGAGACATATACCCCGAAGAAGACTTGCAAGACACGCGTACCATAACGGCAACTTTCTCTTTCCTGCACTCTTCCACGATACCAACAGGCAGGGAACGGAAAATAGCCCTTGCCGCATTGGCATCGCCCGATGACTTGCAACCATTAAGACTCGAACGAATATCATCGGCACGCGACGAAGAACCAGTTTCAATTACGCTCTCTTCAGTGCCGGCCAATGCAAGAACAATAGCATTGGTTCTTACCAATCAAAGTTCAGAAATAATGTACACTTTCTTTTCCCAGCAGATAACCGAAGGGACCGACGACTTGTCAATTGAAGGAGGAGACATAGAACTTGCTTCTTTCAACAGGCTACAAGCGCAATTATTCGACCTAAGTTGCACTTCATGCCACACTTCGGGAAACGCATCGGCCGGATTGAATTTGTCGGAAGGCAACAGTTACGGAATGATTGTAAACAAACCTTCCTATAAATCCGACAAACTGATTGTCGATCCGGGGAACTCTTCCAACAGCCTGATAATTGACCAGCTCGTTGATTATGAAGTAGGAGGATTTCACACCACATTGTCGACCCTACGAGCCGAAGACATAACTTTACTCGAAGTATGGGTCAATAATGGCGCAAAAAATGATTGACAAACCTTTCTTCCCGAAAAAGACGTGTTGTATGTCTCAAATTTTATATCTTCGCAGTAATGTCTCAATAGAACATCTATTTGACATGCACGGAAACAAGCATGAGAATAATCATTTTTCAACATGTATGGAAAATAAAAAATGCCGACACATGAGAAAAAACATATCAGTTGAATTTTCCGAGTTTCTAACCGAACTCGAAGTGCCAGAATACCACATGATGGTACATGGCACCAATCCTGCCTTGACATTCGCAGAACAAGTTTACAACATAAAAGCAACATTCGATGATACTATAAACTATGTCGTCCCGGGTGCAAAACCCATATTCTGCCGCTTCTTCCTAAGCGATGCTGCCAACCAAGCCGGCATCGTTCAAGAGGCATTCAACGACATACCGCCATGCGCCATGTCGATAGTACAACAGCCCCCTCTTGACGGAACAAAAATCGCACTATGGGTTTACATGCTGAAAGATGTTGACCCACATCGCACAGCAGATGGAATGATAACATTCTCCCACAATGGGTATGAACACTTATGGACAGCCGCCCTATGCGGACAAAACGGGTCGTCGGAAACACAGACTCTCGATATTTTCAACAAGTATATCACGTCTTTGTCAAAAAATGGCTGCACGCTTGACGAAAATTGCATCCGCACATGGTTCTTTGTGCATGATGTGGACATAAACTATTCAGGTGTGGTGAAAGCCCGCAATGACATATTTGCTTCGCAAGGATTGACCAAAGACACTCATTTCATTGCAAGTACAGGCATCGGAGGCAGTCATGCCAATCCAAAAGTATCGGTTCAAATGGACGCATACGCGGTAAAAGGATTGAGAAAAGAACAAATTAAATACCTTTATGCTCCTACGCACCTCAATCCCACTTATGAATACGGAGTAAGTTTTGAACGTGGCGTTTGTGTTGACTATGGCGAACGCAGGCAGGTATTCATTTCGGGAACTGCCAGCATCAACAACAAAGGTGAAATACTCTATCCAGGCGACATAAGGAAACAGGTCGAAAGAATGCTGGAAAATGTCGAAGCCCTGCTCGCCGAGGCCGATTGCACATTCGACGACATGGGACAAATGCTCATATACTTGCGCGACATTGCCGACTACTCGGTTGTAAAGAGTTTGTTTGACGAGCGATTTCCCGACATGCCGCGTGTCATGCTGCTCGCCCCCGTGTGCCGTCCCGGCTGGCTCATAGAAATGGAATGTATGGGCGTGAAATTCATGACAAACCATAATTTCCGCGATTTTTAGGTCCTCTTTTCTGCACAAACGTGTTACGAAAGATTATTATAATAACTTACATTGTATTGGTTGTCACACTCATTGTGGCAACCATAATCGAACGTGTACAAGGGGCTGCGTTCGTACAAGATTTTCTGTATAATTCCTTATGGTTTGGTTGCATGTGGGGCATTTTGGCCGTGACGGCCACAGTACTCTTCATGCAGCTTTCCTTTTGGCACCAATTCCCTCGGTTCATGCTGCATGTTTCAATGCTTGTCATCCTGGCAGGAGCATTGACAACCCACATAAGCGGAGAAAACGGATATTTGCATTTGCGTAACGGGGAATCGGCACGACATTTCATTTTGTCGGATAACGGCACTCGGCAAGAAATGCCGTTCGAAATAAAACTCGACAATTTTAAAATAGAATATTATCCCGGGACAGACATGCCTGCCGACTACATAAGTAATATCACTTGCACTATGAGGGATTCAATGCCGGTCAAAACAATAATATCAATGAACAAAATTTTCACTTGCAATGGATATCGATTTTATCAATCATCATTCGACCATGATAAGCAAGGCAGCATCCTGCAGGTCAACTACGATCCTTACGGCACATACATCACCTATGCCGGCTACATAATGCTCGCCATTTCCATGATTACATTATTGCTCGACCGCAAAAGTGATTTTAGGAAACTGCTTTGCAACCCCTTGCTTAAAAAAAGTCTGCTGGCATTGGCCATATTGTTATCAACCATGCAATTACAGGCCGAAGTAAAAACTTTGCCCGTGCTCGACCGTGCCGCAGCCGACAGCCTTGCTTCCAAACAAATAATCTACAACGGACGCGTGGCACCGTTCAACACGTTGGCTCGTGATTTTATGCAAAAATTATCGGGTCACGATTCCTATGACAATTTGACACCCGAGCAAGTAATAGGAGGATGGTTATTGCATCCTGAGATATGGCAGGACGAACCGATAATCTTAATCAAAGACAAGCAATTGCGTGAGAGATTAGGAATCAAAGATGAATATGCGGCTTTGACCGACCTATTTGACGGCAAGAATTATTTATTGCAGCAATATTGGGACGAACTTGGAAATTCAGAAAAAATGGGGAAAGCCATCAGAGATGTTGATGAAAAAGTGGGATTGATTCTTATGCTGCTCAACGGCACATTGATTAAACCAGTTCCCGATGACGGTTCTGTAACGCGATTGCCAGAAGTTAAAATAAAAGCCGAACTTCTTTACAACAAGCTTCCTTTCGACCGCATCTTGTTCATGACATGTATCTCTCTCGGAATCTTGTCTTTCATGCGAATATTATATGGCACTACTCGCCAATCCATTAAAAAACATGCGTTCTTGCAGAAAGTTGACTGTTTTTTCAAAACAGTATTGGTTGCCGCAATGCTGTTCCAACTGTGCAATTATATGCTAAGATGGTATATAAGCAATCGCATCCCGTTAAGCAATGGTTACGAAACAATGCAATTTCTCGCATTGTGCACTCTTTTCACAGCAGTCATGCTTTGCCGCAAGTTTCCATTTGCAATTCCATTTGGCTTTATTCTGGCTGGATTTACATTGCTTGTATCCCATATCGGCAAAATGGATCCTCAGATAACACAACTAATGCCTGTACTCGTTTCGCCCTGGTTGAGTACTCATGTATCGGTGATTATGATAGCTTATTGCCTGTTTGCGTTCATCATGCTCGACGGGGTTTTGGCTTTAATCCTGATGTCACGCAAAAAATGCTCCGAACAAGTGCGCCAACTTACTATTCTCAGCAAGTTGTTGCTATATCCGGCTGTATTCCTGCTAACCGTAGGAATATTCCTCGGAGCCGTATGGGCTAATGTATCGTGGGGACGCTACTGGGCTTGGGATCCGAAAGAAGTGTGGGCATTGATAACATTGCTCATATATGCCGCAGCATTCCACACAAACAGCATAAAGGCATTTGCTCGTCCTCGTTTCTTCCATATTTACATGGTGGGAGCATTCTTGGCTGTATTGATGACCTACTTCGGTGTAAACTACCTGCTCGGAGGCATGCATAGCTATGCTTGACGGCCTGAAAGCCATTCTCTCATTACACTTTCTCGTAAAATTTCTCCCTATAATGTTTTGGCGACATGCCCAGATTCTTTTTCACATATTTTCCAAAGAAAGATATGCTTGAAAATTCCAGCTCGTGGGTTATCTCCTTTATCCCTTTCTCGGTTCGCGTCAACAAGAACTTCACATCCTTTATTACAAAGGATGTAATTATGTCGGATGCCGTCTTTCCACTTATCTCCTTGCACACCGCCGACAAATACTTTGGAGTGACATTCAACTCGTTGGCATAATAAGACACCGACCGAGGCCGTGGATACAACGATATGATAATGCGCGTAAATTCGTTGAACAAGCGTTCGGAAGATGAAAAATTTGGATTCCCCAATTTTACCGACATCCCTATCATGTTCCGTAACTGATACAGCAAAGCCTGCATCAAAGAACTTATTATCTCATTCCCGTAAGACGTTGGCTTGTCCAAAATACGAGCTTTGATAAAATCGTAATATTGGCACATCAGGCTGGCATCCTTCTTATCTAAATTAATAATAGAAGATTTCTCAAAAAGGCACAACACATCCCACATATTTCCCGGAGCAAATACCATATTCTTTATATAATCAGGAAGAAAGAATATTCCCAGCAACATGGCATCAGGACTATACTTCAATTCAAGAAACACATTTGGATGACAAATAAATATATCATTTTCATTTATTGTTATCGCCTTGTCATTTTCAATTGCCTGTACGCACCCTTTAAGACACAATAAAAAACCTATCATCATTATCCGCATTTGGCTGCATTCGGTTATACCTTCGGCTAGAACCAAGTCTCCATTACCATATACAACTACCCTGTCATCCAATTTGCTGATTTTTTTTAAAACGTCTCCGGTTAAAATATTTGCCATACAAAATGCCAATTTACTTTGGGTGACAAAATAACTCAATATTTTTCATTTAAATGTGATTGTTTTTTCCCAATTAATGTAACTATTTTCTTCTATACACGACCTTTAATCGACAATACGGCCATAATTGGCAATAAAAAGCGAGTTCGGAACTCGTTCATAGCTCCGAACCCACCTGCCAAGTTATGTGCATGATATATTTATTTCTTACGGAACATTTCAGTCACTTTAGTCACGGCCTTGACAAATGCGTCGACTTCTTCCATTGTGTTATACATGGCAAATGAAGCCCTCACAGTACCTTCTATACCCAATGATGTCATGAGCGGCTGTGCGCAATGATGCCCCGTGCGCACGGCTACGCCGAATTTATCAAGCAGCATTCCCATATCGTAATGATGGATGCCATCCACAAGAAATGAAATGACGGCATCCTTGCTGCTTGAATTGCCATATATTTTCATACCTTGAATCTCATTCAACCCATTGGTAGCAGCCACCAAAAGCTCGTGTTCATGAGCCGCCATGTTGTCGAGACCTATTGAATTTACATAATCAAGTGCGCGTCCCAATGCCACGATTCCCACAAAATCGGGCGTTCCTGCCTCAAATTTAAATGGCAATTCGGCAAAAGTCGTCTTTTCGAAAGAAACATGCCCTATCATCTCGCCTCCTCCTTGATATGGAGAAAGGCTTTCAAGCATCCTTCGCTTGCCATAAAGCACTCCTACACCCGTCGGGCCGTAAACCTTATGAGCCGAAAAGGCATAAAAATCGGCATCTATGTCGGCGACATCCACTTGATGATGAGCTACGGCCTGAGCACCATCCACAAGGACAGGCACACCGTGCTTGTGTGCTATTTCCACCATCTTCTTTACTGGATTTACGGTGCCAAGCACATTTGAAACATGCGTCAAAGCCACGAAGCGAGTATTGTCGGTAAACATGTCTTCATAGGCATCAAGCATCACGTCTCCGTTCGCGTCTATCGGTACTACACGCAATATGATGCGCTTGGTGCGTTGAAGCAATTGCCAGGGGACGATATTGGAATGATGCTCCATGACGGTCAAGATTATTTCGTCACCGTTGCACAAAGTCTCTCCAAAAGAAGAAGCGACAAGATTTATGCTTTCGGTCGTTCCTCGCGTAAATACGATTTCCTCGGTAGAACCGGCATTTATGAACTGACGCACCTTCTCGCGAGCTTGCTCCATCATGTCGGTAGCTTCCTGCGACAATGAATGCACGCCACGGTGCACATTGGCCTTGTGCAAGCAATACATGTCGGTTATGCAATCGACCACGCAGCGTGGTGTCTGCGATGTGGCGGCATTGTCGAGATACACAAGCGGCATCCCCGACATGTCTCGTTTCAATATTGGGAATTCCTCCCTTATCTTATTTATATCGAGTGACATAATAATGTTTTAATTTTTCCGTTTTTCAATGCTCTTCATCTTGCCGTGGCAAGAAGCACCTTGACAATTGCGGCATTGTGCCAAAGCTCCGGCAAAACGCTTCTCGACAAGATGACGAAGACGGTCCTTCAATGCTTCAAGACGAATGCCGTCTATGACATCGCTCATGAACGCCTGCATCAATAACGTGCGAGCCTCTTGGCAGGAAATGCCGCGAGCCTGCATGTAGAACAAAGCGTCTTGGTCAAGCTGTCCCACCGTCGCGCCGTGGCTGCAATTCACATCGTCGGTGTAAATCTCAAGCTGCGGCTTGGTGTGCATCCTTGCCGACTCGGCGCATATATTACGATTGCTTTGGTATGCCTGTGTCTTTTGTGCACCTTGCGCCACGAGAATCTTTCCGGTAAATGCACCTCGAGCCTCATCTTCAAGCACATACTTAAACAGCTCGTCGCTATGGCAATACCCTGCATTGTGTGATATGTGAGTATGGTTGTCAACATGCTGGCGGCCATCGGCTATAGCCATGCCCAATAGACGAGTCTCGACATGTTCACCGTTTATGTCTATCCGATAATTGTTGCGAGTGAACCCGTTTGTCAACGTCATCCCGTTGACGAGAACATTAGATCCTGCCTCTTGGCGCATCCACATCGAAGAAACTCTGGAGGTATCGGCACTTGACTCTTCAAGATCGTAATAGTCAAATACTCCGTTCTCACCCACATGCACTTCCAATACCTGTGAGTTAAGGAATTTCACTCCCGGAGTCTGGGTATGGTCACAAACGAGCAACCGTGCTTGTGCGCCTTTCTCGATGATTATCAACATGCGCCTGTTCACCATAAGAGGAGACTCGGCTCTCAACAGATTAACGACCTGTATTGGACGCTCCACAACGACTCCGGCCGGAACATATAAAAACAGCCCGTCCTGTGCAAGCAGCGTGTTAAGAGCTACCTGTGCATCTTCCATCGGAGCTATTTTTGCGTAATATTTTTCAATTACATCCTTATGTGTCTCCCCTGCTTCCTTTAGAGATTTGACGACCACGCCCGACGGCAGTGCAGGCCAGACGATATTTTCGTTGTAATATGTGTCGTTGAAGAAGTAAAACAGGCTCGTGCTCATATTAGGCACATCGCAACGAAACGGCTCGTCGATGTCCACATTCGTTGCCGACAGGCGGTTAATGTTCAAGCCGTAGTCGGGAGCAAATACCTCTTCAAGGTTGCTTATTTCATAATTTTCATCTCCGCGAGACGGCAACTTGGCCATGCGCAACTGTTCAAGCGCGGCATGTCTTGCGGCATTCATTACAACAGTCGAGCCGGCATCTACCAAGCTACTGTAACTTTCGTATAAATCTATATATTGTTGGATAGATGACATATTATTGCATTTAAATTACCATTTCGCAAAGCGTCACTCTCCCCGCATATTGTCAAATTCCTGCTTTATCCAGTCGTATCCTTTTTCCTCAAGCACTAATGCCAATTCCGGCCCTGCTGTCTTGACGATGCGACCTTTGTACAGCACATGTACGAAATCGGGCTTGATATAATCAAGCAAACGCTGATAATGTGTTATGACAATTGTCGCGTTATCGGCTGTCTTGAGCTTGTTGACACCACCTGCCACAGTGCGCAACGCATCGATGTCAAGGCCGCTGTCGGTCTCGTCGAGTATCGACAACTTTGGCTCAAGCATGGCCATCTGGAATATTTCATTGCGTTTCTTTTCTCCGCCTGAAAAGCCTTCGTTCACCGAACGCGAAGCCAGCTTGTTGTCCAATTCCACGATGGCACGCTTCTCGCGCATCAACTTCAAGAAATCGCTCGCGCTCAACGGTTCCATTCCGTAATATTTGCGTTTCTCGTTAATGGCGGCACGCATGAAATTCACCATCGACACCCCGGGGATTTCCACCGGATATTGGAAACTCAAAAACACGCCTTCGTGAGAACGGTCTTCGGGCGACATAGCGAGCAAGTCCTTGCCATTGAAAACAACGCTTCCACCTGTCACCGTGAATGCCGGATTTCCGGCAAGAACCGAGGCCAAAGTGCTCTTTCCTGACCCGTTAGGTCCCATGATGGCATGTACTTCGCCTGCATTGACTTGGAGATTAATACCTTTTAATATCTCCTTTCCTTCTATATTAGCGTGTAAATCTTTTATCGTTAACATATCTCTTCTCTACTTGCTTTTCTTATTCTTAATGATTATCCTATGCTGCCTTCGAGCGACACTTGCAACAGTTTTTGAGCCTCGACGGCAAATTCCATCGGCAACTTTGCCACTACCTCTTTTGCGTATCCGTTCACGATGAGTCCTATCGCATCTTCGGTCGAGATTCCGCGCTGGTTGCAATAGAAAATCTGCTCTTCGTTTATCTTTGAGGTCGTAGCTTCATGTTCCACTACCGAAGAATCATTATTTATGTCAATATAAGGGAATGTGTGCGCACCGCTTGTCGAGCTCAGCAACAAGCTGTCGCATTGGGTATAATTACGGCTGTTCTCGGCTTTTGGAGCAACCCTTACCAATCCTCTATAACTGTTTTGGCTGTAGCCTGCCGATATGCCCTTCGACACGATGGTGCTGCGTGTGTTCTTGCCAAGGTGTATCATTTTGGTACCGGTGTCGGCCTGCTGATAATTGTTGGTCAATGCAACCGAATAGAATTCGCCCACCGAATTGTCGCCGGCAAGCACGCAACTTGGATATTTCCAAGTTATGGCCGAGCCTGTTTCCACCTGCGTCCACGACAGTTTTGAGAAATCGCCACGGCAAAGTCCGCGCTTGGTCACGAAATTATAAATGCCACCCTTGCCGTTTTTATCTCCCGGATACCAGTTTTGAACGGTTGAATACTTCACCGAGGCTCTCTCCTCGACCACAATCTCGACAATTGCCGCATGAAGCTGGTTGTTGTCGCGCATGGGAGCAGTACACCCTTCAAGATAGGAGACATAGGAATCATCATCGGCCACAATCAGCGTGCGCTCAAATTGGCCGGTGTCGGCTGCGTTTATTCTGAAATACGTTGACAATTCCATCGGGCATCGCACTCCTTTCGGTATGTAAACAAACGAACCGTCCGAAAACACAGCCGAATTCAATGCTGCATAGAAATTATCGGTATATGGCACCACGCTGCCGAGATATTTTTTCACAAGGTCGGGATAATCTCTCACCGCCTCGCTTATGGAACAGAATATGACCCCAAGTTCGGCAAGGCGTTCCTTGTAAGTCGTTTTAACGCTTACGCTGTCCATAACCGCATCCACGGCAATACCCGACAAGCGCATCTGCTCTTCAAGGGAAATGCCCAGTTTGTCGAATGTCTTGCGCAATTCAGGATCAACCTCGTCCATGCTTTTCGGACCCTCCTTTTTCTTCGGAGCGGCATAGTAACTTATGTCCTGGAAGTCTATCTCGGGAATATTGAGATGAGCCCAGTGTGGCACTTCAAGCGTAAGCCAGTGGCGATAGGCTTTCAGCCTGAAATCGAGCAGCCATTCAGGTTCACCTTTGACTTGCGAAATATATCTTACCACATCCTCATTCAACCCTTTCGGGATGACATGCGTGTCTATATCGGTCACAAAACCGTATTTGTAATCGCCACTTGCGGCTTCGTCCAATATAGTCTTATCATTTATGTTTTTATCTGTCAATTCCATTTTGATTACAATTTTTACCTGCCTTCGCACTATGCGTCCAAGCAGCAATCACTTGCCTAAATTACTCTCAAGAACCGATTTCAGCGACCCGTCCACCCCAAACAAACTCGGAGCGAGCTGCATCGTAAGTTCAAACGGCACATTATCCAAAGCATGCCTCTTGCCGAACATTTCATTCTCCGAATCAAACAAATACCATATATTTAGCGCTATGCTCAACAGCAACAGATACTTGAAAACACAGAAAAAAGCCCCAAGGGCGTTATCGATGATTCCAAGATGCAGCGAATGCACTGCCGACTTGAACATGGCTCCTATTACCTTTATGCCTAAAAACACCAGCAAAAACAGCACAATACAAGCAATGGCACTTGGCGTATATTCGGGAGCAGGCCAGCCGGACGCTTCAGGCACTACCTTCATAAGCACCTCCGTCGCCCAATCACCCCACAGGTTGCAAGCAATCAAGCCGAGTATGAGGCCGCACAAAGTACTAATTTGGCTCACAAGCCCTTTGATATAGCCAAGGACCAAACCGGCCACGACTATCAACAATATTATCCAATCAATTATCTCCACAAGATTCTCAAATTCTTATATTTTGCAAAGTTAGTGAAAGTTGAGGGCAATGAGAAAAAATGAGCAATCTTATTTTTCCCATTGCCATAACCATGCCCTTCACCTTCTTGATAGTGGAGGTGTCCGAGAAATTGATACCGTAACGGTTTTCTTCGGCTTCTGCCGATTGTTCCTTGTTGTTCCCACAGGAAACCAGCAATCCGATGAAAAGGGCTATAACTGCAAAAAAGATGTCTCATAATATTTCCTAATTTATTATTTCGTGTGTACAAAGGTACGCTTCATCATCATCCATACACAGATTACGGATTAAAACACCAATATCGGCGAAAAAGCCCCGGTGGATCGAGGTTACAATCCACCGGGGCTTCTCCGCAATTTTTCAAGGCATCACGCCTTGTTGCTCATTGGCGAGAAATAAGTCAATTTCTCGTCGGGTCCATGTTCGCGAGTTTATTTTATCATGACTTTTTGCACAGTGCCACTGATTTTCACGATATATATTCCTGGCGTGGGCATTTGTATTTCGTTGTCGTGTCCGTAGTATATTCGCCGTCCGTTTACCTCATAAATAGAAACTGCTTCGTCATTGTCGTTTCCCGATATAATGACCTTGTTGCCGGCCGATTTCACTGTAATTCCATAAACGTCGGGACTTGCAACGCCAGATATCGGTTCAAGGTCGTCAACGATATTGGTGAAGTTGCGCCACCCGCTTGCAGCCTTGTATTTTTCGAGAGTGCCTTTAGGCACATGCAATGTCGCCGTGTAGGTTGAGAAGGAATTGTCGTAGGCGATGGGTGGTTCCATGCGTCTGCATCGCACCTCGGTTAAGGCATCGCATCCAGCGAAGGCATATTCCTCGACGACTTCGCCACTTAGCTCACGGGCATCTTCGGCGAGTGCTATGCTCTTGAGTCCGCTACAACCATAGAAAGCACGTCGCTGTACTGAAAAATCGGTGAGTGTTAAATTTGTGAGGGAGGTGCAATTCTCAAACGACGATAAGCCTGTGTTTCCGATAATCACTCCGTCGAGGTTGAGTGCAGTGCAGTTTACAAAGGCACTGTCGAGTGCATTCAAGACCCCGACACACTCTAAAGTCGTTAGTTTGGGACAATTTGCGAAGCTTTTCGTTCTGACATCGAAAGTTAGTCGGTCGTCAGCATCCGAGCCGTAATCAATCAGAGTTACCCGTTCCAAATTGGGGCAATCGGCAAAAGCATAATGGCTTACCGATTGGATGACAGCGTATTTCAAATTCGGCAATGCATAAAATGCCGAGTCTTCTTCCATTTCTGCAATTTGCTTATAATAATCGATATTATAGCCAGTATTCCAGTAAATTTCTTGAGATTCAAATATTACAGCCGTAATATCTGTGCATTTGCGGAAACCTCTCGCTTCATATATGGTGCAGGGTTTCCAATATGAATGATCTTCGTAAGTGTAGTCGATGCGTACAATCCCGGGAATGCGTAATTCTCCGCTTATTGAAGCTCCTTCTGCTGGCATTACGAGCAATGCATGGTTGATGTCGTGTGAACTGTTGCTATATATATCCACCAACTTCAAATTAGGATATTCTGTAACATTGCGCAGAGGGTCGTATGCGTGCAGTTGCAAGGCTTGTCCTAATACACAGCACACGATGATTGTTAATTTGATGCAGGACATTAATCGAGTTGGCATCAATCCATTTTTTATAATCATAATATTTATAGTTTAATAGTTAAAGAGAGTCTTGTGAGTAATTTATTGCCACCAGTCGGCTGGTTAGTTTGAGTTTATAGTCATGTCTTTATATCGCTGATGGTTCATAGCTTGGCGTTGTTGCGTCCATTGAGTTTGAATCATCGCATGAACTGTGCATATACAAATTTAGTCAGAATATTTGAGTCGTCAAAGTGTTCATTTTACTATTTTTATTGTCCATGACGAAAGGTCGCCGGTATTGACTATCATGTCGCCGGTTTTTCACTGCACGAAAAATAATTGTTCAGCGATGTGACGTTGGAAGATGTTATCACCAGTTGGCGGCCTTGTTCCAAGTGGTTTGATGCAAATGTGATTCCTTTGCAGGAGGTTATCAGCACGTCGGCATTGATTACGTTTGCATTAATGCTTGCTCCCCCGCAATTGCAAAGTCGCAGCCCTTTGTTTTTATAACCGTCGTTTATCTTGTTGTGTTCAAATAATGTCGCGTCGCCAAGCCAACCCATGTCGAAAGCATATAATTTATCGTTGTCGTCGGGATTTTATCCTGCTGTATCTTTGTTTAAGTTGAATGTGCAGTTAACGACTTTTCGGTTATCGATATATTCAGTCAAATATTTAACAGCTTGGCTGAATCCATGCCATGTGTTGCAGTCGAATGTTGCTCCGCAGCCGCACAACACGCCGCGCAATAACTTGTTGTTTCCATATATGGGCGTGTCGTTCTGAAAGAATATGTTTTTTACGGTATATCCTTGTGACGAATGCTGCTGCCGCCACGATGGGGTATTGTCGGTTGCGTGTGATGTATTGATGTTAATCAGCAATGCAAAGTTACTTGGGTTCTCGGGGTAATCGGTTGCAATCTTTAATGTGTCGAATTTTACAACAAATATCGTGCGATTGTCGCGCGTGTCTTTAACCCCGCCATTTTTTGTTAGGAATTTTATCCAATCCACAAGAGAATCACGACCGCAAGCATGACGGATGTGCAGGAGTGGGGCCATGTCAAGGCGCAGGCTGGGTTTAGCGTAACATCATGAAAAATTTGACACAGGCTCAAATTGCCACTCAACTTTCACTAAATTTTGGTAATATGGGACACGCCCCAGTGTGGCCAAGCACAAAAACGTCGTTTTTTGTTTGTCTCTGCACTCACCTTTCGCTATCTTTGCATCAGGTTTTAATGACTATATGATAGAACGCATAATCATCATCGACAGCGTTGACCCCGTAATATTCTACGGAATCAACAATTCCAATATACAACTCATACGCAACCTGTTCCCTAAGTTGCGCCTTGCCGCACGCGGCAGCATAATAAAAGTCATAGGAGATGATGCTGAAACTTCGATTTTCGAAGAAAAAATAAAGGAACTTGAAGAATATTGCGCAAAATACAACAAGTTGCCGCAAGATGTCATCATCGACACCATCAAAGGAGAAGCTCCTAAGGAAATAAACCTCGACGATGTGATTATATACGGCGTAAACGGCAAGCCCATTTCGGGACGAACGCCCAACCAGCAACGTCTCGTGAAGGTATTTCAGGAAAACGACCTCACATTTGCCCTTGGGCCTGCCGGAACCGGCAAGACATACATTGCCATAGCCCTTGCCGTAAGAGCACTGAAAAACAAACAAGTCAAGAAAATAATATTGTCGCGCCCTGCAGTCGAGGCCGGCGAGAAACTCGGATTCCTCCCAGGCGACATGAAAGATAAAATCGACCCGTACCTGCAACCGCTATATGATGCGCTCGAAGACATGATTCCCGCCGTAAAGCTAAAGGAATACATGGAAGCCAACGTTATCCAGATTGCTCCTCTTGCATTCATGCGCGGTCGCACGCTCAGCGATGCCGTCATCGTCCTTGACGAAGCCCAAAACACAACAACGCACCAGATAAAGATGTTCCTGACCCGTCTTGGTCTCGGCTCGAAAATGATTATAACAGGCGACATGACTCAAATAGACCTGCCTCACACGGTGCAATCGGGACTTATTCAAGCCCTGCGGATATTGAAAGACATACAAGGTATCGGCAAGGTGGAATTTGACAAAAAAGACATCGTAAGGCACAGGCTCGTTCAACGCATAGTGGAAGCATACCAAAAATTTGACGAAGAACGCAGGGCATCCGAACAAACACAGCAACTCGAACAATCGTTTAAAACAAACATAAATCATGGCTAAGACATTAACCCACACTGACTACAACTTCCCGGGGCAAAAAAGTGTTTACCACGGAAAGGTGCGTGATGTTTACGACATCAACGATGACATTCTCGTAATGATTGCAACCGACCGCATATCGGCCTTCGACGTTATCCTTCCGAAAGGAATACCTTACAAAGGACAAGTATTGAACCAAATCGCAGCCACTTTCCTTGATGCCACATCCGACATCGTTCCCAACTGGAAATTGGCAACCCCCGACCCAATGGTAACCGTAGGACTTAAATGTGAAGGGTTCAGGGTCGAAATGATTATACGCGGATACCTTACAGGTAGCGCATGGCGCGAATATGCCGCAGGATGCAGGGAACTGTGTGGCGTGAAATTACCCGAAGGAATGAAGGAGAACCAGAAATTCCCCGAGCCAATCATCACTCCTACGACAAAAGCCGAAGCCGGCCACGACGAAAATATTTCTAAAGAAGAAATAATCAAACAAGGCATCGTAAGCAAGGAAGACTATGAAACAATGGAACGATACACTCGAGCATTGTTTGAAAGAGGCACTAAAATCGCTGCCGAAAAAGGATTGATTCTCGTTGACACGAAATATGAATTCGGCAAACGTGACGGTAAAGTGATTCTTATCGATGAAATCCATACCCCCGACTCTTCAAGGTACTTCTACTCTGAAGGCTATGAAGAACGTTTTGAAAAGGGCGAGCCTCAAAAGCAACTTTCCAAAGAATTTGTACGCCAATGGCTCATCGACCACGACTTCATGGGTAAAGCAGGACAAACCGTACCCGAAATGACCGATGAATATTGCCAATCGGTGTCAAACCGCTATATCGAGCTATATGAACATATCGTTGGCTCCAAGTTTGTACCTGCCGACGATGCCGACATCGCAGCTCGAATAGAGAAAAACGTCAACGATTACCTTGCTTCGCTCAACAAATGATTGTAATCTCATACAAGACGAGATAAGACTGAATTACGACAGACGGAGCATTCTCGCCCCGTCTGTCGTTTATATATGCACACTAAAAAACTTCCCCATGGACTACAAAGCAGAAAAAATAAAACCTTACAACGCTGAAGACAGCAAGACCGGGCAAGTAAGACAGATGTTTGACTCCATAGCTCCGGCCTACGACTTCATGAATCGCGCCATGACCATGGGCATCGACAAAATATGGCGCCATATAGCCGTTAAGATGGTCAGACGCCACAATCCAGCATCTATACTCGATGTAGCGACAGGCACGGGCGACCTTGCCATAAAACTTTGCAAATCGCTTGCCTCGGTAAAGCATGTGACGGGTATCGACTTGTCAAGAAACATGCTCGAGGTTGCGAAAGCCAAAGTTGCGAAAGCAAGTCTGGCCGATAAGATTTCCTTTGAAGAAGGAGATTGCCTGGCTCTGCGCTTCAATGACGACACATTTGATGCTGTCACAGTAGCCTATGGCGTGCGCAACTTCGAGCATTTGGAACAAGGCTACCGCGAAATGTTCCGCGTGCTATCTCCCGGAGGCATGCTGTGCGTGGTGGAATTATCAACACCGACATCGCGTTTTATAAAATTACTGTATGACTTCTATACACGCACGCTGATTCCACTTGCCGGACGGCTCATTTCTCACGACAAACGCGCCTACAGCTACCTGCCCGAAAGCATAGCCGCCGTACCGCAAGGGAATGAAATGCTCGACATAATGCGCCGAGCCGGATTTACAAATTGCCTCTACCGCAGGCTCACATTCGGGACATGCACAATTTATACAGGCGAAAAAGGCAATGACCGACAACCATAAAAATAATAGTCTATTTTATTGCAAGACAACGTAAAAATAGTAATTTTGCAATAAATATTAAATTCCCCGTAATAGTCGGGAATGGCATAAATCCAAGACAAATCATTTAACTTAATATCATTATGGCAGGAATTAAATGCATAGGCATACTGACCTCCGGAGGCGATGCCCCGGGCATGAACGCAGCCATCCGCGCCGTGACTCGTGCGGCAATCTTCAGCGGATTCTCTGTTAAAGGAATTTACCGTGGATACAAAGGATTGATAACCGATGAAATCGTAGACTTCAAGACCCAGAATGTTTCAAACATCATCCAAATGGGCGGTACAATCCTAAAGACTGCACGATGCAAGGAATTTACAACTCCCGAAGGAAGGCAACTTGCCTATGACGTTCTTAAACGTGAAGGTATCGACGCACTTGTAGTTATCGGCGGTGACGGCTCTCTGACCGGTGCAAGAATCTTTGCCACCGAATACAACTTCCCTATCGTAGGGCTTCCCGGAACCATCGACAACGACCTATACGGAACCGACAAAACTATCGGATATGACACGGCTCTGAATACAATCATGCAGTGTGTCGACAAAATTCGCGACACTGCCACATCCCACGAACGTCTGTTCTTCATCGAAGTCATGGGTCGCGACGCAGGGTTCCTTGCCCTCAACGGCGCTATTGCAACCGGAGCCGAAGCTGCAATTATCCCTGAAATATCTACCGAGGTCGACCAGCTGGCCGAACTAATAAAGAACGGGTTCCGTAAAAGCAAGAACTCTTCAATCGTCCTCGTTGCCGAAAGCCCGATTACCGGCGGTGCAATGGCCCTTGCCGACCGTGTGAAAAACGAATATCCGCAATACGACGTGCGCGTGACAATCCTCGGACACTTGCAACGTGGAGGCTCGCCGACTGCCGTTGACCGCATTCTTGCTTCACGCATGGGAGCAGCCGCAGTCGATGCTCTTCTTGAAGACCAACGCAACGTCATGATTGGTATTTCCAACGACGAGATAGTTTATGTGCCCTTCTCTAAGGCAATCAAGAACGACAAGCCTATCAATCGCGACTTGTTGAACACTTTGCGTCGTCTTTCAATTTAAACGAGAAAACAAAAAAGCGATACAACAAAAGATTCCCGCATGCAAATTGAATCACATGCGGGAATTTTTTTCAACTGACATGAATTTATATTTTGCAATTACTGCGGTCCGTACATCACTTTACATGTCATAACCTCCGCCCAAGGCATGATACAAGTTTATAACGCCTGATATCTCGTCAAAGCGGTCGGAAACCACTGTCAACTCGGCTTGTAACAGCGATTGTCTTGCAGTAAGCACCTCCAGATAATTTTGTGTACTGTAACGCATAAGCAACTCTGCATTCCTTACAGTAGATTCAAGAGCCTCAATCTGTTTCTTGCTCAATTCAAGACGCTCGCGAGCTCCTTGCCATTGTGCCAAGGAATTATTCACGTCACTGCCGGCGTCGAGCAAACTTTGTCTGAATTCAAGTAACGCTTCTTCTTGTTGAGCCTTTGCGATCTTCAAATTGGCAATATTTTCTCCCCTGTTAAACAACGGCTGCACAAGTGAACCGAGCGCCGACATCAGCCATTCGGCAGGATTTCCTATGGCAGCCCCCACAGAGTTTGTCCATCCGGCCGAGCCGCTTAACGTTATCGACGGATAAAACGCAGCCCGAGCATAATTGGTGGCATAAAAACTTGCCGCGAGCTCGGCTTCTTTCTGCCTGACATCTGGACGACGTTGCAACAATTGTAAAGGGACTCCGGTGGCTATGCTGTCGGGGAACTGCTGCTCGTCAAATGTTCCACGGGCAATATGACCCGGCGCAATGCCGAGCAATGCCGACAAAGAATTTTCGGCTTCGGTCACCTGCTGCTTTAATGAACTTAAAGATGCTTCTACCGACAACTTGGTCGCCCTTGCCTGAGCCACGTCAAGCTCGGTAGCCTGTCCGGCATTTTTCAGGGCTTCGAGCGTGCGCAGATTCTCTCCCCATATTTCAATTGTGCCTTTTGTTATTTCACATTGCTTGTCAAGCATCAATAGTGTATAATAACTGCCGGCTATGGTCGATACCAATTGAGTCTGCACGGCCTGTTTATAATAAACGCTTTGTTCAAGCACGGCTTTAGCCTCACGCTTCGCATTTGTCAACTTACCGAAGAAATCAAGTTCCCAATTGGCCGATGCCCCTATGTTGTAAGTCTTTGTCGTGCCTTGGCTCTCACTGTGGCTTATGCCCCCTTCGGGATTAAACGTCAACGATGGCAGATAGGCCAACTTTGACGATGTCAACAACGCTTTGGCCTCTTCCACTTTATATCGAGCCACGTTAAGGTCGGTATTGTTTGCCATTCCTGTTTCTATCAGCTTCTGGAGCAAGCTATCGGTAAACAATTCCTTCCATGAAAAATCAGCAAGTGAAGCAGTATCGGCAATCACGGTATCGGCTGCCGGAATATGCCGGTAAAGGCTGTCGGCAACAGTGACTGCACGATCAGGCCGTTCATAAGACTTGTATATGTGACATCCCGTCAATATCGGCAACACACATGCCACGACGACAATCAAAGTTCTTATATCATTGGTCTTAAACATATTCATTTTCTCCTTTTAGTTGTTTCATTTTTCAACCATCCTGCGATCACGTTGTGGCATAACTCGCTCTTCTATATTCTGGAACACTATGAACAATACCGGGACGACAAACAACAACGCTATGGTTCCGATTAGCATTCCTCCAACAGTCCCAACGCCAATGGAAGTGTTGCCATTGGCTCCTACTCCTGTCGAAACGGCCATAGGCAACATGCCGAAAATGATTGTCAAAGTGGTCATCAAGATAGGACGCAACCGCACTTCGGCAGCCGATACGGCAGCCTGCGGTATCGTCATTCCATGCTTGCGACGTGCCGACGCATATTCGGTCAACAAAATCGATGTCTTTGCCAAAAGCCCGATAATCATGATTAATCCCGTCTGTAAATATATATTATTTTCCAGCCCGAAGATTCTTGCAAAGAGGAAACTTCCGGCAAGGCCGAACGGAACCGACAAAATGACGGCCATAGGAATAAACAGGCTCTCATACAATGCACACAGAATCAAATAGACAAATACAATGCACACGATGAACACGACTGTCGTGGTATTATCGGAGGAGGCTTCCTCACGTGACATTCCGCCAAACTCAAATCCGTAACCGGTAGGCAACTCCTTGGCAGCCTCTTCCCTAACGGCTTGAATAGCTTGTCCCGAACTGTATCCGTCAGCAGGAGACCCGTTAACCGAAATAGCCGAAAATAGATTGAAGCGAGAAAGGCTTTCCGAGCCATACACGCGAGTCAGCTTCAAGAACTGGCTGATTGGAATCATGCTTCCGTCGGAATTTCTCACAAACATGTTATTGAGAGACTCCGTGTCGAGCCTGTACTCGGGAGAAGCTTGAACCATCACCCTGTACAATTTTGAAAACCTGTTCATGTTTGACGCATAATTACCTCCCACATATCCCGAAAGCGTGCTCAGCACATCGGAAGGCGAAACACCGCTGCGCTTGCACAATGCGGCATCTATCTCTACAAGATATTGAGGATACTTGGTATCAAATGAAACCGTGGCACGGCCTATTTCCGGACGTTCGTTCAATGCGGCAACCAGCTGTCGAGTATATTTCAACAAGTCATCAATTGTTCCACCCTTTTGGTCCTGCACATAAATCTCAAATCCGCTGCTGACACCATAACCGGGAATCATAGGCTGTGCAAAAGCCATCACCTCGGCCGAAGAAATATCATCAGTGCGACGGTATATTTCGTTAATTACCGCGTTTATGTCATCACCCTTGCCGGTTCTTTCGTCCCAAGGATTCAACCTTATTATAAACATGCCGTTCGACGAGCCTTGGCCGCCTATCATACCATTACCTGTAACCTTTGAATACATCCTCACCTGCGGTATATCCTTAATGCGGCTGTCTATCTCGTCCATGATGACTTTTGTCTCCTGAAGCGAATTTCCGGGTGACGTGCGCACGTCCACAAAGATGGTACCCATATCCTCCTGCGGCACAAGTCCCGTCTTGGTAGTGTTCATCAAGTACACAAGCAAACCGCACGCCACTACAAGCATCGCGCCTACTATCCACTTGCGCTTTATCATGAACAAGACTCCTGTCTTGTACTTGGTCATCAATTTATGGAACGCCGTGTCGAATGCCATGTGGAACCGCGACGAGAAACTTAATTTCTCTCCATTTTCACCTGTTTTGTGCGGTGTCATTATCAACGCACTCAAAGCAGGACACAACGTCAACGCGTTGATAAGCGATATTGCAACAGCAACGGCCATTGTAAGCCCGAATTGCGTATAAAATACTCCTGTCGTTCCCCCCATGAAGCAAACAGGTATGAAAACCGCCATAAACACAAACGTGGTGGTGACAAGAGCCGAGGTTATACCTCCCATCGCATCCACTGTTGCCGCATAAGCCGACTTATATCCTTCGTCAAACTTGGCCTGCACGGCCTCAACCACGACTATAGCATCATCGACCACAGTACCGATTACCAGCACGAGGGCAAACAACGTAAGCATGTTCAGGCTGAAACCTGCCACATACAGGAACGCAAACGTACCTACGAGCGAAACCACAATCGATATTGTCGGGATAAGCGTCGACCTCATGCTTTGCAGGAACACATACACTACCAAAACCACAAGCACAATGGCTTCAAAAAGCGTCTTGACGACATTTCGTATCGAAGCGTCGAGGAAGTCCTTGGAACTCATCAAGTCGACAATTTCCATACCCTTGGGCAAAGTCTCGGATATTTCGGCTACGACTTTATCGATTTCCTCGATGATTTCGTTGGCATTCGACCCCGAAGTCTGCGCAATCATGCAGTTGGCTCCCGGATGCCCGTTCACTTCACCTATGTAAGAATAAGCCATCGACCCGAGTTCTATGCGTGCTACATCTTTAAGTCGTAGCACCTCCCCATTGGGAAGAGAACGTATAACCATGTTCTCATAGTCTTTCTCGTCCTCGTAGCGTCCGCGATATTTCAACACATATTGGAACGTGTTATCCGATTCCGCTCCAAGAGTTCCTGTCGGCGACTCCACGTTCTGCTCATCAAGCACAGTCGATATATCCGATGGCACAAGATTATATTTTGCCATTTTGCCAGGATCGAGCCATATGCGTAACGAATAATCCGATCCCATCACATTGACCTCTCCTACTCCGGCGATACGGGATATTCGCGGTTCTATGTTTATTTTCAAATAATTGTTCAGGAACTTCTCATCAAATGAATTATCCGGGCTATAGAGAGCAAGAGCCTTGATGTTGCTCGTTTGGCGCTTGCGCACATTTATACCGCTTCTCGTCACCTCGGCAGGCAGTAATCCCTGAGCCGTAGCTATACGGTTCTGGACATTCACGGTAGCCATGTCGGGGTCGGAACCCTGCCTGAAGTATATTGTTATTCTTGCCGACCCGGTATTGGTCGATGAAGAGGTCATGTACATCATGTTCTCCACTCCGTTCAATGCTTCTTCAAGCGGCACTACGACACTCTTCAACACAGTTTCGGCATTTGCTCCTGTATATGAAGCCGACACGCTCACCGTTGGAGGTGCGATTTCAGGGAATTGCTCGATGGGCAATTGCGAAAGCCCTATCAATCCTAATATAAAAATAACCACCGATATAACCCACGAAAGAATGGGACGGTCGATAAAAGTCCTTATTGTCATTTCTCTACCCTCCGATTATTCTTTAGCTTCGGTATTTATTTCAGTCCCTTCTTTCACAAGGCCGGCTCCTTCGGCTATGATTACGTCCCCGGGATTCAAACCCGACTCCACGATATACTCATTGCCGTCGTTCATCTCGAATACCTCTATCGGAGCCGATTGAGCCTTTCCGTCTACAACTTTATAGACAAACACGCGGTTTTGCAATTCGTAAGTCGCCGCCTGCGGAATGATAATGCAATCTTTCTTTACTGTTGGCAAAACGACCGTCGCATTGCCTCCATGTCGCAACAGGTGATTTGGATTCTTAAAACTTGCCCTCAAGCTCACTGCACCGGTACCTTCATCGATAATGCCACTCACTGCATCGATGCTCCCTTTAAGGTTATAACGGCTACCGTTGTTCAATATCAGCCCAACGCTGTCGGTCATGTGTTCCATGAACTTGCGAGTGGAGCCATATTGCATCGTCAAATCAAGTATTTGCGACTCATTCATTGAGAAATACACATAAATGAGATTGTCGTCCGACACTGTGACAAGCGGCTCGGTTATATTGCTGTCGACCAAAGCGCCCACACGATACGGAATCATACCAGCCACGCCATCCACGGGGCTCTTAACCTCGGTATATGACAGGTTGTTGCGCGCATTCAATTCTTGAGCTTTTGCGTAAGCAAGATTGGCTTCGGCCTCATTCAAGGCATTCAACGATGTCTGCAAGTCAAATTCTGACACTACCTTTTCTTCAAACAATTGCTTCTTGCTGTCGGCTGTAAGTCGGGCTGTACCCAATTGAGCTTCGGCACTTTTCACATTGGCAATTGCAGTCTCAAGAGCCGCTTTATATGGAACTTGGTCTATTACAAACAATACTTGACCTTTGCTCACAGCGTCCCCTTCGTTAATTCTGATTTCAGTAATAGTTCCACTCACTTGAGGTCTTACTTCGACCGATTGACATCCTCGCACGGCACCTGAATAATCCGATTCAAGAGTGCGGTCTCCACGAGAGACCGTCAGCGTCTTGTAAGTCGCTCCTGTCTGACTGCTTTGTCCTTCATCACAGGAATATAACAACATTAAAATTGCCGCAATAAAAAATACCGTTTTCTTCATAATGCTTTTAAATGATTATAGATTGTATCAAGCATCTTTGCTTATCAACTTATAATTGTAGACATTCAAAATTATAAAAATGCCACGATTATTAGGGGAAATATTGACAAACCGACAAAAAGTGATGATTAACGGCACTGACTGACACATGTCTGTCTGGCAAATAGTGTAATTTTATATAATACATGACGCGCCTCAGCATTACAATTTCAAAAAAGTTTGATTGTCCTGCTCTCAACTTTTACTATATTTGGATAATATAGGATGCGTCTCGGCTATGTAAAATTTGAACAAGCTCAAATTTTCCTATTGCTCTCGACTTTCACTATATTTGCGTACATGAAAAGAATATGGAACACACTATCAGGACATATAGGGTTGAAAACTTGCATTGACCTGTTGTTCTGCATCGTCATAATGCCTCTCGTCATAACATTGATGCCTGTCGACCGATGGCTCGTGCATAACACCTCATTCTCCTTGTGCCTGATTGCCTACTTGTATGCATTGTATTTCACTTATCGCAAAATCAACCTTCCGGCATTGTTATTCAAGCGGAAAGTGTTGAAATTGGTGCTGTGGCTGGCCTTGCTGGTATTTGTCACATACCTGCTCTCGCGATTCCCCTTGTATGAAGAACATGCACGCATGAGCCACATAGCAATAAAGGCGCGTGCACACCTGCGTGCACAGACGGTCTGGTTCCTGTTCCTAATAGTGACAGGCTTCAGCTTGTCAATTGAGCTTATTTTTGAAATCATCAAGCAGCAATACATAAACCGTGAAATGGAAGATGAGAAAAACAAGGCCGAACTCGCCCTATACAAGGCTCAGATAAATCCTCACTTCTTGTTCAACACACTGAACACTCTGTACGGACTGATACTCATAAACTCCGATAAAGCCGAATCGGCATTCATCAAATTTTCAAACATCTTGAAATACATGTACTTGCAGACCAACGCCGACACAATTCCGCTAAGCACCGAAATAGACTACTTAAAACAATTCATCGACCTGCAATCTTTGCGCCTGAACAAGCACACGCAAGTGATATTTGAGAATAACACCGCAGGATGCCAAATGTCAATTCCGCCGATGTTGCTTATCACTTTTGTGGAAAACGCATTCAAATATGGAGCCTCCTCGAATATCGACTGCACAATCAGCATCCGCATCAATGCCGAAAACGGCATCCTGAAATTCGAGACAGAGAACAAAATAATCAAGAAGCCCGACAATGATTCCCCATCGATAGGCATAGACAATTGCCGCAAGCGCCTGCAACTGCTTTACCCGGGACGTTTCTCTCTGAAAACCGAACAGAAAAACGACACATTCAAAACCATGTTGAACATAAAAATGAACCCGTAGACATGATGAAAACAATGAGATGCATAGCTATAGACGATGAACCGATAGCATTGATGGTAATTGCCCGCTTCTGCCAACGGCACGGCGGTATCGACCTGCAAACTTTCTCGGAACCGGCACTCGGACTCGATGCGGTTGCCAAAGAAAAGCCCGATGTAGTTTTTCTCGACATCGAAATGAACGATGTGAACGGCCTTGACATTGCAAACTCGTTGCCGGCTGAATGCAACTTGATATTCACGACGGCTCATGCCAAATATGCCATTAACGGATTTGACCTCGACGCTGTCGATTTCCTGCACAAACCGTTCTCGTACGAACGATTTGAAAAAAGCATTGAAAAAGCCATCCGAAACATATCCATGACAGGACATGCCGATTCTCACAAGGAAGAAAGCATCATCATAAAAAAGGATTACAACAATGTGATAATTAAAACAGCCGACATAGTATATGTCGAAGCCATGGAAAACTACATAAAAATATACATGGAGGATGGCTCCTGCGTGATTTCGCACACGAGCTTGAAAAACTTCATCGACAAGCCCCAACAGCCCAAATTGATGCGCATACACCGTTCTTTTGCCATAAACATGTCGAAAGTCATTTCGTTCAACAAAAAAGAAGTAATGCTGAAAGGCCAGCTCCATCCTGTGCCTATCGGCCGCCTATATTCATCCAAAGTCTACTCGGCATTGTCGGCAAATAAAAAGGGATGAGCCACACACAAGCCCATCCCATAGTATATTCCCATGTCTATAACGAACGGTATTATAAACGGTCTTTCAATATAGCCTCGGCCTTGTCGGGAGTTACTATCCCGTTCTCGCCAAGATTCCAATTGCGTTCCTCAAAACGTTTCTTTATGACATTGATTGTCTCGCTGCCTATGCCATATTCGCCAAGACGGGTCTTTTTGCCCAAAGAACGGAAGAACTCTTCGGTACGAGCAATGGCCTTGTCGATACGTTCATCGGCAGTTCCGTCATTTATGCCCCACACTCTTGCTGCAAATTGCACCAACTTGGCTCGTTTTTCATCACGCATCACATTCATTGTTCCAGGCCATACAACGGCAAGGGTTTCACCATGATCCAATCCATGCAAGGCTGTAAGCTCATGGCCTATCATGTGCGTAGCCCAGTCTTCGACGGCACCCATGGCGATGAACCCATTCAACCCCATTGTAGCTGCCATCATGAAATCGGCACAGCAATCATATTCCGGAGTCCCGTCTCCCATCAGTTTGGGAGCTATATCAATCAATGTCAACATCAACCCTTCGGCAAAACGATCCATCACTCTCGGACCGGGTATCGTAAGATATTGTTCTGTTATGTGGACAAATGTATCCACTATTCCATTTGATATTTGCTTTTTCGGCAAGCTGAATACCGCTGTCGGGTCAAGCACCGAAAACACAGGATAACCTTCAGGGTTGTGGAAAGCATATTTCTCATTTGTCTCGCGACGCGAAATAACAGCGCCGTTGTTCATTTCTGACGCAGTTGCCGGCAGAGTAAGCACTGTTGCAAAAGGCATTGCAGGTGGTACAGGAGCCTTGCCTAAAATGAAATCCCAAGGATCCCCGTCATAGTTCATACCTGCGGCAATAAACTTAGTACCGTCTATGATTGAGCCTCCACCCACGGCAAGAATAATGTCAATCTTCTCTTCCTTACCTTTTGCTATGGCTTTCATCAGAGTAGCATAATCGGGATTGGCCTCGATGCCTCCAAATTCAATGACGGTGCATTGCTTCAATGCGTCCATTACCTGAGCATATATGCCATTACGCTTTATCGAACCACCGCCATAAGTCATCATTACTTTCGACCCGGGCTTGATTTCGTCTGCTATGCGAGCTATCTGCCCTTTACCAAAAATAAGTTTTACCGGATTTTTAAAAATAAAATTCTGCATACTTGTCTGCTTTTTTATCTCATCTTCAAAGATAGTGAAAGATGAACGCAGAGCCAAACAAAAAACAACGTTTTTATGTTTAGCTCTGCTGAACCGCATCCTATATTATCAAAAGATAGTGAAAGTCGAGTACAATAGAAAAATGTACTTGTTTATTTTTACGCCATTTATGCTCCTCAAATCATGTTTTTATTTACAGTACCGTAAAAAATGTACCGTTGCAGTAATTTTTATCGATTATTTAATATATTTTTGCAAATCTAAAACAACACGTTATGCTTAAACACTTATACAAGCTGACATTACTCGCAGCAATATTGCTGATGCCTGTAAGCATAAAAGCTCAGGACGACATAGCCATTTACGGTCCCGAACAAGCCGATACAATCGAGATCTTAAGTACAAAGATGGGAAGGCTCATAAAAAACACCGTAATTTTGCCTTCACAATACTTTGAGGATGAATCTTCCAATGTGCTGTATCCGGTCATCTATATGCTTAACGGACATGGCGGCGACTATGCTTCATGGGGACTTATTCGTCCCGACCTTGATTACATTGCATCCGAACTCGGAGCCATAATCGTATGCCCCGATGGCGAAAACAGTTGGTATTGGGATTCCCCCGTCAACCCGTCTTCACAATTTGAGACTTATGTGGCAACCGAACTTGTCGGATATGTCGATGACAATTACAGGACAATACGCGACCCTCGCATGAGAGCCATCACCGGTTATAGCATGGGCGGACACGGAAGCCTGTGGCTGGCAATGCGCCATCCCGACATATTCGGGATCTGCTGTAGCATGAGCGGAGGAGTGAACATCATACCGTTCCCCGAAAACTGGAATATGAAAGACGCGATAGGAGAATATGAATCCAACGAGGACGTGTGGAGAAGCCACACCGTGATAAGCCTCGTAAAAGAAGACATGTGTCCGGCCGGGCTCAAAATAATGTTTGACTGCGGAACCGAAGACTTCTTCCTCGATGTCAACAGGGAATTGCATGAAACCATGCTTGAAAAGAAAATTCCTCACGACTATGTGGAACGTCCCGGAGCGCACAATGCCGATTATTGGAACAACGCCCTCGATTACCACTTGCTGTTTATCCAGAAAGCATTTGACGAAATAGAAAACACTGCCGAATAACGATTCTTATCGCAAAGTCAAAATATTACTACCATAATAAAAATGTCTGTCGCCTATAAGATATCCGACAGACATTTTTTATCGCCGTTCCCGAAAATCTGACACTTTCTAATTAAAAAAGTGAATAAAAATACATATTATACTATCAATCTGACAAACAATTTCAATTTTGTTGTTAAATTTGCAGGGAGATAGTCCGTATGCCGGCATCAGCAATGGCACTCCCGGCACACGCAAGGCTATACATTAAAGCACAGAGCACAAGGCATTATGAAGAACAAAAGGACCAGACTCCAACTCATCATCGAGCTGATTAAGAAAAACTGCATAGGGAGCCAAGACGAGCTGGCAAGATTACTTGCCGCCCGTGGGCATATAGTCACACAAGCCACCTTGTCGCGCGACTTGAAAATATTAAAGACCACAAAAGTCGCCACCGACATGGGAAACTACATGTACATAATCCCCGACAGCAACAATCTGCACGACACGATGTTGCAACAAGGACAAGCATCGGCTTCTGGGCAGCAAGTGGGCTTCATTTCACTGAACTTTTCGGGGCACTGCGCTGTAATAAAAACTCGAAACGGATATGCCAGCGGCCTTGCCTACGACATCGACATGAGCCGTACTCCGGAAATCCTTGGCACAATAGCCGGTGCCGACACAATATTTGCAATGCTGCGCGAGGACGTTACCCGGCAACAAGCCTTGAAAATATTTTCGCGCTTCATTCCCATCGACCTTGACAAGGCCGATGACATGCAATAAAAACGGAACAACAAGTATTAGATGCATTAACTTTTTATAAAATAACATTTTATGGTTTTTTCATAGACTAAGAATGATTGACATTAACGACATTGAAATCGCCGTGGCAAATGCCAGCCACATCAAATATGTGGACGAAGTGCTTGAGACCATTAACCATGCGGCCAAAGTACGCGGCACAGGAATTGCAAAACGCTCGCCGGAATATGTAAAGCAAAAAATGATTGAAGGGAAAGCCGTGCTCGCCCTTTATCATGGCGAAGAATTTGCGGGGTTCAGCTACATTGAAAGCTGGAGTAATAAGAAATTCGTAGCCAATTCAGGTCTAATCGTGGCTCCACGATTCAGAGGCATCGGGCTTGCAAAAGTCATAAAACGACGAATTTTTGATTTATCGCGTGAAATGTTTCCCGATGCTAAGATTTTCAGCCTGACAACGGGAGAGGCGGTAATGAAAATGAACAGCGAACTTGGATACAGGCCTGTCACTTTCCCTTCGCTAACAGACGACGAAGCTTTTTGGCGCGGATGCGAAAGTTGCGTGAATTTCGACATACTGCAACGCAATGGCCGACGCATGTGCCTGTGCACAGGTATGCTATATGATCCTGCCGAACATATAGAGGATAATAATCAGGCAAATAGACCACATTAAATTTCCTACAACCTAAAAACAACAAAAAATTACAAAAATAAAAATTATGGAAAAAGAAAAAGTAGTTTTGGCATTCAGCGGCGGACTTGATACTTCATTCTGTGTCAAATATTTGAGCGAAGAATGCGGTTACGATGTCTATACAGCAATAGCCAATACCGGAGGGTTCAACGATGAAGAATTGAAAAAAATCGAAGAACGCGCATTGGCTCTCGGAGCAAAGAAACATGCTTCGCTCGACATTACGCATGAATATTACGAAAAAAGCATAAAATACATGATAATGGGAAACGTGCTGCGCAACGGCACTTACCCCATATCGGTCAGCTCTGAACGAATCTTCCAGGCAATCGCAATAATAAAATATGCCAAGCAGATTGGCGCACAATACGTCGCCCACGGAAGCACCGGCGCAGGAAACGACCAAGTGAGATTTGACTTGACATTCCAGATTCTCGCCCCCGAAATAAAAATCCTGACCCCGACCCGCGACATGACATTGACTCGCGAATACGAGATAAACTACCTCAAGCAACATGGTTATGAAGCCGACTTCAAGAAGATGGAATATTCCATCAACAAGGGATTGTGGGGAACAAGTATCGGTGGCAAGGAAACGTTGAAAAGCAATGAGACGCTACCCGAAGAAGCATATCCGACACAAATGACCGCAACTGCCGATTCTCGCCTCACCTTAAAATTCGAGAAAGGTGAAATAGCGGCGGTAAACGGAGTTGAATATGACGACAAGGTCAAGGCTATACAAAAAATAGAGGAACTCGTGGCTCCATACGCATTAGGCCGAGACATGCACATAGGCGACACAATCATCGGAATCAAGGGCCGTGTGGGATTTGAGGCCGGAGCCCCCATCTTGATTATCGCAGCCCACAAGATGCTTGAAAAGCACACGCTCACCAAGTGGCAGCAATATTGGAAAGAACAACTCGGCAACTGGTATGGCATGTTCTTGCACGAAGCGCAATATCTCGACCCCGTGATGCGCAACATCGAGGCGTTCCTCATCTCTTCACAAGAAAATGTGACAGGCACCGTAATAATCGACCTAAAGCCATACAGGTACATCCTCGTGGGCGTAGAAAGCGATTTCGACCTCATGAAGACCGATTTCGGCGAATATGGCGAAGTAAACAAGGCCTGGACTGCCGACGATGTGAAAGGTTTCACAAAAATACTTGCGAACCAAATGAAAATATACCATAACTTGCAAATCAAAAACGGCAAAGTCTCAAAATAAACACATGATTAAAGCAGGAATTATAGGCGGAGCCGGCTACACGGCAGGAGAATTGATAAGATTGCTCGTCAACCATCCCGACGTAGAACTACGCTGGGTGAACAGCAATAGCAATGCAGGGAACAAAGTAAGCGACATACATCAGGGCATTGTGGGTGAGACAGACTTAAAATTCACTACACAGACTCCACTCGACGACATTGACGTGTTATTCTGCTGCACTCCACATGGGGAGAGCCGCAAATTCATCGAGTCGCATTCCATGCCCGAAGATTTGAGAATCATAGACCTGTCGGCCGATTTCCGCAATAACGACGGCACTCACGATTTTGTTTACGGATTGCCTGAATTGAATCGCCGTGTCATTGTTAACGGAGCCAGACACATCGCCAATCCCGGATGCTTTGCCACTTGCATCCAGCTGGCTCTATTGCCGCTTGCCAAGAATCTGTTGCTCAACAGTGTAATTAATGTGACGGCAATAACAGGCAGCACAGGCGCAGGCGTTAAGCCCTCGCCCACGTCGCACTACTCCTGGCGCAACGACAATGTGTCGGTCTACAAGCCGTTCAAGCATCAACACCTGGCCGAAATCAAGCAGAGCTTGACGCAGTTACAAAACAGCTTCAAAGCCGATATCAACTTCATCCCTATGCGCGGATGCTTTTCAAGGGGCATCTTGGCCTCGGTGTATCTTGACTGCCCGATTGACATTGATGTATTGAAAGAACTGTACGACAGCTACTACGACGACCACAATTTCACTTTCGTCATCGACCGTATGCCCGATTTGAAAGATGTTGTGAACACCAACAAATGCCTGTTATACCTTGTCAAGGAAGGCGGTAAATTGCTCATTGTGTCGGTAATCGACAATCTGCTGAAAGGTGCATCCGGGACTGCCGTGCATAACATGAACCTGCTGTTCGGATTGCACGAACGTGTCGGATTGACATTGAAAGGCTCGGCTTTCTAAGAAAACCTCAGGCACAACGCACAAGTTCTTCTTAGTAAAGATTCAAGATTCCTGCATTAACTCGACATAAAAACACCTCAACACTTTGAAACTAAATGAAACTTTTTGACGTATATCCGTTATTCGACATAGAAATAGTCAGAGGCAAAGGATGTTACACCTACGACAGCAATGGCATTGAATACCTTGACCTTTATGGCGGCCATGCCGTGATTTCAGTGGGACACTCGCACCCTCACTATGTGAACGCGATAAAAGAACAGGCCGAAAAGCTCGTGTTCTACTCCAATTCTGTGATAAACGGCTTGCAACAGGAACTGGCCGAAAAGCTCGGCAAAATATCGGGATATGACGACTATGCGTTGTTCCTTGTCAATTCAGGAGCCGAAGCCAACGAAAATGCACTCAAGCTTGCCTCGTTCCACACTGGCCGCAAACGCATCATTTCATTTGCCAAGGCTTTCCATGGCCGCACCTCTCTTGCAGTGGAAGTAACCGACAACCACAAAATCGTCTCGCCTGTAAACGACAATGGCAATGTCACATTCCTGCCATTGAATGACATCTATGCCGTGCGAGCCGAACTCGAAAAAGGTGACGTATGCGCAGTCATCATAGAAGGCATACAAGGCATCGGAGGCATTCGTATTCCCGAGACATCTTTCATGCAACAATTGCAAGAAGAATGCCACAAACACGGGACTGTGCTGATACTCGATGAAATACAATCGGGATATGGCCGTTCGGGAAAATTCTTTGCACATCAATATGCAGGAATACGCCCCGACATAATAACCGTGGCCAAAGGTATAGCCAACGGCTTCCCCATGGGCGCGGTACTGATAAGCCCCAAGTTCAATCCGTCCTACGGAATGCTCGGAACCACATTCGGGGGGAACCACCTCGCATGTGCCGCCGCGATAGCAGTTCTCGACATCTTCGAGCGAGAAAACCTCATCGACAATGCAATGCATGTGGGAAATTTCCTGCTTGAAGAATTACGCAAGATTCCTCAAATAAAGGAAGTGCGAGGACGCGGCCTCATGATAGGCATGGAATTTGAAAAGCCTATAAAGGGACTTCGCTCCAAGCTATTGCACGAGCAGCATGTATTTACAGGAGTGAGTGGCACCAATGTGATACGATTACTGCCACCGCTGGTTCTTAAACGCGTGCAAGCCGAAGATTTCATCGAACGGCTGAAAAAGGCTTTGCATGGAATGGGTGAAGACTTTTAACATAAAAACAGAAAGTTGAAATCATGAAAGTTGGAATTATCGGAGCCGGAAACATGGGCGGTGCCATAGCATACGGGCTCGCTGCAGGCCACATTGTTGACAGTGGCGACATCTGCGTCACATGCCCCAACAGGCGTGGTGAATTAGACAAAATCAAGGCATATGACCAGGCTGTAAACGTGTCGACCAATAACATCGATGCTGTCAACGGCAGCGACATCATCATACTCGCCGTCAAGCCTTGGATGCTCGACAGCGTCCTTGCCGAACTTAAAGGCACTATCGATTTTTCAAGACAGATACTTGCATCGGTCGTAGCCGGCGTGGAATTAAGCCATTATGAGGAATATGCCGGTACCGATAAAAAACCTGCCATATTCCGAATAATACCGAACATAGCCATTTCGGTACAAGAGAGCATGACATTCATTGCAGCCAAGAACGCGTCGCAGGAACAAATCAAAGCGGTCAATGACATTTTTGCCGAAATGGGCAAAGTGATGATTGTAGACGAATATCTCATGGGCGCCGGCTCATCGATTGCTTCATGCGGAATAGCTTATGCCTTGAGATATATCAGAGCTGCCATGGAAGGTGGCGTGGAACTCGGTCTCAGCCCAGTTCAGGCTCAAGAAGCCGTGATGCAGACCTTGATAGGTACAGTAAAGATTCTTCAAGTTTCGGGAAATCATCCCGAAAGCGAAATAGACAAGGTTACGACTCCTGGAGGTTATACGATAAAAGGATTGAACGCAATGGAAAAAAACAATTTCACCACGGCGGTCATAGAGGGGCTAAAAGCATCTATTTCCAAATAAACAGCCAATTCTATAACAATCAATACCCAAATAACGGCAGCATTGTACACAGACAAATGCTGCCGCCATTTGTTTTATCATAATTCATCAACTTCACAACTGCCTGCATGGCGCACTGCACATTGCGGACAGATGCCTTTCACCATGTAATTGACCGAACTCATTGTGAACCCGTCGGGCAAGTCGATAGACGGGATACCTATGCTCTTGAAGCAGAACGTGCGATGGCATGATTCGCAATAGAAGTGTGTGTGCATGTCGGATAAAGTACATTCAGTCTCCCCGGTACATACCTCATACTTCATCGTACCGCTTCCATCCTCGATGGCATGTGCGACATGATGCGACACAAATAGCGTAAGCACCCTGAATATGCTCGACTTGTCGACCGTATCGAGCTCTACTTCGAGTTCCGACAAGGAGACAGGCCTTGAGGCCTTAAGCATTGCTCGCAGCACAAGCACGCGGTTGGATGTAGGTTTCACGCCCCTACGCTCAAGTATCGTGTTTTCATCTTTCGCTTCCATCGACTGCCGTTTATTTGAAATTTTTCCCTAAGATACGCATAGAATTCATAACGGCAAGCAAGGCCACGCCGACATCTGCAAAAACAGCCATCCACAAAGAAGCAAATCCCAAAGTTCCGGCGATGAGAATGATTACCTTGGCACCTATCGCGCCGACAATGTTCTGCGCCACGATGTCGCGAGTGAAACGACCGACCCCTATGGCCGTAGCCACCCGGGCAGGATTATCGGTTTGTATAACGACATCGGCACTTTCTATTGCAGCGTCCGAACCAAGTCCTCCCATGGCAATCCCGACGTTGCTCAAGGCAAGAACCGGGGCATCATTCATGCCATCGCCTACAAACGCCACCGAACGCCCCTCTTTTATGTTACTTTCAACATAATGTACTTTGTCTTCGGGCAATAATCCGCCATGTGCGCCATTGATATCCAATTTCTTTGCATACGCTTCCACGACATCTTTCTTGTCGCCCGAAAGCAGGTTTATATCTGAAATGCCCAGCTCCTTCAACCGTTCTATGGCCTCTGCCGCCGTCTCTTTAAGTTTATCGGCAAGCATTACCGCTCCGGCATATTTACCGTCTATTGCGCAAGCAATCATAGTAACGCCATTGCCCGACTGCAACTCCGGCACTTTCACTCCGCGGCTTTCGAGCAGCGACACATTACCGGCCACCACGTTGGTTCCACCGACGTCGGCCTCTACCCCATGCCCGGCTATTTCATTAACTTTCCCTGCTTCCACGCTCTCAATGCCGCATTTCCGGGCATATTCCACAACGGCCCTTGCCATAGGATGCGTACTTTTCCCTTCGGCCGAAGCAAGCAATTTCAATAAAGTTTCTTTATCAACCCCTTTTTCAAGCAATATGTCGCATACTTCAAATTTTCCTGTCGTCAATGTCCCTGTCTTATCAAAAGCCACACAATCGACCTTTGTAATTGCATAAAGATAATTGCCACCTTTGAAAAGGATTCCAACACGAGATGCAGCACCCATTCCGGCAAAATATCCCAATGGAACGCTTATCACCAAGGCACAAGGACAAGATATGACAAGGAAGACAAGACCACGATAAAACCACTCGGAGAACACATATTCGAATGTTCCTTGCGACACAAAAGACACAATCGCAGGCACTAACACGATAAGCAGTGCAAGAGCCATGACAACCGGTGTATAAATCTTCGCAAACCGACTGATAAAACGTTCGGCCGGAGCCTTGCGAGCAGATGCATTCTTCACAATCTCAAGTATGCGCGCGAGTTCGCTTTGCGAATATGGCTTTGTGACTTCCACATGCGACACTTGACCTAATGATATCATTCCGGCAAGCACCTCATCACCCTTCTTCACGCATCTTGGCACGCTCTCGCCTGTCAAGGACGACGTGTCGAACAAGGCTTCATCATCAATCAGCACCCCATCGAGCGGCAGCCGTCCTCCGGGCTTTACTTCTATATGTTCATGCAATGCCACATCTTGCGGATGCACTTCTACATAAGTCTTATCTCTCAACACGCTTGCCGTCGCCGGGCGCACGTCGAGCAACTTGGAAATATTTCCCGTAGCCCTCTCCACCGCCTTGTGTTGCAATGTCTCGCCTATCGTGTAAAACAACATCACAGCCACTGCCTCGGGATATTCACCTATGGCAAATGCCCCTATCGATGCAATGAGCATCAAAGTGAACTCATTGAAAAAATCCTTCGACTTGAGTGCATGCCATGCTTCGACAAGTACCGGCAATCCTACAGGCAGATATGCCAATATGAACCACAAAACCTTGAAAGCCGGTAATTCAAACAATGTAATCCCGACTGAGTCGCAAACAACTCCGGCCACAAGCATCAGCAATGAGACAACAGGCCATACGAAACCGCCATGTTCATGATGATGGCAATGACAGTGGCCGGCTTCGCAATCACAAGCCTCACCGGCATATTCTTTTCCATTACCTTCGGGCAACGGCATTTCAACCGCTTCTACTCTTGTTTCCATATTCTCCATGACAGTAATTTTTAATTTCTATGCCAAAGGTACATCATACTAAATGCAACCCAATTGCAAAATGCAACCAACCAAGGCTTTTTGAACCAATCACTGCCAAACTTTTTGCCGGTTGCACATTATTGCATAACTTTACACATGCAAGTTAATAAATCACAGTCATGTCGGTAAACAAGGTTATATTATTAGGAAACGTGGGAAAGGACCCTGATGTGCAATATCCGGGGACCGAGCAAGTTATTGCAAGATTCACTCTTGCTACCACCGAACGAAGCTATACTACCAAAGCCGGTGTCCAAATGCCGCAACGCACCGAGTGGCACAACATAGTCATGTGGGGCAAAAATGCAGAATTGGCCGAACGCTATATACGGAAAGGCTCTAAACTGTACATAGAGGGGAAACTACGCACTCGCATTTGGGAAGACAAAATGAATATAAAACACTATATAACTGAGATTTATGTAGACACATTGGAACTGCTTGGCAAGTCATCCATATAAAAACCTGGGATAAGTTCGGATAGGTACAAAAAAAAATTAATTGTCATCTCGACAACTAATCTTCAACTTAAAATCTAATACCATGAAAAAACCAATGCAAAGGTATGTTTTAAATTTGTGTTGTACAACATAAAAATGAAATAATTTCGGTCAATTAACATTATATAACAATAAAGCCCCTTTAAAGGGGCTTTATTGCTTTATGTTGAAATATTATTATCATTTGGCAAGCTGTGACTGAGCCAAAATAGTCAATATAGTAACTATTATGTTGTCACCTTCAGGCTTGTCGAGCACTACCGACATCGCGCTTTCGTCCGTTCCTCCGTTGGCACTCGCATAACCGCTTATTTCAAAAGCCGGATCGAAAGATGTAAATACCCTTTGTATTGAAGAGCCCTCCTTTACAGGCAAATACAATCCGCCATACGATGATTCCATGATTTCGCGAGCTTTTGAATCATCATACATGCTTTTGGTGACAGGAGCACCCGATGTGCGGAAATACAGGAATCCATCCTTGCATCCTACTGCTACCGAAGTATTATCACGGAAATTCACCACTAATTCATCACCATTCTCCATCACAGGCAAGCCAAATCCCTTTAGCAGACCTTCCACCTTGGCAAAAATTTTCTCACAATTTTTATTCTTGATTGCTCCATATATTGCCGGAACTGAATATTGGTTGTATATCAACGAGGAGTAATTCATGCCTATTGTAACAGGACCATCAATACCTGCTATGTAGTCGCGCAATTCATCGCGAGTCAACATCGCATTATCTTGATATTGAAGCAACAAGTTGCTTATTTCATTCACTTTCAATATATTTTCCCCATTTACCGAGAATGACAAGACAGCCTCCATGTCGTCGGGGATGAATTTCAGCCCTTCGGCCGAAGCTTCCCCATACATTTTCTCAATGCTTGCCAAGGCGTCCGTCCGGTCTTTATAAACAGTCTTGGCAACAAGGTCGATGCTCTTTTTGTTAAAATCGAGCGAACCTGTGATGCAGTCGATGCTGTTTATCACCGAAGCCAACATGCCGCCTTGCAACATGGCTGCTGCCGGCATAGACGAGCTTGAAGCCATCGTCACAAATTTTTCATAATTCATCCACAGCAGGATGTCATTAGTTCCATCAAGAGCCTTGACTGCACTTTCCTTGCCGCTTATTGTTTTTTCCAATGTACCCGACATTATAGCCTTGCACACTGCTTCGTCCAGACTGCCTTTAGATTCAAAGACTCCATAATATTGGTCTGAAATTATCTGGATATTCCTCCTGTCGACAAATTTATAATTTTCTCCATCGGCCGTCATTGTTTTTTCCAGAACTTTCTCTACAAAATTCTTAAGCGATTCCTTGTCTTTTATCGGAACAATTAAACCAGCCTCAAAATCAGCACTGTTTACAAACAAATAAGCTCGTCCTTCAAAATCAATTCCTGATGTGGCAAATCCGTCCAACTCTTCCTTGTCGCCTACATTCATACTGGCGAACAAAGATTTATAAGAATCGGGGAATGTCACATGGCCATCCTTTATTTCAATACCCGATTTGCCAATCAATGACTCCATGTTTATCGACATTACCATTGCAGCGTCGTCGGGAATCATTGACGTAGGCGACACACCTTGTTGTTTTCCACAGGAAGCAACAATTACAGCTACTGCAAGCAGCAGCAACATTTTAATCTTTTTCATAACTCAAATTATTTATTATAATGTTCTTCACGCCAGTATTATATTGGCATGGCAGCCCGCTGCCTCCGCGTTTTCTTGCAGATAGGAGTCGAGCTGCCATTTATGTTATAATTTATTTGATAACTAAGTATTTAAATCGCTACTTCTTGGATGACGTGCCCTCTCCGGCAACTTTCTTCTTGCGCGGAGCACGCTTCTTCTTAGCCATTTTCAGCACCAATGCCGAACGTGCCGGCAAATACAGCTTCAGCCACCCAAGTCCGTGAGGCTCATACAACGGGTCGTTCTCAGTAAAATGATGGACACTCTCGTCTATATTGCCATATCCTCCATAACGTTTTGCGTCGCTGTCGAATACTCCGTCATATTCTCCTGCCGGAGCCAATATGCCATAACCCGTAAACGACTTGGACGGATTAAAGTTAAACACGAACACATAGTCGCCACGCTTGTAGGCAAGCACTTGGTCGTCATCCTTGTCCCACAACTTCTCAATTGGCAATGACTGGAAATTCTTTATTCCCGACACGAGATGTATCATGTCGTTGTCGAAGTTGTTCAAGAACTGGTATTTCAATTCCTTGCGGTCGACGAGATCCCATTGACGACGGGCATATTTATAAGACCATCCGTTACCTTCGCGAGGGAAGTCTATCCACTCGGGATGACCAAACTCATTGCCCATGAAGTTGAGATATCCTCCGTTCATCGTTGTACAGGTAACAAGCCTTATCATCTTGTGCAAGGCAATTCCTCGATCTACGGTCATGTTATTGTCGCCAACCATCATGTGCCAATACATTTCACTGTCGATGAGACGGAATATTATGGTCTTGTCGCCCACAAGAGCTTGATCGTGGCTCTCGGCGTAACTTATTGTCTTTTCATTGTAGCGGCGATTGGTCAATTCCCAGAATATGGACGTCGGATGCCAATCCTCATCCTTCTTTTCTTTGATAATCTTAATCCAATAGTCGGGGATTCCCATTGCCATGCGATAATCAAATCCCAATCCGCCGTCTTTGAATTTCAGTGCCAGTCCCGGCATGCCGCTCATTTCCTCGGCAATGGTTATGGCATTAGGATTCACTTGATGAATCAATTCATTGGCAAGTGTGAGATATGTTATGGCATTGGTGTCTTCACCTCCGTTATAATAGTCGTCGTAAGAGCCAAAGCCCTGTCCGAGACCGTGATTATAATACAACATCGATGTCACGCCGTCAAAACGGAATCCGTCGAAGTGGTATTCCTCAATCCAAAACTTGCAATTGGACAGCAAGAAATGCAACACCTCGTTTTTACCATAATCGAAGCACAGCGAGTCCCATGCCGGATGTTCCCTGCGTCCGTCGCCATAGAAATAAAGATCATAACTTCCGTCAAAGCGGCCAAGGCCTTCTACTTCATTCTTTACAGCGTGTGAATGAACGATATCCATTATCACGGCGATACCCATCTTGTGTGCCTCGTCTATGAGTTTCTTCAAGTCGTCGGGCGTTCCAAAACGGCTGGAAGCAGCATAGAAACTCGACACATGGTATCCGAAAGAGCCATAATACGGATGTTCTTGAATAGCCATTATCTGAATGGCATTATAGCCATCAGCCGCCACTCGCGGCAGTACGTTCTTACGAAATTCTTCATAAGTCCCCACGCGCTCTGCATCTTGAGCCATGCCTATGTGGCACTCGTAAATAAGCAATGGAGACACATTGGGCTTGAAATCCTTCACCTTGAAACGGTAAGGACGAGCCGGATCCCACACCTGAGCCGAAAATATCAACGTCTCCTCATCTTGCACCACACGAGTGGCATAAGCAGGGATTCGCTCTCCTTCCCCTCCGTTCCATTTTATCTTCAACTTGTACAAATCACCATGCTTCAACATGTCGGCACCGAGAGTTATCTCCCACACGCCATTGTCGATACGCGTCAATTTGAAATCATCGCACTCTTTCCAGTCATTGAATGTGCCTATCATGTATATCGCAGTGGCATTAGGAGCCCATTCACGGAAAACCCACCCGGTTTTCGTCTTGTGTAGTCCAAAATAATTATGGGCGTTGGCAAAATCGTTAAGTGTTATTTTTCCTCCATCGGTTAATTCTTTTTGCTTACGGACGACGTCTTCATGCCTGCCATTGATGGCATCGGCATAAGGTTCAAGCCAAGGATCATTTTTTATTATCGGAAGAACTTTTTTCATGCCTGTTTATTTTAATGGTTTATGAGTTATCGGTTTCACAAAAGTATTGATTTTTTTCAAGTTTCATAACTAAATAATGAAAAAAACTTGCTGCCTGTCAATAATTTTTAGATACGTTTTAGTCCATGCAATCAATAATAATTAAATTTGCATCATAAACCTTGACTCTTACAAAAAAACATGCTTGACATCTGTTTTTAGACATAAACCAACTACCTTATTTGTTATGAATAAATACTTATTTAAAATTGTCAATTGCCTATGGGCATTATTTGTTGTATTGACTTTGACCGACCATGCCCAAGCATCCGAGCTTGGCAAGGTATTGAAACATTCAAGCCGTGGAGAAACAGCCACCATAACATCGGAAAATGGCAAGCTGCTCATCACGCCATACACCGACAACATTGTCAAAGTGCTGTCTATACCGGAAGGAGCAGACTCGAAAATCCCTGCATCTGAATTCTGCGTTCTCGACAAGCCCGACTGCAAATACGATGTGGAAGAAAACGATTTTATTGTCAAAATCACATTTGGCAACATCGAGATGCACATTAACAAGGAAAATTCATCCATTACATACTTTGTCAAGGGCAAAAAGGTCCTTTCCGAAGACGGCAAGGCCGACAATGCAGGCTCGACCAAGCGAATATCATTCTCGGCAACTCCCGATGAAGCATTCTACGGCGGTGGTGAGCGCGGTTATGCCCATAATTTGCGCGGCGATACGCTCGTGATGTTCAACAAGCAAAATTATGGATATGGACGCGGCGACCGTACACACCAAATGAATATCTGCATACCACTCTACATATCTACAGCCGGGTATGGCGTGCTGTTTGACGATTATGCGGCCGCACGTCTCATTCTCGACAAAGACGTGGTTTACGAAAGTTCTTGCAAGACTCCGGTAGCCTACTATTTCATCGCTTCCGACGATTATTCGATAGCCAAAGTGGTAGACAACTATACTTTGCTCACAGGCCGACAGGAACTTGCTCCTTTCTGGAGTCTTGGATACATCACTTCAAAATACGGATACCGTACTCAACAAGAAACAATGGACGTAATAGACACACTACGTCGCCACGGGTACCCTGTCGACGGCATTGTGCTTGACCTCTACTGGTATGGAAAGGAATCGGACATGGGCCGATTTGAATGGGATAAGAGCCAATGGCCCGACCATGAAAAGATGCTTGCCGACTTGAAAGCCGATGACGTGAAAATGATTATAATCACGCAGCCATACCTCACCAAGAATGGCGCGATAGACAATTACACGATGGCAAAACAGGCCGGAATGCTGGCAACCGACTCCACCGGCAACGTACATGACTTACAGACATGGGTGGGGGAAGCAGGAATGCTTGACGTGAGCAACCCTGCCACTCAACAATGGATGTGGTCGAGATACCGCGACTTGACCCTTGAGGGCGTGACAGGATGGTGGGGAGACCTCGGCGAACCCGAAACCCATCCACTCACCATGCGCCATCACAACGGATTGACTGCATCCGAGTACCACAACCTGTATGGCAACGACTGGAGCAAAATCATATATGACGGATTTGTGAAAGAATTCCCCAATTGCAGACTCATGACATTGATGCGCGGAGGAACTGCCGGGTTACAACGATACTCGGTATTCCCTTGGTCGACCGACGTAAGCCGCAGCTGGGGCGGACTTCAAGCTCAAGTTCCAATCATGATCAATACGGCACTGAGCGGCCTTGGATACATGTCACACGACGTTGGCGGATTTGCCGTCGATAAAGCCAATCCTCATGATGACGAGCTGTATATGCGCTGGATGCAACTTGGATTATTCACTCCCGTTTACAGAACCCATAGCACTGTTGACGCCGAACCATACCACTATACCTTACTCGGTTATCAAGACGTACTGAAATCATTGATAAACGCACGCTACCGCATGTTGCCTTATAATTACACGCTGGCTTATGAGAATGCCACTACCGGCGCCCCATTCGTAAGACCCCTCAACTTCTACTCGGCCAACGATGCCAATCTTGCCGACCTGCAAGACCAGTACATGTGGGGACGCGACATTCTTGTTGCCCCTGTGATTGAAAAAGGTGCGATTGCCCGTGAAATTTACTTGCCCGAAGGCACTTGGGTAGACATGTCAGACCCCGCCTTCACTTTTAACGGTGGGCAATGGATTTCCTATCCTGCGCCGCTCACTAAATTGCCATTGTTCATAAAAGCCGGCTCATTTCTAGTATTGACCGACGGCCAATTCATCCGCAGTACCGAAGAATATGACCCGTCAAGCTATTGCGTGAGATACTACCACGGCAACGGAAAAGGCGATTACACTCTCTTTGACGACGACCGAAAAAGCAGATTGACAATAGAACATGGAGAATACCAACTGATGCACTTCAATGCCGACGAGAACGATTCGGAACTTACATTCACACTTACGGCAGAAGGCAAAGGATATGATGGAATGCCTGAATCGAGGAAACTCACGTTTGAAATACCTGCAACAACCAAAGCTCCATCGGCAATCTCGGTAAACGGAAAAAATCTCATCGAGACAAGCACAAGCCCGTCAGTCGGCACTTATTCATATCAACCCGACTCTGACATGTTGATGTTCACAATAGATTGGAATTACGACGACACTACGATAACAATTAAAAAATAAACAGTCAGTAGATTAAAACAGCAAGACTGCCCCGACAAACGATGTCAACGAGGCAGCCTTGCTGTTTCTGCATTCCACAGTTAATTTTTATTATTCAAAAAATCGCTTGATGTCAAGCGTTGGAATATACACAGCCCGAATTGAGGGAGAATAGCTATCACATGGTCGAATATGGCAGCTTGGATACGCTCATACTCGAGCCACACCGTCGTATTGGTAAAACAATATATTTCGAGCGGCAACCCTTCGGGTGTAGGTTGCAACTGCCTCACCATTATCATAAACGCCTTTTCAACTTCAGGATGATTCTTGAGATAATTTGTCACATACGTCCTGAAGACCCACAAATTCACAACAGGCTCATCGACTTTCTCCTTGTCGAGCCAACCGGCTACGATATAAGTCTTTTTCTCTTCATCGGTACAGAACCTTATGGAACGCATGTCTATATTGATCGACCTCATGATTCTCCGTCCTCCTGCATCCCACATGCCACGCCAATTCTGGAAAGAATCGCTGACGAGAGCATAAGGAGGTATCGTGATTATTGTCTTGTCGTAATTCCTCACTTTGACTATCGTGAGCGACACCTCCTCAACTACCCCGTTGGCTCCATGCTTCGGCATGGTTATCCAGTCGCCGGGCCGCAACATGTCGTTGGCCGACAATTGCACTCCGGCCACAAGACCGAGTATGGTGTCCTTGAAAATCAACATCAACACAGCTGCCGACGCACCAAGGCCGGCAAGGATTGTCGCAGCATCCTGGTCGAGCAATGTTGCCACAGCTATTATCACACCGACAACAACGGCCACCAATTTAAGCATTTGGTACACACCTTTCAATGGCCTGTTTTTCAGCGTCTCATGTTCTATTGATATATTATACAACGAGTTAAGGAACGTGCACACGACCCATAACGAAACAAATATGAGATAAATCATGCACACCTTCAACAACACATCAAGCAAATTGGGCTCATCGCCAAATGCAAGTGGCAGAAGCATGTAAATTATTATGGGAGGAATCAACCGGCCGAAACCTTTCATCATCTCCTTGCTAAACAGATAATCATCCCATGTCGCCTTCGTTTTCAACGTCAACCGTCTTATTGCCGGCATCAGCAAATACCTGAACAACAACAAGCAGACATATGTAAACAACAGTATGGCCGCAATTATCACAAGCCTCGAAGACCATGACAAGTCTTTATCTATAATACCCCAATCTATGAGCGACCGGGCCAATTCGTTATTCAAGTCTTTCATTGCCTTAAACACATTTGTTCATGTAATGCTTTTGCCATTCATCACAAGTACACTTTAGTCCCTTGTGAATTGTAGAACGAATAATAATAAACGCCATTCTTATATGTGACCGAACCAATTGTAAGTCGCTCGGGCAAGTTCTTGGTATCAAGCCATACCGGAATCCCCGATGAATCAAATCCGTACACACGCAGTTCATATATGCCATTGTCTTCATATATGAATATGAAATCATCGTAAATGTCATATCCGTTTGGGAGCGATACCGACTCTCCATCCACGAGTTCAAATGTCGAATATGCACCACTGTTAACCAAACTAATCAATGCTTGACGCGAAAGAGAAGTGCTTGCCATCCTGCGTTTTTCATCTGAATCGAGAATGGAAACAAGTTTGTTGAAATTCTCTTCGGTCGTATAGTCATAATTGCTTATGTAGCCAGTATTATCTACATAATTCAGATTGACATTTTTAACCTTGGACATACCGTCGGGGGCATTTTGATTGTCTATAATCTCGATTTTATCACCAAATTTCAAACTTTCACCACCCGATGACTCGCCATTGCCGACATAAGCCAGCACACCGGCTTCGTCACTTATCACATACATCTTTTCGGCAGAGTAGAACAAACCGCCTACCAAGTCAATTATCTCGCCGCTAAACCACATGAGGGCAAGCAGAATCAAAACGACAATAGGCCAACGTTTCTTTTTCTTCTTTACTGCAAATGTCTTGTTATCCTTGTTGTATATCTGGTTATTGGGTATAGTATTATATCCATTATTATTTGTCGTGGAATTTACCGAGAAACTATATCGTCCTATTGAACGCCCGTCCACAATAAATTCCACGCTCCACCTGCCAGCAGTATATGTATTTCCGTTTTTACTGCCCCAGCCGCCAAGTTCATACGCACCCGAGCCTTTGATTTTAGCATTTGTTTCATACTCGCGAACTTTACCTGACGGTGAAATCAATCTGACTTTAAATCGGGTAATGCCGATTCTCGTGGTGTCGACATACAACCGCGGCTTGAAATACTGCATATTATCGAATAAAGTAGTGCCATAATTATGAATGATACTGCCTTCGTATGTCACATCGGCAAATTCGGCCTTGATTATTTTAATGGCATCATGGGCATGAGGAGACTCGGCAAGCGTCAATTTTTTGGAATAAAGCACATTATTCCCTTCCAACACTATAAATTCCACTTCCTTGCAGCCCAAGTACGCAGTTCCATTCTGGTTACCCCAGCTTGCCAATTCATAGTCGCCCGAGCCACTAAGATTGACAGTGACACTATACTCGTCATTGAATTCAGCAGAATTGACTTTTATCTTGAAAGTCACATTCCCGTATCGAGTTGTTTTAAGTGTAATTCTCGGTGCTATATATTGCACTGTTTCATATAAGGTTCTGCCATAAGGCGTAATAATTTCCCCATTTACATTTTTTTCGGCAAAATCCATCTTGACAACCGTCATTGTGTCATTTTGGCGTGGCGACTGGCTAATTTGCAAACTGGACTTGTAAAGGCTTCGGCCTCCGATTAAAAACTCAAACGACACTACACCTACTTCGTTAATGAAACTCGTGCCATTGCGATTGCCCCAGCCGTCGAGTTTATATGTGCCGCTTCCGTTCAATGTTATCTCGGTATCATAATCGGCCCTATTACCCGACGGGTACACCGCCACGGTCTTAATTACAATCTTGCCTTTCTTGTTGGTCCTTATGACTAATTGCGGAGTAATGAACTTGGCATTATTGTACACATTGAATCCCATGTCGCTATACACCTTGCCTTCACACATGTCAAGGAACGACACTGCCGTAATTATAATTTCATCGTTGCGAATCGACCATTTAGGTTGTTCAGTCTTAGGCTCCTTCTTTTCAGTAGTTTTTTTCTTGTCGGGAATATGTGTGCCATACAACTCCTTCAGCGCACTCTTGAATTGATTGAACGTCTCGGCATCGGTGGTGTACATCATTCGGGCAATTCCCCTGAATTCCTTGCTCCAAGTGATGATGTTACGGTTGTTGCCATGCAGCTTGTCGCAAGCAATAAGCACTTCAATCATCTCATTGCATTCATCGACCATGAATTTACTGTATGACGCCGTCTGCCATTTCTTCGACAATATTTCAATAGCACTCCATTCTTCAGGATCCATGGCGTTCTTCACTTCTTCGCTCTTAAGAAATTGGCACGCCTCAGCCCATTTCTTCACTTTAAGTTGTAATATGTATTTATCCATAAACTCACAAATATTACAATGTCACTTCACCACACAGTGAATAACTCAAGTATTTCTTCACACTCTCGGGAGGCAATCCCATGCCGAAAAGATACATCATTTTTGTTATGGCAGCCTCGCTGGTTATGTCATGGCCGCTCACTACTCCGGCACGAGTCAGGCAGTTGCCGGTATCGTACAACGATGTGTGCACTCCGCCATTGACGCATTGTGTCACATTGAGAAGCACTATGCCACGCTGCACGGCATCCTTGATTGCGCTGACAAACCACGGATCGTCCGGCCCGTTTCCTGCCCCGAAAGTCTTCAGGACTATCCCTTTTATGTCGGGAGTGTTAAGCAGATAACGAAGCGTACTCTCTTTCATTCCCGGATTCAAATCGATGAACATGACATTGGGGTCCATGTTGTAACGCACTTTCAACGGCCTGCGGGATGGCACGCGGTAAAGGGCTTCCTCATTGAAGTGTATGCCGAGGCCTATCTTGGCCAATGCTGGATAATTGTTGCTCTTGAACGCATTGAAATTGTCGGCGCTCATCTTTGTGCTGCGATTCCCTCGCCACAAGTAATTTTCAAACAAAATGGCTACTTCCCTCACCATAGGCTCTCCCGACTTGTCACGCGCCGCAGCTACTTGAAGTGCAGTTATAAGGTTCTCTTCACCGTCGGTTCGCACTTCTCCTATCGGCAATTGCGACCCTGTGATTATGACCGGCTTATGTAGATTCTCAAGCATAAAGCTGAGAGCTGAAGCAGTAAATGCCATTGTGTCGGTGCCGTGAAGCACAACAAACCCGTCAAATACGTCATAATTATCTTCTATGGCCGATGCAATGTCGCTCCAATGCGACGGTGACATGTTGGCACTGTCTATCGGAGGATTGAATTGTAAGTTACTAATATCGTAATCAAGCATCTTTATCTTTGGCACATTATCAATAAGATGCGTAAAATCAAATGGTTGCAATGCTTTTGTGACCGGATTTTCTATCATTCCGATTGTCCCTCCGGTATAAATTATAAGCATTTTCGGCCTTCTGTTATCCATATACTGCACAATTACCCGTTTACACTGAAAATGACAGTCTTCACGCATGACGGCGACCCTGTTCGCTGTCAATATAATAGCAATGAAACGTCTCTTTTCTGCAAACTTACTAAAAATTGCCGAATTTACCACGCTCTATCTCAACATCATGAATCCATATCATCATTTACAGTGATAAAATCATTTCTTGCCCGGCATTTATGCGTCAAAGCACAATATACAGCCGCGCCATGACCTCAATGCATCCATTTTACAGTGCGTTTATATGCGATTCACGGCGGTTTTTACGCAGATTTTCATTAAGTTTGCGTATTAAATCACTTAAACCTCACTACATGGAAAAGAGAAGAGAGCCATATACCTTTGACAGGGTGGTAAGACTCACGATAACGATAGCATGCGTAGTAGCAGGGCTATGGTTGCTCAACTACTTGAAAGGGGTACTTATCCCCTTTTTTGTGGCGTGCCTCATCGCATACATGCTAAACCCCATAGTGGGATGGAACAAAAAGCTTTTCCGGCTGAAAGGTCGTGTCTTGGCCACCATCCTCACCATAGTAGAAGTGACAGTTGTCCTTGGCACAGCATTAAGTTTCCTCGGGCCCTATATTTATTCGGAATTCCAAAACATGGTTGTTTTGTTCAACAACTATGCAAAAGCCAATTTCGACGTGCCATATCTGCCAAAGGCAATACACGACTTCATTGTCGAGACTGTCGACATCGACCATCTTAAATCACTGATGACACGCGAAGAATGGGCCAAGCTGATGACAGAAGCCGCCAACAAGACTTGGCCGTTCGTGACCGGCACATTAAGCGTAATCCTAAGCATATTCAGCTGGGCCATTGTGTTCATATACATCGTGTTCATCCTCATCGACTTTGAAAAAGTGATGGCAGGTTTCAAAAGCATAGTTCCGCCTAAATACAAAAAACGCGTATTCTCAATCATCGACGACATTGAACGCAGCATGAACCGCTACTTCAGAGGACAAGCCATGGTATCGTTCTTGGTAGGAATAACATTTTGCATAGGATTCCTCATCATCAAGCTACCGATGGCAATAGCACTCGGCCTGTTCATCGGGCTGCTCAACATGGTTCCATACCTGCAATTAATCTCAATCCCCATCGCAGCCTTGTTGTGCCTTGTCAGCACTGTATCGACAGGCAGCGACTTTTGGGTGATGTTCGGATGGGTAATTGTTGTATATTGCGTGTCACAGCTCATCCAAGACTTGATTTTGATACCCAAAATCATGGGTAAATTCATGGGACTCAACCCGGCCATAATATTCCTGTCGTTGTCGATATGGAGCGTGTTGCTTGGTTTCGTAGGGCTGATAATAGCAGTACCGTTGACGACATTGCTGTTGTCTTATTACGACAAATACATCGAACGCCGCGACCTGCAACCATGGAACAGAGAAACGCCCGAAAAGAAAACCAACAATGACAAAAAATAACCATCATCACATAGCCAACATAAACAAAGCAGTGCAGGTTTGCCCCTGCACTGCTTTGTTTATATTAAAACTTTTGGATAAACTGCTAATGCCATGTCACAGCAAGCTCCACGATACAGTGAGTCCTGCCATCACTATGGCAACCATGCTCATCAACTTGATAAGAATGTTAAGGCTCGGACCCGAAGTATCCTTGAACGGGTCGCCTACAGTGTCACCCACTACCGTGGCCTTGTGCACGTCGCTGCCCTTGCCGCCGTAATTGCCCTCCTCGACATATTTCTTGGCATTGTCCCATGCTCCGCCGGCATTTGCCATAAACACTGCAAGGACGAAGCCTGAACTCAATCCTCCGGCAAGCAAACCCAAGATTCCGGGGACTCCAAATATAAGTCCGGTCAGCACCGGCGCAACTATTGCAAGCAATGACGGTATTACCATTTCACGCTGCGCACCTTTTGTGGAAATTTGCACGCATCGTTCATAATCAGGCTCAACATTATCGGTCAATATTCCCTTTATTTCCCGGAACTGGCGGCGCACTTCTTCCACCATCTTTTGGGCTGCACGTCCTACGGCATTGATTGTCAATCCACAGAACACAAAAGCGAGCATTGCACCTATAAACATGCCCGAAAGCACTTTAGGATTCATCAACGTCACATCGTAATACTGCATAAAGTCGGCAAATGTGGCTTTGGCCGTTTCAATAAGCGACCCATCGGGCAACTTAAGGACATCTTTGCCTATCCGACCAAGACCTATCCTTATTTCCTCGATGTATGAAGCCAAAAGTGCCAATCCGGTAAGAGCAGCCGACCCAATGGCAAATCCCTTGCCCGTGGCAGCAGTCGTGTTGCCAAGCGAATCAAGGGCATCGGTTCGGCGGCGCACCTCTTCACCCAATCCCGACATCTCGGCATTACCGCCTGCATTGTCGGCTATCGGACCATAAGCATCGGTGGCAAGCGTTATTCCAAGTGTCGACAACATGCCCACAGCAGCAAATCCTATCCCGTACAAGCCCATGCTTGTATTGGACAAGTCAAAATTGGCGGCAAACATATAAGACAAAATTACACCTACAACCACCGAAAGTACAGGGATGGCAGTCGACATCATGCCAAGGCCTATGCCCGAAATAATAACTGTCGCAGGTCCTGTCTTGCCGCTCTCGCTCAGGTTACGAGTAGGCTTGTAAGACTGTGATGTATAATATTCAGTAGATTTGCCTATCACAACACCGACCAAAAGACCGACGACTACTGAACAACCGATGAAAACCCAATTATCTATATTCAAAAGCCACAAAACTACAAAAGTAGCCACGGCAATAAGCACTGAACTGAGATTTGTTCCCATCGAAAGAGAATTAAGCAATCCCTTCGCACTGGCATCTTCCTTCGTCTTCACGGCAAATATTCCAAGTATCGACAGCAATATTCCCACTGCCGCCACAATCATTGGAGCTATGACAGCCTTGTACTGCATGACGGTGTCGCCCGAATATATGAATGCCGACGCACCCAAAGCTGCTGTTGACAATATTGCACCGCAATATGACTCATAAAGGTCGGCACCCATGCCGGCAACATCGCCCACATTGTCGCCGACGTTGTCGGCAATAGTAGCAGGGTTGCGCGGGTCATCTTCGGGTATGCCTGCCTCGACCTTGCCCACGAGGTCGGCACCCACATCGGCGGCTTTGGTATAAATTCCTCCACCTACCCTCGCAAACAATGCCTGCGTACTGGCTCCCATGCCAAACGTAAGCATTGTCGTAGTTATAGTACACAGTTTGGCCGTAGGCGACAAGGCATCAGCAGGAATTAATGCGTTAAGCAGCAAATACCAGAACGAGATGTCGAGCAACCCAAGTCCCACAACGACAAGTCCCATCACCGCTCCGCTGCGGAATGCTATGCGCAACCCCCCGTTGAGCGACGTGCGGGCGGCATTGGCCGTCCTGACCGAGGCATAAGTTGCCGTTTTCATACCCAAATAACCGGCAAGCCCTGAAAAGAATCCTCCGGTAAGGAATGCCACAGGGACCCAATGATTCTGTACATTGAACCCGAAAGCCATGATTGAAAAAAAAGCGACAAGCACAACAAATACGATCCCTACAACCTTATACTGCTGCTTAAGATATGACATGGCACCCCGGCGCACAGCTGCCGCTATATGCGACATGCGAGGAGTACCCTCCTCAACTTTTTTCATTTGATAGTAGAAATAACACGCAAATGCCAATGCAAGCAACGACGCGACAGGCACCAGCCAAAACAAGACATTATCCATCAGGTTTAGTTTTAATAGTTGTTTATAATGTGATTCAAAAGATTATCAGTTAACAGTTCCGGCAAGTAAATGGAATAAACGCAGTAAGTTCCATCCAATGCTCAGGACATGGCCTATTTTGTTCAAATGTAAGCATTTTATTTGATTTTATCATGTTCCATAAATCCAAAATACTGTTATAATTACGATTCATAATCTGCAACCAGCCACACCCATATTCACAGTCATTAACATTAGTTTTATTATATTATCATTGCATCTTCAAGGTTCATATAACGCCCTAAAAGGCCTTTAACCATAAACATTTCAAGAGTACAATACATACCAGACTGATAATAACCATCATAGTCTCAATTACGGAAATTTTTCGTTAATTATGTATAACAGGGCTAAAACATATTGCCTATAACAAATTAGTAACATATCTTTGCCAAAAATTAAATAACTTTTTCATTGTGTAACATCAATGACCCGACATGAAAATAACTGTTTACTGCTCTTCAAGGAGCAATCTTGACAATAAATACACATCAACGGCAGTCGAGTTGGGCCGCTGGATAGGTACCAACAAGCACGAGCTTGTCTATGGAGGGGTAAATGCAGGCATGATGCACACCTTGGCTCAAAGTGCACACGATGCAGGTGCTTCAATCACAGGCATAGTCCCCGAATGCTTTGCTGCAAGGGCTGATGAGCTCAACGACACGCTCGAAACTACTCCGGGCCTGAACGAGCGCAAAGCAAGGATGATTTCCCTCGCCGATGCATTTGTTGTCCTGCCGGGAGGCCTCGGGACAATCGACGAGTGGATATCAACCCTGTCGGCACTCGTTGTGGATGGCGACACGAGCCGTAAGATAATTGTAGTAAACATCGATGGAATATTTGACGACATGGCAGCACAGCTCAACTGCACGGCAGCGTCGCAATTTGCACGCAGCAGCATAATGGATCAATGCTACGTCGTTGTCGACAGCATAACCAACATGATAAACGAACTAAACAACATCAAAAAACTGTAAATAAAATTTTATCGACATGAAAAGTAATATTTACACCGAAACAGGAGACAACGGGACTACTTCCCTTGTCGGCGGAAAAAGAGTAATGAAAACCGACATCCGCATAGAAGCCTATGGAACTGTAGACGAATTGAACGCATTCATTGGCAAACTCGCAATAAATGCCAAACTTGAATATCCCGAAATGTACAACTTGCTGCGCACAATACAAAACAAATTGTTCAATATAGGTTCTTATCTTGCAACCGAGTATGACAGTACATCGCGCACGGCATGCCCGCACATGGCAAACGAAGATGTTGAATTAATCGAACGAACAATCGACAAGCTCGACGGTGAGCTTCCTCCAATCGACAAATTCATTCTCCCGGGCGGAAGCCAGCTCTCGGCATCGGCACAAGTGTGCCGCGTAATTACTCGCCGTTGCGAACGACGCGTGCTGCAACTTGCCGCCGAAACATACATTGACCCAGTCGTTTTGAAATACATCAATCGATTGAGTGACTTTTTCTTCGTATTTGCACGTTATAACAACATCCACAACCAGATTAACGAGATCTTCTGGGATCCTAACGCGTAAAAGAGCACTCCAAACAAAACATAATCCACAAGCCCCTCGGAAATTTGAGTCTCCGAGGGGCTTGTCAGTTTATCGCAAATTATTCTATTACACGAAAAAATGGAGAGAGCCTAAACTCGACGTTCCTGCCCTCTCCGGAAATTTAAGTGAAGTTTGCTTCTTGGGTTACTTCTTTATGTCAAATTGATGAACAATTTCTCCTTTGTAATTGTATAGGAAGAATCTCATCACATTGTCAGAAATCGACAATACGGTAAATCCCGGCTCGCCATTGCAGAACACAGTTCCGTCGACAGGCTTCACATCGCTGCGCGACAACGACCCTGAAGTATTCACAAGATATTCAACCTTGCTGCCTGCAGGACGAATGTGCTGGAAGTTGTGTATGTGACCACAAACGTAAGCATCGACGCCATACTTTTCGAGCAACGGTTTCACACGTTTTTGCATATCTATACGCTCTGTTTCCGATTTATCGGTATAGGCAAACACAGGATGATGCCCGAAAACAACCTTCCATTTTGCAGTGCTTTCACTCAAAGTTTTTTCAAGCCATTCAAGCTGTGCTGCTATCGACTGCTTTCCGGCATCAGGATAATCTTCCGAGTCTTTGCGGTATTTGTCAATGAGGGGGGTGGTGTCTATGAATACATACAATATTTTTTCATTGCCATCCTCAACTTCGGTTTCAAAGGCATAGTAACGTCCCGGCATCACCCAACGGCGGCTAACGTTCTTATAATCGATAACAGCCTGAGTGTTACCGCGATATTCATGGTTGCCCATGATGGGGAACCAGTCGAGCATCAAGTCGGGATGAGAATAAATCAATTCATAATTGGTCATCCACAAAGGGTCTTCGACGCTCTGCACACCTTCAAAATGATGCACATCACCAATGGCTGCCACAAACTCAGGGTCAACATCCTCGGCCATCCAACCCATCAGCTCGGCAATGGTTTTCTGTTCATAGTAACCGTTGCGGCCAAGGTCGTTTGCAATGTAAATTGAGGTGGAATTCTTAGGGATGTCGGGCTTTTGATATTCCACGCCCGCAGCTCCCACGCTCATCGCACAAGCGATGAGCAGCATCAGAGACAATATCAATTTATTAGTCATTTCTATCGTTTATGTTTAAAAATTATCAAATTAACATCTTAATTATTCTGCTGCTCCGTAAGCACCGAAATAGCTTGACGGCTCGGGTGAAACGAAGCTGTTGTTGGCAACGATGCCGGCAAGACCTTCCATCACGATTCCTTCCGAGAAGTTCCTTGTGAAGTTTATGACACCGCCTGTCAATGCCGGAGAACCTGCCGACAAATGGAAATCCCACGAATCATTCCAAGTTTGCGGAGCACCTTCTCCATTAGCACCAATGTTGATATTCATATTTGACTGACGAGTATAGTTGGCAAACAACGGGTCGTTTTCGCCCGGAGCATTTCCGCGTTTGTCATCTGCGCCAACAAGCACGCCTTCAATCTCATCGGCAGCCATTTGGTCTATACCCTCTTGTGTAGAAGCAAAATAGAAGTTAGGAGTGTAAATCGAACGTGCATTTTCGGGCTCGTCGGTTGCATGTTTCAATCCCCAACGGCAATCATAGATTATATTATTGTAAAGCTCGGCATAAATGTTTGCCTCAAGCCACATAGAGCCACCCTTGATGCCCGGACGACGCCATCCGTCGTTAACAAGAGTATTATTGTAGCAAACGATGTGTGATTCATATTCAACGAAGCCTTCATTCGACAACTTGAATCCGTTAGTGTTAGAATCATATATCAAGTTATAAGCCACATCGGCAAGGCAGTCCGACTTGTAGTTGATAGCATCGCCGCCATCAAATCCGCTCGATATAAAGCGGTTGTTGGCTACAATTGAATGACCGCCGGTAATATAAATCTGGTCTTCGGCATTGTTGAACAATGTGCAATTGGTTATTATCATCCTACCATTGCGGTTGCAGAAGTGTACGGCAGGAACACCCTCGCCTGTTTCAGATTTGAACAACTGGTTGATGAACGATGCCGAGTTCTCAGTAGTCTGTGCACCGCCATATTCAATAGTCACATAATTAAGATAAAGCTCCTCACAATTGTATCCGCAGATGATACCGCCCCAGTTGCGAGAGAAACGGTCGCTCTTTGATGACTCTTCCACTGTAAATGTAATAGGATTCTCTTCAGTACCCATACAATACATATTGCCCAATACTACAATCTCGGGCTTAACCTCAGTGTTCGAAGCAATCACGGTCACGCCCTCTTCAACATAAAGAGAGACATTTTCAGGCACTACAAAATGATCGTCGAGAATCACGGTTGAATCTTTGCCCCAGACAATTGCCGAGTTGGGATATTCCACTTCAGGAACTTCTGGGGTTTGACCATTGCCCGAAGGCTCATCATTACCACAAGCAGCAACCATCAACGACAATGCAGCCACTGCACAAATGTTTAACAGATTACGTTTCATAAAATATTGAAAATGAATGTGTTTTTTATTCTATATATTTTTTATTTTCCGTGTATTATCATAACTTGAATCTCACGCCCACGAGCAAGCCCACGCCACGAGTATCTCTCCTGATGAGAGTCTTTCCGCTACCTGCCTCCTGGCCTGCAAAATTGGCATTGTATTCATTATAAGTCTTGATGTATCGCTCCGACTTGGTGTTCAACAGATTTGTCGCTTTACCGAAAATCGACACGCCACAGTCGAATTTCTTTTCCAACGAAGCGTCAAGCGTAACCTCTCCTTTATCCCAATAGTCGGAATCGAGATATTGCGACACAATCGCAATTTTCTCGCCGGTGTAGCTGCAAGCCAGTTGTGCATCCCACCCGAAGCGCGTATCCTTGTACATTAACGTCACGTTCACCACATGCGGAGCCTGTCCGAGCAACGGACGTGATTGAGAAACGTTCAACCGTTGCGTGCTGCCGGTTTCGGGATCATGCTTATACACAATCTTGTCGGTGGTTATGCTGGAGTGGGTGTATGTGTAATTTGCCTTCACGCCGAAATTGCGGAAATACTTGATTATGTCTATTTCAAAGCCATAGTTATTTGCATTACCCACGTTCATTGGCCCGTAGCCTATCTGGCGATTGTTGCGAGTCATGCTGACATACTCGATAGGGTCGGTCAAGTGCTTGTAAAATACTCCGGCCATGAATTCCTCGTTAGGACTTGGGAACCATTCCCAACGCAAGTCAACATTGTCGATTTGCGCCCTGCGCAATTCATTGTTACCAAATTCGAGATAGTCTTCGTTGATAATGGTGTATGGCACTATTTCAAAGAACCCGGGACGGTTTATCGAACGGAAATAAGACAATCGCAAATTCATGTCGGTGATGGGAGAATACTTAAAGTGTACCGACGGAAGCACATCCCAGTAGACTTGCCTTCCTTCAGGGTCGGAACTTACTGTGGGATAAACCATCGAATAAGATTGGTCGGTGTGCTCGGCTCTCACTCCGGCAATCACATGCCAGTTGGGACGTGATATCTTGAATTGCCCATAAACTGCACCAATGTTTTCTCCTGCCTCGTAGTTCAACGGGCCTACACTTCCGTGGGGAGTCTGCACGCTCCATTGAATTTCATCGATAGTCGAGAAATCCACTCCTTGCACCGGACGGCTTGCGCCTCCAGGCGTGAAATTATAAGTAATGTGGGTATTCTCGCGAGATTTGTCCCTGTACATTCCACCGGCCTTCACATTAAGCGTAAACCAATCGAGCTCCTTGTCATACTTAAAATTAAGATAACCTGCGACATCGCGGTCGGAGTTATGTTCGAAACGGCGTTCCCCATGGTCGGCGGTAACGACCGATTCATAATCCTGAACAAGATTTTCAAGCGTTGTGTAAGTGTTATCCGGCCTGTTATACCTTGCATAAGCATATTCGGCAGTCCACTCGATACCAAACCCCTCAGTCAGCACATTACGATGGTGGCCGCTTATTGTCGAAGCCAGTATCGATTGCTTGGTCTGCCTTGCACGCGTTTCAAGTGTCTGGAGCAGATTCCCTGTTTCCGGCGAATAATTGAGCGATAGGTCGGTTTCAACGCTCTCGCGCACTTGATTGGAGATGTTGCTGAAGAATGCTGTGTACCAGTCGATATCGTTATTCTCATTGAATGTGTAGTCGAGCTTCAAGTGCAAGCCTGTCTGCAATTGTTGTTCCGAATACATTCGGTCTCTCATTGCGTCGAGCCTTACGGCAGTCTCGTTCTGGTTCATTAAATCGGTAAAGAACAAGCTGTTTTTCGTCCTATACATATTTTGCAGGCTTCCGGCAAAAATAAATCCGAACTTATTGTCAAACAGCCTGTTTCCCAAAGTGATTCCGGCAACTATGTCGGGCATCGGATGGAAATAATTCAATTTGGCCGTTCCATTATTGAAGTCACCGAAAGTCGCATTGTAATCGGTACCATACATTTCCCTCGGTGATTCAGATGTTATGTTTCCGTGATCAAATCCTGTGAACTTATGTTGTATGTTCATCGTATTATAACCTGCCGAAGCGTTGACGCTGAAAGTGAATCGCGATGGGGCATCCTTCATTACCATGTTCACCACGCCGCCGGTGGCATCACCTTCCATGTCGGCCGTAAGCGATTTTGTGACCTCAAGCCTGTCGAGCAAGTCGCTCGGGAATATGTTCAATGGCACATAACGGTTTGAATTATCCGGGCTTGGAATCTTCACGCCATTAACAAGAGTGTAATTGTAACGCTTGTCCATACCCCTCAATATGGCATATTGCTCATTATCGCTGCTACCCTTGTCGAGCACTACGCCCGACATTCTTTGTAACACGCCTGCAACATCAAGGTCGGGTGATATTTCTATGCTGTTGGCACTCATGATATTCACTATGTTGGCCGATGTTTTTTCCACCAGTCGGGCGCTTGCATCGCTTCGGCGGCTGCTACGGCCTATCACCGACACTTCATTAAGTGTCATTCCTTCAGGAATCAAGGCGACGTTGACCTCGGTTGTTCCATTTACTTTCTCCGAATAGTTCTGATAACTGACGTAATGCCACACGAGCGTGACATGTTTTCCGTCCGGGATGTCGACAGCATAAGAACCGTCAAGCCCTGTTGATGTGCCTATTTCCGGGATTTCTTCACATGAGACTATTGCCCCTACAAGAGTCTCGCCTGTCGTTGAATCGGTTACTGTTCCTTTTACTGTATAAGCATGAACAGTTATTGAAATACCAAGCACCATGCTTGCTAAAATCGCAAACTTCATATTACCTGTCTGAAATAATTCCTTTGGTTTTGACGCTGCAAAAGTATTCTTGCGACATTACAATTTGTTTACACAATTATTACAATTCTGTAACACTTTTTCTTCCGACCCATTCAGCCATACAAAACAGCTATTCCACTAAATTTAAATATGTTACACCTACACAAACAATAAATATCAGCATCTTATATATACATTATTTAAAAAAATAATCTTTAATAACAGATGCCTTAAAGCCCTTTTCGGCATTTTTACGTTAATACGCTGATTAATATTAAAATTTCTTTGTAAATTTGTGCGTTTATTCGTAAAATGCTTCATTATCCTAACACTGCGACAGGATACAAGCCTCGCCGGCAAAAGGGAAACAGAAGATAATGTCTGCGCAAGCACCGGTACTGCCTCGATTCAACGACCAATAATGGCAGATAACGTTTTTCGCCGGCTTGTCACGATTATTTTGTGCGCAGACACGGCTATTGAATATAATTTTTCAAATATATGAATATCTCTTACAATTGGCTTAAAGAGTACATAGACATAGATCTTACTCCTCAAGAAGTGGCCGACGCCCTGACTTCGCTCGGGCTTGAAACAGGTTCGGTAGAAAAAGTCGAAACAATAAAAGGTGGACTTCAAGGCCTTGTGATAGGTGAAGTCTTAACTTGTGAAAACCATCCCGACAGCGACCACCTGCACATCACGACAGTAAATCTTGGCGACGGCAACCCAGTGCAAATCGTATGCGGTGCTCCAAACGTGGCTGCCGGACAGCATGTGGTAGTAGCAACCATAGGTACCAAGCTATATGACGGAGACAAAGAATTCTTGATAAAGAAGTCAAAAATACGCGGAGTCGAATCGTTTGGCATGATATGCGCCGAAGACGAAATCGGAGTGGGAACATCTCACGACGGAATCATCGTCCTTCCATCCGACACTGTCCCGGGAACACCGGCCCGTGAATATTACAACATTAATGACGACTATGTCCTTGAAGTGGACCTGACTCCAAACCGCATCGACGGAGCATCCCACTATGGCGTAGCCCGCGACTTGTCGGCATGGCTCGCGGTACACGGCAAAAATGCCAACCTGCGCAAACCCGACACAACAGGATTCCATAGCGACCGCCAAGACGGAGCAATCCCCGTGAGAGTGGAAAATCAAGAGGCATGCCCCCGATACAGCGGAGTGACCATCCGCAACGTGAAAGTCCAAGAAAGCCCGCAATGGCTGAAAGACTACTTAACCACAGTAGGACAAAGACCCATCAACAACATTGTCGACATTACCAATTTTGTCCTGCTCGCATTCAACCAACCATTGCACTGCTTTGACCTCGCAAAAGTGACAGGGAATGAAATTATCGTAAAGACAGTTGCCGATGGCACAAAATTCACGACTCTCGATGGAGTTGAACACACTCTCACCGACCACGACTTGATGATATGCAACGCCGAGTGCCCGATGTGCATAGGCGGCGTGTTCGGCGGCCTTGATTCGGGAGTGACTGAATCAACTACCGACATCTTCCTTGAAGGGGCTTACTTCAACCCCACTTGGGTTCGCAAAACCGCACGCAGGAACGGAATAAGCACCGACTCTTCGTTCAGGTTTGAACGTGGCATCGACCCAAATGCTACCGTGGAGAATCTTAAAATCGCAGCAATGCTTGTCAAGGAAGTTGCAGGTGGAGAAATTTGCGGCGACATCGTGGATGTGAAGAGCCACGACTTCCCGGCATTCCCCGTATCGCTGAAATATGACTATGTCGACAACTTGATTGGCAAGGCCATAGGCCACGATACTATCAAAAACATCTTGCGCAGCCTTGAAATAGAAATCACTGCCGAGAATGAAAATGGCGTGGAACTGCTTGTCCCAACCTACCGCGTGGATGTGCAGAGGCCTTGCGATGTCGTTGAAGACATTCTGCGAGTTTACGGCTACAACAATGTCGAATTTTCCGAAGCCCAACACAGCAGCCTATCTTACAAATCGGATACAGATGCCAAGCAAGACCTGCAACAAATAATTTCAGAACAGCTTACTGCGGCCGGATTCAACGAAATAATGAACAACTCGCTGACAGCAATAAGCTACTATGAAAACTCGCAACTCTATCCGCTTGACAAATGCGTTAAGCTGCTCAATCCGCTCAGCGGCGACCTTGGAGTTATGCGTCAAACGCTCCTGTTCGGCGGTCTTGAAAGCATTGCGCACAACATAAATCGCAAGATTGCCAACTTGCGTTTCTACGAATTTGGCAACGTATATTCGTTCAACCCACAAGTGGACGGTTCTGAAAAACCGCTTGCACCCTACTCCGAACACACAAGCCTCGGCATTTGGATGAGCGGACACAACCACGATGGCAATTGGACCGAAAGCAGCCGCAAGATGACAATATTCGACCTTAAAGCCCACGTTGCCAACATACTTGCACGGACAGGTTTACAGGAAAAAGAAATAAGTGCAGAACAGTCGTCAAACGAAATATTTTCGGCCATGCTGACGCTCAAGCACCGTTCAGGCAAAGTAATAGGCGAACTTGGTATCATTCGCAACTCCTTGTTGCGCAAAATGGACATCGAGCAAGATGTATTCTTCGCCCAACTCGACTGGAACGCGATTGTCAAAATGACCGCAAAGAAGACAATCACATTCTACGACCTGCCAAAGACGCAGCCGGTGAAACGAGACCTTGCTCTTCTTGTAGACAAGAAAGTAACATTTGCCGACATTGAAAAAATAGTCAACGCATCCGAAAAGAAACTGCTGCGCGGTGTCTCGCTATTCGATGTGTATGAAGGCAAGAACCTTGAAGAGGGTAAAAAATCCTACGCCATCAGCATCATCCTGCAAGATGATGAAAAGACCTTGCAAGACAAACAAATCGATGCGACGATGAACAAGATTATAACCAATTTGCAAAAACAACTTGATGCCAAGTTGCGTTAAACAGTCCAATCACAATTAAAACTATAACATCATAAAAAACATATAATTATTTATGGGAAGAGCGTTTGAATATCGCAAAGCAAGAAAATTGAAAAGGTGGGGAAACATGTCCCGCACATTCACAAAGATCGGAAAAGAAATCACTATTGCCGTAAAGGCCGGAGGTCCCGATCCGAGTTCAAACTCCCGTTTGAGAGCATTGCTGGCCAACGCAAAAACCGCCAACATGCCAAAGGACACCGTGGAACGCGCCATCAAGAAGGCTACCGACAAGGATGCTTCCGACTACAAGGAAATAATATATGAAGGATATGGGCCTTACGGAATCGCCATTCTTGTGGAAACTGCTACCGACAACAATACCCGTACAGTTGCAAATGTACGCAGTTACTTCAACAAATTCGGTGGTAACCTCGGTACCTCGGGAAGCCTCTCGTTCCTCTTCGAACACAAGTGTGTATTCCACATCAAACCGAAAGATGGCGTTTCATTGGAAGACCTTGAACTTGAACTCATCGACTATGGCGTAGACGAACTTGATGAAGATGAAGAAGGAATAACCTTATATGGAGCATTTGAGGACAACTCTCAAATTCAAAAATATCTCGAAGACAACGGATTTGAAATTATCAGCTCCGAATTTGTCCGCATTCCTAACGACGTGAAGGATGTCACGCCCGAACAGCGCGAAACAATTGAAAAATTGCTTGAAAAGTTTGAGGATGACGATGATGTCCAGAATGTATTCCACAACATGAAAGAAGAAGATAGCGACGAAGAATAAAACCGCCGACAACTCAAGCAGTAGCATAACGACAAAAAATAGAAACACATGTGCGCATCGCCCAATGCCTGCATGTGTTTCTTTTATTCTTTCACCAGCATATCCTCCTTCACACACCTCATCGCGGAGCAAAAATCAATGCTGCAACAATGCCAAAAAATCCGGCAGTATCGGGATACAGGCCCGCCGGACAAACCTAAAAACCAAATCTACCCTATGTCGTACATACCTATATCTGAATTATGGGGAATTTATAGGTGTTACCCCTTGCTGAACGCATAAATTCAAATGCCGGCTGACCGGCGCTTGAGATTAATGCCTAAAGCACTTCAATTATCGACCTGAGAAAGGCTCTTTACTAAGAGTAATCTCACCGTTCAGTCACGCCCGGATCTTTATCTTTGGGACATGACGAAACGGATTGAATGCCGCTCCCTTTCAACACAAAGAAGCTTCTATAAACAATCCTTCGTGCATCCGGAGCAAAAAACTACAGCCTTCCGATGCCCTTAAACCGCGATAGCAGATTTAAGAAACAATACTTACAAAATGACGCATCACACATTCTGATATCCTATTTCTAAGACATCTCGACATGCAAGGCCGCATAAGCGAGTTCGGCAAGTTCAATCTCAAACTGATTCTCAACATGTGCTGTCGGCCCGATTGTATTCTCCATAATATCCCCTTAATAGAAAATCCTACAGCTTAAGCCATTGTCTAAAAAAACTCCATTGCACATGCTACAGCTACTAATGAAACGATTGCGACACCTATTAGAGATGCCAACGTCCCACATTAACTTACTTCAATATAAAATCACATGTAAGATGGTGACTGCAACATAACAATTTCAAATTACTGATAACTTGTAAAACGAAAAAAATGACGGCATTCGCCACATTCTTCAATGTACATAGTTCTTGTAAAATAAGAAGTTTTTCTCTGGTGTTAGTCAAATCCCCTTTTCAAAGCTGTTTTAAGGCTATGAAATCTCCTGAAATTACCATGCGTAAGACTTTGAAATTCGTTGAATTGCAGTTAACGTACTTTCGCAGAAAATCGGCAGTAATCCGTTTGGACAAGCTTCAAGAGGCAATTTAGTATCCCGATGGACTTTACTAATACCTACAACTTGTTCTTGAACTATATTAATTGCCATAATTTACGCTACATAGCGCATTCCTCCTGCCTTTAATATGTCACAAAGATACATTTTAATATTCATTTATCAAATTATTACTCAAATCTTTCATGAAAAAATGTTCCATATGCCACAAAATGAGCAATTGATACCAATATGCAGTATCCTTGACTTACTATGAAACAAGCGACAACATAAGTATTTGCATATCAAATCCAGTATTTGTAATTTTACGCATCATCACAGAAATACCGTTTATCATAAATATGAAAAATTTATTCAAAGACTTGAAACAACATGGCCATAAGCATTACCTCGGTGGTCTGGATTTCTTCAAATACATTGGCCCGGGACTAATGGTCACTGTGGGATTCATCGATCCCGGCAACTGGGCATCCAATTTTGCCGCAGGCTCGCAATTTGGATATTCATTGCTTTGGGTCGTGACTTTATCTACGATAATGCTGATAATATTGCAACACAATGTGGCACACCTTGGCATTGCCACCGGCCTATGTTTGTCGGAAGCCGCTACACGCTACACACCCAAGTGGATTGCCCGTCCAGTGCTGGGCTCGGCTGTGATGGCGTCAATCTCAACATCGCTCGCCGAAATTCTCGGAGGAGCGATAGCCTTACAGATGCTGTTTAATATGCCCATAAAACTGGGAGCCTCAATCACAACAATATTTGTGTTCATCATGCTTCTCACCAATTCCTACCGCAAGATAGAACGTGCCATAATAACATTCGTTTCAATCATAGGACTCTCTTTCATATACGAGTTGTTTCTTGTCGACATCGACTGGGCAACAGCAATGCATGACTGGACGGTACCTGCATTCCCCGATGGGAGCATAATCGTGATAATGAGCGTCCTTGGCGCAGTGGTCATGCCTCATAACCTGTTCTTGCACTCAGAGGTCGTACAAAGTTTTGAATACCATAAAAGTGATGATGCGTCCATAAAGAAACATTTGAAATATGAACTGTTCGACACATTGTTCTCGATGATTGTGGGATGGGCCATAAATAGCGCGATGATCCTGCTGGCCGCATCAGCATTCTTTAAAAACGGTATCATAGTCGACGAGTTGCAACAGGCGCAAGCCATGCTGGCTCCCCTGCTCGGGAACAATGCCGGCACCATATTCGCAATTGCCCTGCTGCTTGCCGGCATTTCGTCGACGATCACAAGCGGGATGGCTGCAGGCTCCATATCAGCAGGCATATTCGGTGAATCCTACCATGTGAAAGACTCTCACTCACAGATAGGGATAATAGCGTCGCTCGGCATCGCACTTATGCTCATATTCTTCATTGGCGACCCGTTCAAGGGGTTGATAATATCTCAAATGGTACTCAGCATGCAGTTGCCATTCACTGTATTCTTGCAAGTAAGCTTGACTTCATCCCGAAAAGTCATGGGGAAATATGTCAATTCCCGATGGAACACGATTGTCCTTTATGCAATTGCCGCGACAGTTACTATCTTAAACATAATCTTGCTCATATCGATGTTTGAATGAATAATAGAAAAAGAAGCCGGCCAAAAAATTACTTTGAGCCGGCTTCCATATATGGCAATCGTGGCACATGCGCCACTACCTTAAAAATTTCAATCTACTGGATAAATCGATATCGCGTAACCTCCCCCGGCCATCGCGTCGAGTTTCAATTTGGTTTTTGAATCCACCTTCTTTTTAACAATGGTGTAAGCTTGCGGATTAGTCAGATAATCGGCATCCTTTGCATCGCAATAAATAGTTGCCTCGTATTTCCTTCCTTTGTCAAGGAAATCGAGCGTTATTTCTGAATGATGGGCATTTTCTCCTGCCACGCTGCCTACAAACCAATTGTCAGTCCCTTTTGCCTTTCTTGCTATGGTTACATACTCCATCGGTTCGGCCTCAAGATAAACCGACTTGTCCCAATCGACGGCTACATCCTTAATAAACTGGAACGCATCCATGAAACGCTCATAGTTTTCAGGCACATCGGCAGCCATCTGCAACGGGCTGTACATAGTAACATACAATGCAAGCTGCCCACATATCGTGGTATTAGCGTGTGATTTATTTTCCGGAGCCATTTTGCTGATATTTTGCTCGAATATTCCCGGTGTATAGTCCATCGGACCGCCTACAAGACGGGTAAACGGAAGAATGGACGTATGGCTCGGCTTGCTGCCTCCGAATGCTTGATATTCAGTACCACGAGCCGATTCATTGCCAAGCAGGTTGGGATAAGTGCGGCACAATCCCGTGGGACGCGTAGCTTCATGCGCGTTCACCATAATCTTATATTCGGCAGCCTTTGTGACACAGTACAGATAGTGATTATTCATCCATTGGCTGTAATGATGCTCGCCTCTGGGGATGATATTGCCCACATAACCGCTCTTAACTGCATTGTAGCCATGATCTACCATGAACTGGTAAGCATCATCAAGATGACGTTCATAATTGCGCACCGATGCCGATGTTTCATGGTGCATCATCAATTTTACACCCTTGCTGTGCGCATAGTTGTTCAATTCTTCAACGTCAAAGTCGGGATATGGAGTCACAAAGTCAAATACATAGTCTTTTGATTGTCCAAACCAGTCTTCCCATCCTTGATTCCAGCCTTCCACAAGCACTTGGTCAAATCCATGCTCGGCAGCAAAGTCTATGTAACGTTTTACATTTTCAGTATTAGCCGAATGCTTGCCGTTTGGTTTGGTCTGTGAATAATCAGTCTCGCCGAGTTTAACCGAATAGACATCGTCGGTATAAGCCCAGCTGCCGCGTCCTGTGATCATGTCCCACCATACGCCTACATATTTGACAGGCTTTATCCACGAAGTGTCTTCATATTTGCAAGGCTCGTTCAGATTCAACACAAGGCGCGAAGCAAGGATGTCGCGTGCGTCGTCGCTCACCATGACCGTGCGCCAAGGTGACTGACAAGGCGTCTGCATGTAGCCTTTGTTGCCTTGATTGTCCGGAGTCAGCCACGATTCAAACACAAAGTTCTTGTCATCAAGATTCAAATGCATGCACGAATAGTCCACGAGAGCTGCTTCATGCAAGTTTATATATAATCCGTCATCGGTTTTCAACATGAGCGCAGTTTGAACGCCTGTCGGTGAAAATTGCGTTTGAGAAGCGTTGTCGGTAATGGCCTCATCCATGAGCTGCCTTATTTCGCTAAGTCTCGACTTGGTGTAATCATACTCCTGCGTGTCATAGTCGCCCGGAATCCAGTATGCAATGTGGTCGCCGGTCATGGCAAATTGGCTATGTTCTTCCTTGATTACGAAATAAACAAGGTTCTTTTGTTGCGGGAATTCATATCTGAATCCCATTCCGTCGTCATACACACGGAAGCGAACCACTATATACCTTTCAAGATTTGGCTGCATGAGAGTCACCGCCATTTCATTGTAATTATTGCGTATCTCGCTCTCTTCTCCCCACACAGGCTTCCAAGTTTCATCAAATGAGGATTTCTTGACATCGGTAAGTTCAAAGCCGTCGGTCAAGGACAGTTTTGAAGTCGCGCCCTCGTTCATTCTGAAATCATTAAATGAATTCCTCGCACTCACGCTCGACAACTCAAGCCCCAAACGGCTCTCTTTGATCACAGGCTGCTGCTTGTAATCCACCGTGTACACGGGTACCCCGTTTTTAACATCGAAATTAACGACGACATTGCCGTCGGGAGACGAAACAGTCTCAACCGCTCCTGCAACCGACGGGAAGGCGATTGCCGCGGCAAAAGCAATTTTTAATACAACATTTTTAGTCATCATAAGTTATTTTTTATTTTTAAAAGGTTTATGTTTATCTTTCTCGTTAAGAACTATTTGTCGGTAAAAGAATTTTAAATTACAAGTTCCCGGGAACCGTACATCATTTTATAATTCCGTCAGCTTTCAACTTGGTCACCAATATCTCTTCCATGACCTTGTATCCCGAAAGCGTGGGATGACAGCCATCTTTGGTGTACTTCGGGTTCAGGCTGCCATCGGGCATTGCCATCGGAGCATAATAGTCCACATACGTCAACCCCTCGGCTCGGGCATAGTCAATTATCATAGCATTAAGTTCCTTTACCTTGCCTGCCGGTTTAAGGTCTTTTCTCCAAAACAGATTGTTGCACGGCAAGACGCTGCACAACACAGGCCTTATGCCATTGACACTGGCAAGCTCGCACATCGACATGATATTGCCCATGACATTTTCAAGCTTTATTTCCCCGTTATTTTCGGCTATGTCGTTTATTCCGGCAAGAATCAGCACAACCCGTGGCTTTAGGTCTATTACATCGCGTCTGAAGCGCACGAGCATCTCACAAGAAGTCTGCCCCGAAATGCCTCGACCAGCAAAATTATGGCTGGCAAAGAACGCCGAGTCCATCTTAACCCACATTTCGGTAATGGAATTGCCCATAAACACTATGTCGGGACGCTCTTCGACCGATTCGTTAGCTTTTTCATACACGCCAAATCCAGCCCAATCCTTGGCATCGGCCGAAATGGCGCAAATCAATGCGACAGCGAAAACAAACAGAATCTTTTTCATATAAAAAGTTTTATCAGTAATTCTTCAAGGCTCAACCCAATCGCCATTTGACTTGATGAGAGCTATGAGCCTTGGAATAGCTTCTTCTTCAGGAATATTCTTTTCGACGCATTCTTTCCCCTTGTAAAGGCTTACACGGTTGACTCCTGCCCCGACATATCCGTAATCGGCATCGGCCATCTCGCCCGGACCGTTCACTATGCACCCCATTATTCCAATCTTTAAATGTGACAGATGTGAAGTTGCTTCCTTGACTTTACGAACGGTAGCTTGCAAGTCATACATGGTGCGGCCGCAACCCGGACATGATATGAACTCGGTCTTGCTCATGCGCAATCGCGCCGCTTGCAATATTGAATATTCATATCTCACGATATTGCCACTATCGGGATAGTTGGGGGCTGCAAGCCATATTCCATCCCTGAACCCGTTTAGCAGCACAGTTCCAAAGTCGGCTCCGGCCTTAACCTGCAACCATTCGTCATCACTGTCGGGATAGCAATTCATTATCACCGCAGGAGCTTTTATGCCACGGTCTGAAAGTGCATGTAGAAATGCCTGTTCACAACCGGTCACATTGATATTTGATGGATAAACTACAAGTACCACATCGTTCTCGTCGTGCAAGAAATCAAGCACGCCACCTGCCACGTCAACGTCAGTGGCGACTTTAAGCCATTTTATGGCTGCATCGCACTCTTTTATCTTGTCGGCATCGCCAAGCGTAAAAATGGGGAAAATGTCAGCACCACCCGAATACTTGTCAAATGGAACGATGAACCGTGCATCGGCATCAGCAGGCACATTACCATCCTCCACATAGTAGAAATCGGCCTTGAATTTGCCATTTGACTTAACCTGCGGCATGGCCGACACGACTGTTACCGGCAATTTACTGCCACCTATCATGCCTCCTACCACATTTGTCACCCTGCGTTCAGGCTTTATCCTGTCATATCCGCGACACACTCCGCCGGCTATGTGCGGATGCCCTTCGCGTGATGTTATATAATCCACAAGTTTGCGAGCAACCGGGATTTCCAATTCCGGATCTTCGCTCAACGACACCCTTATCGTGTCGCCAATGCCTTCGGCGAGCAACGCGCCTATTCCCACGGCCGATTTTATGCGTCCGTCTTCCCCGTCTCCGGCCTCGGTAACGCCTATGTGCAATGGATAGTGCATTCCTTCTTCGTCCATCGTCTTGGCCATCAACCTCACGGTTTCAACCATGACCACAGTGTTGGATGCCTTTATCGAAATAACTACGTCATGGAAATTTTCGGAAACGAACACTCGCAAGAATTCCATGACGCTTTCCACCATGCCCTCGGGTGTGTCTCCATACCGGCTCATTATGCGGTCGCTCAACGAACCGTGGTTCACACCCAACCTCACGGCCGTGTGATTCTCCTTGCACAATTCTATGAACGGCACAAGGGCATCATGGATGCGCTGCAACTCGACGGCATATTCATCATCGGTATAAGTAAGTGTCTTGAACGTCCGCGCGGCATCTACAAAATTACCCGGATTGATTCTCACCTTATCGACCATCTTGGCTGCGGCATAAGCTGCCGACGGATTGAAATGTATGTCGGCAATCAACGGCACCGGGCATCCTTCGCTTCGCAATATGGAACGTATTTCGCCAATGTTGTTGGCCTCACGCACTCCTTGCGCCGTAAGCCTCACATAATCGGCTCCGGCATCGTATATCCGACGGCATTGTGCCACACTCCCCTCCGTATCCATTGTGGAAGTGGATGTCATCGACTGCACCCTTATCGGGAAATCTGACCCCATAGGCACATTCCCGACATTGACTCGTAATGTTTTCCGACGTTTATAATCCATGCTTAAATGCACTGTGTTTGTTGAACAAATAAGATATACAGCATTCTTTCAAAAGTCCCAAACAGGGAAACATATAAAACGTCTCATAGGATGGTTTATCCTCCCACCCTATGAGACGTTCCCGTATTCTCAATTAGTCTTGAATTTAAACTCTACCTTGCGCAATTCCTCATTGGCGGCGACAATCTTTCCTGCCAGACCTTTCTTATAGGCATGGAACTTCTCCGAGATTGTCTTGTCGCTGAGAGAAAGAATCTGCGTGGCCAATATCGCGGCATTCAATGCAGCATTGATTCCAACAGTGGCCACAGGTATGCCCGGAGGCATTTGGACGATGGCCAACAATGCGTCCATGCCCTCTATCGAAGACTTGATAGGCACTCCTATGACAGGCACAGCCGTCATCGAAGCTATCACGCCGGGGAGGTGCGCAGCCATTCCTGCTGCGGCTATTATGACTTTTATTCCTCGGCCTTCGGCTTCCTTGGCAAACTTTGCTACTTCTTCGGGCGTGCGATGTGCCGACAAGGCATTCATTTCAAATGGTATTTCCATTTCATCGAGCAACTTAGCTGCTTTCTCCATGACAGCCAAATCCGACGTGCTGCCCATTATTATACTTACTATCGGTTCCATTATAATTTAATTTATGCCATTTAAAAATATAAGTTTACTTCTGTCATTTGTCATGCAAGCAACCGGCCGGCAAGATACACGAACAAGAACCCGTTAAGGAAGCCCATAAGCACTTGCATGAACGTGTGCCGGCGCATAAAAATGCGTGACGTGCCAAGGCATCCTGCCAGCAATATCAAGATACATATTACCAGCTTCATATCCACGACACCTACACCGTCCAGATGGATGCTAACGGCAAAAGCCAACAGCCCCCCTATGCCTGCCATGTGTGCACTTATCTTCCACCAGAATGTCACTATGAGCGAAACGACACATGCCACCGTTCCTCCTATCAAGAAAACAACAGCCCATTGCGGAGTGTGAATGTGATACAAATACACCGCCGATCCGGCATAACACAACACCGTCGCAAGATATGGCATCCACCGCTCGTTGCGATTGACAAGGCGTTTGTCTTCAATCAGTTTCAAATTATGCAACACGGCTATTACCACCATCGGCATGATGCATGTAATGCCGAATATCACAAGCAGCACCATCAAGCGAGTTCCGGTGGGGATATAACACAAAACTGTTGCCCAAAAAGCCATGAATATGCCTAACGAAGGCATAAGCAGTGGGCTCAATATCGTAGAAAAAATTCTTGCGAAAACATGTATGACCGTATCGGAGTTTATCTTTGCCATTTCGTCTTGAATAATATTTGATTTCTTATATTCTTGTATTTATGTCAATCACCGGCAGCGTTATCATATTTCTTTCCGCAACCGAGCCACAGGTATCGACAATCGTTCCCTGTATTTGGCAACCGTGCGGCGTGCTATTTCATAACCCTTGTCCTTCAATATCTCGCACAATTTATTGTCCGACAGCGGATGTTTCTTGTCTTCGGCCTCGATGACATTCTTTATTATTGATTGAATCTCACGCGATGACACTTCCTCGCCCGATTCGTGCTGAAGCCCCTCGGTGAAGAAAAATTTCAACGGGAACACGCCCCACTGCGTTGTGACATACTTATTCATCGTAGCACGCGAGATGACCGATACATCATAGCCTGTATCGTCGGCAATGTCTTTCAATATCATCGGTTTTAGCTGCATTTCATCGCCCGATAAGAAGAAATCGCGCTGACGCAGCGTTACTGCACGCATGGTCTTGAAAAGTGTTTCCTGGCGTTGTCTTAGCACCTTGATAAAATTGGAAGCCTTTTCATATTTCTGTTTAACGTCGGCCTGCACTTCCTCTTCGTGCCTGTTGGCAGGCTTCTTTCCCGAGAATTTGTTATATAATGCCGAATAGCTTTCCGAGATTTGCAAATCGGGGATATTGTTCAACAGCGTGAGATTTATGGTATCGCCATCCACGTCAACATTGAAATCGGGAATAATCTGCTGGCTGTGGCTTTCATCGGCGATGCCTGTAATGGCATTGCCGGGTTTCGGATTCAAAGCCCTTATCTCCTCGACAGCTTCTTTCAACTTGGCATTGTCTATGCCGAGAGCCGACATTATTTTCTCGTAATGCTTTTTTATGAAAGGTTCAAAGTACCTGTTCACAATCTGATAGGCAAGCATATTGGCTTCATCGCCTTTCTTCCTTTCAAGTTGCAGCAACAAGCAGTCTCTTAAGTCGACCGCGCCCACACCGGCAGGATCAAGGTCACGCACTATCTGCAACACATCCTCAACTTCTTTCTCGGTGACATCGTTGCCTGTTTGGAATACGATATCGTCGGTTATCGCGCCTACCGTGCGCCGCAAGTAGCCGTTATCATCTATGTTGCCTACTATGTATTCGGCAATGAGCATCTGATGGTCAGACAATTCCCGTTCGCCCATTTGTCCCATCAAGTAATCGACAAGCGACCCTTCGGCCACCACTACCGCATTGGGAGTCTCATCGTCCTCGCTGCGGTTTGATATGTTGGTACGGTAATAAGGGATGTCATCCTCGTCCTTATAGTCGGCATCTTGCATCTGCTCGGGCGTTTCGTCAAATACCTCACCATCTTCATCCTTGTCAAGTTGCTCGGCAGGCGGAACCTCAGTAACCTCAAGAGCCGGATTATCATCCATCTCACGGCGAACTTCCTCTTCTATTTCGCCCCTGTTCATCTGCAACAACGGAACAAGAAGCAATTGCAACGGAGATAACCGCTGTGCCAATTTTTGTTCCTGCGACAAAGACTGTTTACTTGCCATGCAATTATTTTATATAGTTGTTTTTACAAAGATAGTGAAAGTCGAGCGCAATGTGAAAAATGAGCTTGCTTATTTTTTTACACTGCCGAGACGCATCCTATATTATGGAAAGATAGCAAAAGGTGAACGCAGAGACAAACAAAAAAACAACGTTTTTATGTTTGCCCATGTCAACCTGCGTCCTATTTCATGTAAAGATAGCAACTATTGGCAATAGTAAAAAACAAGTTCGCATAAATTATAATCCCATGCAGAATAATCAATATTCAATTTAAATTTCTAAACACATGTAGAGATATTTATTGACGTATTTAACTATCTTTGTCGATATTTAAACAAATCAACACTTCTAAATGAATTTTATCGAAGCCAAAGATGTCGTAAAACAATATGACGGACATCTTGCATTGAACAAAGTTTCAATCAATGTGCCGGAACGGTGCGTTTTCGGGTTGCTTGGGCCAAACGGAGCCGGAAAGACTTCATTGATCAGAATATTAAACATGATTACCCAAGCCGACAGTGGCGAAGTGCTTTTTAACGGGCATCCCATCAATGAATCGGACATAGCCAACATAGGATACCTGCCCGAAGAACGGGGACTGTACAAAAAAATGAAAGTACTCGACCACATCACATACATAGCACGGCTGAAAGGCATGGGAAAAAAGGATGCCGTACAAGCTGCCCATGACTGGCTCAAACGATTTGACTTGCTCAATTGGCAGAACAAGAAAATAGAAACTTTATCAAAGGGCATGGCACAAAAAGTGCAATTCATCGCCACCGTAATCCATCGACCCAAATTACTGATATTTGACGAACCATTCTCGGGCTTTGACCCGGTCAATGCCGAACAGCTCAAAAAAGAGATTCTGCGACTGCACGACCTTGGCGCGACAATCATCTTCTCGACACATAACATGTCATCGGTCGAGGAAATATGCGAACAGATTGCTTTGATTAATCGTTCAAAAGTCGTATTATCGGGTAAAGTTGCCGATATCAGGCGTAATTTCAGCCGTAAACTTTATTCCGTGAATGTCACCGACACGATGCAAATCGACCCGGTGGATGGCCTTTTCTCAATCGAACATGTCAAACCTGCCCAAATGGGAGGCATTATGGCAAACATAAAGATTGCTCCGGGCGTACAGGCTCGCGACATAATTGCATACTTAAATGAGCATTACACACTGTCGTCGTTCAACGAGCAATTCCCAAGCATGAACGAAATTTTCATTGAAACTGTATCAAACAACCAACCCGACAACATCTTATGAAAAATCTCAGCAGGCTGCCTCTCATAATAAGGCACGAATTCATGGCCATCGCCGCAAAAAAGTCATTCATCGTAATGACAATACTAATCCCGCTCATTTGCCTGGCTTGCATAGGATTGCCTTGGCTGCTTACAAAGATAAACACCGGCGATCAGGAAAACGTTGCTTTCGTCGACAAGAGCGGACGATACGGAAAGGCGTTAATCGACACTGAGGAATTCCACTTTGAAGACATCACTCCGATTGGGGACGAGAACCTTAAAGATTTTTTCACCAACACCGGCCATCTTTATGCCATCGCAGTCATACCAGCCGATATTGATAGCTCTTTGACAATAAACATATATTCGGATAATGCCATAAGGCTTTCACTTCAAAAATACTTGGCCGAATGTCTCAACGACTCGATAACGCAGACGCGCATCCAGTCATACGGCATACCGGAACTCGACAAAATATTATCTGAAAGCAAGGCCGATGTGGAACTGAATTGCATCAAATGGACTGATGAAGGCGATGAAGAGGAGTCCAACGCCGACATTGCCGGAATAGTGGGAATGATACTGTCTATGTTGACCTACATGTTTGTATTAATGTATGGCGCAATGATAATGAGCAGCGTAACCGAGGAAAAGACCAATCGCATAGTCGAAGTCATCGTCAGCTGCTGCCGTCCCATTGAGCTGATGTTCGGTAAAATCATCGGTGTCGGTCTCGTAGGCTTGCTCCAGATGGCAATCTGGTTTGTCCTTATAGTCATAGCCATAGCAATATTCGGTGCCGGAATGATGCTATCTCAATCCGACATGATACAGCAATCTGCCCAAATTGTAAATATGCAAGAGACACAAGAAATAATGACCGAACTCATGGCAGGCCTCAACTCCATGAATTTTATTGAAATATTCATTTGCTTCGCTCTTTACTTCATCGGCGGATACCTGCTATATGGCTCCCTCTTTGCGGCATTTGGGTCGGCAGCCGACCAGCCAAGCGACGCATCGCAAGCTACCACCCCGATGATAATGATAATGGTTTTCGCGCTATGGGTAGGGATTGCGTGCATGGAAAATCCCGATGGGAACCTCGCATGGTGGTGTTCTATAATTCCGTTCACTTCCCCGATAGTAATGATGGTGAGACTGCCCTACGACGTACCTGCATGGGAAATAGCCGTAAGCATAGTCGTTCTGATGGCAACAGCAGTTGCTACAACGGCAATGTCGGCAAAAATATACCGCACAGGCATCCTCCTCTATGGGAAGAAACTCTCATGGAAAACGATGTTGAAATGGCTAAAATAAAGATTCTGAATGACAAACTCAAAGCTGCTTGCCCATGACATAATTACGCATGTGCAACAGATTGGCCTTTGCCATTTGTGCTTTCACGACTCTATACCCCTTATGCTCAAAGAATGGGCGGGCGGTAATACTTGCTTCGGTGTGCATGTACGTCTGCCCTTTACTTTTAGCATGTTGCTCCACTGCGTGCAACAATGCTGTCGCTATGCCTACATGCTGAAAATCCTTGCTCACAAACAATGAATGCAAATATTGGCAACCTTCGGTCAACGAAGCAAACCCGACAACACCTGCCACAGGATGCTCGGCCACAATGAAACAATCGGCATTGTCGAGCATACGCGTCCAGTGCGATAAATCCATTCCGCATGAAGCCCAATCATCAACCTCTTCTTGCGTGTAATCGCCCAAATTGACGTATTTCACCGTATCAACAAACAAAGACCTCAATGCTTCGGCATCGGCCTCAACTGCCGGTCGAATAAAAAACGAATTTGCAAGCGAGTGAGAATCATTATTTATTCTCTTGAAATAAACCATGTCGATAAGCCTTACGCCACACTCGACAATCGGATGGTCGTAATTGTCAATGAAAAAATCCGGCACTCGATGGGAATATACAAATCCGCAATTTTCATAAAACGGCACAGTCAACAGGCTATCGCCGGTACCGACAAGCATTGCAGAACAAGCATCGCCATAATATGACATTATATGCTCCACAAGCAATTTGCCATAACCTCGTCGTTGGAAATCTGGATAAACTGCAATATTTTTCAATTCAAACACCCCGTGGCCGCAACCGACGACCACGGCCTCGCCTATCACAATACCGTCGACTTCGGCCACAAACATTTCTCCGTCGCCGATATAGCGATTTACCATCGATTCCTGCTCATCGGCAAGCAACAACAATTCGAGATAACACTTCCTCGACTGTACCGGCACGAGTTTTATATCCATAAATCGCCCCTTCAAGCTTGATTACGCATTTACTTTCATTCCGTTTTGGCGAAATGTTTCCACAACGGGGCAGCCATCGTCGATTGGCAAATAAGCCCCAAGTCGAGCATTTGCTTTACCTCACTACGGTCGAGCAAGAACACCCGGAGCATTTCGGTCGGTTCAAGATGGCATTCATGCAGCTTCTTGACGCCGGTAGCAACAAAACAATGCGTATAATTGTTCATTGAACTGGCATTGGTACATATCGACATTATTTCTTGCCATTCTCCCCATCCATATCCGGTTTCTTCTTCAAGTTCCCTGCGAGCAGCCTGCTCAGGAGTCTCCCCGGGCTCGCAACATCCTGCGCATATTTCATAGCTCGTCCTCCTTATTCCATGACGGTACTGTCTTATCATGACATACTTGCCTTCGGTCGTTACGGCTATCGTATTGACCCAGTCGGGATATTCGAGAATATAAAATTCATCATTCACCACACCATTCGCAAGCCTGACGCAATCACGCCTTGCCGTGAGCCACGGACGCTTTATCAAGTATTTGCTTGACAAAATCTCCCATTTGGGTTCTTCACCTTCGGTTATTTTCATGATTCTGCATTATACATTATACTGCTTCAAGCGCAGTGATGGAATTAAGTATGGATATGGCCTCCTCAACCGTCTCTACATTGTCGACAAGCAACGACCGCTTGCCTTTTACATCACGAATGTGACAACGTTTGGGATTATGCTGCAAATAGTTCAATATGCGGCCAAATGCCGGAGATTGGTAATAAGCCTTATTCTCATCGCCCACAAAATACATGTACATCTTGCCAAGTTTCAGGGCTATCTTCTCTATGCCAAGGGTACGGGCAATGCGACGCAATGTTACTACACGAATCAATTCCAAGGCCGGCTTGGGTATCTTGCCAAAGCGGTCTTCAAGCCGATGGCGGAACTCAAGCACATCCGACTCACGTTCCATACTGTCAAGCTCTTGATACAAGCTGACGCGCTCGCTTTCCTGCGGAACATAGGTGGCAGGAAAAAGCAATTCCATGTCAGACTCTATCACGCAGTCCGATACATAAGCCTTCTCATTGTTACCATCGTCTTCATCCTTGAACGTGTCGGAAAATTCTTCGGTACGCAATTCAAGTACGGCTTCTTGAAGAATCTTCTGATAAGTCTCATATCCGAGGTCGGCGATAAATCCGCTCTGCTCCGCTCCAAGCAGATTGCCTGCGCCGCGAATGTCGAGGTCTTGCATGGCGATATGTATGCCACTGCCAAGTTCCGAGAAACTCTCTATGGCCTGCAAACGTCTCCGCGCGACAGGATTAAGCGGCAAATGCGGTGGCACGAGCAAGTAACAGAATGCCTTGCGCGAACTTCTGCCCACACGTCCTCGCAACTGGTGCAACTCGCTAAGTCCGAAATTTTGGGCATTGTTGATGATTATGGTATTGACATTTGGCATGTCTATGCCGCTTTCGATGATTGTGGTGGCAAGAAGAACGTCGTAATCGTGATTGGCAAAGTCTATGATTATCTGCTCCAGCTTCTCGGGAGGCATTTGGCCATGCCCTACTGCCACACGGGCATCGGGAACGACACGGTGAATCATGTCCTCAAGCTGCGGAAGGCTGTCGATGCGGTTGTTGATGAAGAATACCTGTCCGTTGCGCGACATTTCAAAGTTTATTGCCTCGCTCACTATGTCATCGTTCAACGCATTGACCGAAGTAAGGATGGGATATCTATTGGCCGGCGGCGTGGTTATTGCACTTAGGTCGCGAGCTCCCATGAGCGAAAATTGCAACGTTCGCGGAATAGGCGTAGCCGACATCGTGAGCGTATCCACGTTTACTTTGAGTTGTTTCAAACGCTCCTTGACCGATACGCCGAACTTCTGCTCCTCGTCAATCACAAGCAGTCCCAAATCCTTGAATTTTACGCTTTTGCCTATCAATTTATGCGTACCTATAATTATGTCGATTTTTCCTTCGGCAAGATCAGCCAATATTTGCTTCACCTCTTTGGGTTTCCTTGCCCTGCTCAAATAATCCACTCTCACCGGGAAATCCTTCAACCTGTCTTTAAACGTATTATAGTGTTGGTAAGCCAGCACGGTAGTAGGTACAAGCACCGCTGTCTGCTTGCCGTCGGTGGCAGCCTTGAATGCAGCGCGTATGGCTACCTCTGTCTTTCCGAAACCGACATCACCGCACACGAGCCTGTCCATAGGTTTTGATTTCTCCATGTCGGCCTTCACTTCGTTGGTCGCTTTCAATTGGTCGGGAGTATCTTCATAGATGAACGAGGCTTCCAATTCCTGTTGCAGATAACCGTCAGGTGAGAATGCAAAACCTTTCTCCTCCTTACGCGCGGCATACAGTTTTATCAAGTCTCGGGCAATATCCTTCAACTTGCTCTTTGTGCGCTCCTTCATGCGGTTCCATGCACCGCTGCCAAGCTTGTTGATGCGAGGCTCGACACCTTCCTTGCCTCGATACTTGGCCAACTTGTGAAGAGCGTGTATTGACACGAAAATTATGTCGTCGTTCAAGTAAATGAGCTTTATCATTTCTTGCACCTTGCCGTTTACCGAAGTACGGACAAGCCCGCCAAACTTGCCGACACCATGGTCGACATGCACGATGTAATCGCCTATTTCTATCTGATTCAGCTCTTTCAACGACAAAGCCAGCTTTCCCGAACGGGCGCGGTCGCTTTTCAAGCTATATTTATGGAAACGGTCAAATATCTGATGGTCGGTAAACACACACACCTTCAACTCCTCGTCCACAAAGCCCTCGTGGACTGTCTTTGTCACAGGAGTAAATTGTATGTCATCATCCCTGTCGTCAAATATGGCTTTCAGACGTTCTATCTGTTTTTCGCTGTCCGACAGTATGTATATCTTATACCCGTCCTTGAGAAAATTCTTGAACGAATCGCTTATTATGTTGAAATTTTTGTGATATATGGCTTGAGGCGAGAACTTGAATGATATTTTCGCGTCATTTTCCATCTTGGCCTCTCCATAATGGAAATCAACGCGACGGAACTTGCCAAACCGCATGATGAAATCGGCGGCATCAACCACCTTTTTCATTGCATCCTTGTCACCCTCCTCGGCTATGAGCGTGCTGTCCGACATTTTCTCCTCGGCAATGGCGGCAATGCGTTGCAACAACCAGTCTTTGTCGCGGCACACGAGAATGGTGTCATTGTCTATGTATTCAAGAAAAGAGACTCCGTTTATACTCTCGGTAGCAGTTCCATTGATAATCGAGACAGTATCGACACCCGTTTCAGACAACTGGGTTTCCACATTAAAAGTACGGATGCTCTCTATGTCGTCCCCAAAAAAGTCAATTCGATAAGGCAACTCATTGGAGAATGAATACACGTCCAATATCGACCCTCTGACAGCAAACTGCCCGGGTTCATATACATAATCTTGCTCGACGAAGCCGAACGACCTTAACTTCTTGGCAATTTCGGTCATATCGGCCACTCCGCCTTGTTTCAATGTTATTGTTGAATTTTGAACTTTTTCTCGTGGCGACACCCGTTCGGCAAGAGCTTCGGGATAAGACACCACCCATGTAAGCGACTTGTCGGTGTGCCACTTGTTCAACACCTCGGTACGCAATATTTCCGACGGCGCGTCGGGTTGCCCGTATTTTATGTCACGCTTGTAGCCCGACGGGAATATCAGCACCTTTCCCTCCCCGGCCATCTGGCACAGGTCGAAATACAGGTAACCGGCTTCATCGAGGTCGTTGGCAATTATCAAATATGGCCGTTTTCTCTTTGGCAGGCCGGAAAACAACATCGGCAACGACGAGCCTGCCAGCCCGTCGATGCCTATCGTCTTGTTTTTCTTGTCATCAAGCAATTGTTTCAAGGCTTCGATTCGAGCCTTGGAACCTATCAAATCACATAATTTCTCAATTTCCACTGCTATCGTAATCTCAATCCTCCTTTATGTTCAGTATCCTATAATATTCACCCGGCTTACTAAACAATTTGACCACTTCGTCGAGACAAACATCATTCTTCAAAGACTCTATGGCCTGACCTCGCTGATAATAGTAACGCTTCAATATTTCCATTGCAAGAATACCCGATATTTCTTTACGATGCGTGTCAAGATCCTTGTTAAGGTCATGCTTCAACAATTTTGCCATCACTTCAAATTGTGCCCGTGTGCTGTCGTTCATGTAGCCTTCGGCCTCGGCGACTTTCTTAAGCTTTTCCAACCCGTCTTCGCACACTTTGTCATATTTGAATTCCTTCGGGTCGATAAACTTCTTGAAATCGGCATATATGCTGTCGGTAATGACAAATTCCTCGGGAGAGGCTATCGTATCGTGCTCATGAGCAAAACGAGTGGCATAGTTGAATGCCCAGTTGTCACGCACGATGTTGAAATACAACCTCGTCATTTCGGGATACTCCACTTTAATGTCTGGAGTAATGCCTCCGCCGTCCCTCACTTCACGTCCATGTGCAGTTTTAAACACATTTGTCAAGCTGTCGGGGATTCTTGCCACCGAGCCATCGGGATTGCGATGAGAATAATCTATAGCCTGTATCAACCTGCCGCTCGGTATATAGTATTTGGCAATGGTAACCTTCAATATTCCATCAAAAGGCAATGGCCGCGTAGATTGAACGAGTCCCTTTCCAAAAGACCTTGAACCTATCACTACAGCCCTGTCAAGATCTTGCAACGCGCCGGCGGTTATCTCGGAAGCCGAAGCCGAAGCCCCATCGATGAACACCACAAGTGGTATTTTATCGTCTATAGGGTCTTGTGTTGTCTTATAGGTCTTATCATTCTGTATTACCCTACCGCGTTGTTGCAACACTTGCGTACCCTTTGGCACAAACATTCCGACGATTTGCACCGCACTTTCAAGTATTCCACCCGGATTGCCTCGCAGGTCAAGAGCGACGGTTTTTACTCCCGGCTCTTTTTTCAATGCGAGCAAAGCATCCCGCACCTCGCTTGGAGAATTTTCGGTGAAGGAAGACAAAGCGATATAGCCTATGCTGTCACGCACTACTCCGTAATAAGGAACGGAATTCATGCGTATCTTCTCTCGTGTTATGTTAAAAGTCAATTCTCCGACGTAAGGTCTCTTCACCACGACCTGCAATGTGGAATTGGCCTGCCCTTTGAGCTTGTTGCTCACTTGCTCGTTGGTCCAGCCTATTGTAGAGTCGTTATCTATTTTGATTATCACGTCGCCCGGAATCAATCCTGCACGCGCGGCCGGACTGTCTTCATAAGGCTCGCTTATCATTACCGAATCCTTATACTGCATGATATAAGACCCTATGCCCCCATATTCGCCGGTCGTCATCGTCTTGAAATCCTCTTGCTCTGACGCAGGCAGATACTCGGTATAAGGGTCAAGCTCGCCCAGCATGGCATTGATTGCAGTCTGTATCGACTTTTCGGTGTCAATCGTATCCACATAAAACGTGTTGAGTTCCTTATACAATGCATTGAACGTGTCGAGATTGCGTGCAATTGCGGCCTCGTCTCCATTATCACTCGATGCAGCCATTGCCACAGGCAGCAGCAAACCCACGGCAAGTACGCATAATGTCGCTGATTTTATTCTTTTGTTCATTTTTCCCTTTTAATTTAGCTGCTAAAGTAGTACATACTATTGAATTATCATGCCTTGAAACATCTAAAAATAGTTTACAGCCCACATTTTTTAGACATTCCAAGGCATCTTATAAGGGAAAAGCTGCCCGACATGCAATAGGGCAACAGACATAGAAATCACTTGTACCTTTTCACACGGTCGTCGTCAACAACGCCATTCCAATTCATTCCGAATGCAAAATCATAAACGTTGCCGTCGCAGTCACGGTAGCAACGCATGTCGCGCGGCTTGTCTTCACAATGCTCTTCCACGGCATCCATGTCGGCAGGTAATTGGAACGGCAACAGCCCCGAAGGTTCGGCCTTGCCCGATATTATGTCCATATAAGCCTGCACTTGCACGTCAAATCCTATCAAAATAGCATCGGCAAGTGGCTCTATTTCTTTCATAACAGTTGGATTGGACATCATCATGACAACTACTACAGGCTTGTCGCCCATCATCTTGCGTGTATTCTCGACCAACGTCAAGTCGCAATAATTGATTGTGCGTGCTTTTTTGCCTTTATAAGAACGATCGGTAAAATCCTCAAACGGATCACCTCCTGCAATACTGTGCCCCCTTGCTTTTTCGGCCACATAGTCATTATACTGCAGACTGATGGGAATATACCCGTTCCCACCTTCTTTCACGTCATCGGGGTCATATCCCATAAGGTAGCTGTGAGGAGATTCTATGAACACTATGGCAAAATCGGCCTCATCAGGCGACAATGCACGATCGTAATACTTGTTTAAGATTTTATCCGGCACCGGCTGGTAAATCCTCTCGGGAATGATTTGTCTCCAATAATTAGGGCCTTCGGGCGACTTCCTTTCGGGTATATATACTTTTTTGCGTGTGCGCACCGGCAATATCTTGTCATGATTCTTCACCATGACAATGCTTTTCAACTGCTGCGAATAGCCTTTCTGCATGAATGACTTGTTGCCCACAACCGATTTGACCTTTTCCACATCCACATACGGATTTTCAAACAATCCTGCATGGAAAATATTAAGCAGCAATCGTCGGGCTGACAACTCGAAACGCTTGCGCATGAACTCTTCACCATGTTCCTTGACACCCATTTCATAAGCTTCAAGCACAGGTTGCTTGGCATTGTTTCCGCCAAACTGGTCGACTCCGGCCATAAGCACCTTATAATGCCGCTCGGCTTCGGTCATACCTTCAACTCCCCAAGGCTTGCCCGAATGAACGCCCGGATGCACTTCGTCGTGGGTTATCAGCCAGTCAGTACACACCACACCGTCATAAGCCTCGCCTTTGCGCAATTGTTCGGCAATTATTTCACGGTTGAATCCGTTACCGACGTTTTCATCTGTCTGGTTATAAGAAATAGTGTAATAAGGCATTACTGCCGATGCCTTTTTAGTAGGCCCGTTCAACTTGAAAGCCCCGTCACTGAATGGCACTTTGTGCATGGCATAGCACCTTCCGGGATACACTGCAAATTTTCCGTTGCCGTAATGGGCGTCGCGTCCGCCCTCGCCCGAACCGCCTCCCGGCCAATGCTTTACCATCGTATTAACGCTCTCATAACCCCATCCGCCTTCAATCTCGGCCTCACCTTCCGATGTCTGGAATCCATCGCAATAAGCTCGCGTCAAGTCGCGCACAAGACGCGGATCAGGGCCGAATATGCTGCCATAACGATACCATCGTGGGTCGGTACCCAAATCGGCTTGAGGCGAGAGAGCCGTGGCAAGGCCGAGCAACCGATATTCGACCGATGCTATGCGCCCGAACTCTTCAACCGCCTCGGGAGAGAATGTAGCCGCAAGCCCGAGCATGTTGCTCCACAACGAAATGTCACCGCTGTTGCCGGGACTGAACTCGGCATCGGCAAAAGCTGAATGCCGTGGGTCAGACGAATTGTTGGCCGGGATGCCGTGAGTGCGGCCTTCGATCAACGCCTGCACGTTATTGTTCCACCGGGCGGCAGTTTCGGGATTTTCCACCTTTGAAACAAGCACATGGCGCAGATTATCCTCTGTAAGGAATTTTATCTGCGAGTCACTCAAGTCGTAAGCATGTTTGCCACTGAGTTCAAAAGTCTTGCCGCCATATGTGTCATTAGGCATAGGCAATTTGTTCTGCTCGCTATAAAGCATCAATCCTGCAATTTCATCAATTGACATGCGCCGAGCCAAGTCAGCTGCACGTTCGGCCATCGGTAACCGCCAGTCTTCATATGGCAACAATTCGTCACTGCCGTCAAAACTCTTGAAATACTTGCCGTCAACCTCTATTATTTTGACTCCCGACGTTGGAGAATAACCCAACGAAGGGCCTCCGTCTTGCACGACCAAGTTATACCCTTCTTTCTCTTCTATTTTCATTTCCAACCTGTTATTTGTGTTAAGCATGTAGAAAGTACTTTGCCATTTTTGGATTCAATTCCATATACGCACATCATCGAAAAATGAATTCATTCATGACAACAGGAATACATCTCTGTTTGGTACATAAATATAAGTACAATGATACACAATATATTTTTACACGCCATTTGGTTTTACATACATTAATAATCGTATACATATTTTTTACCACATGATACATTCTTTTATTACCCTACGACCCCAAAGAATACTTTTTTCAAATTTTTGCAACAAAAAAATCATGATTTTTACCAATTTTATTGCATATATCGAAAATTGATACTACTTTTGCAACGCAATTCAGAAAAACCTGAATTTAAACTTGCTTCAATAGCTCAGTCGGTTAGAGCACCTGACTGTTAATCAGGGGGTCGTTGGTTCAAGTCCATCTTGAAGCGCAAAAAGGAATCACCACTTCGGTGGTGATTCCTTTTTTCTATTTGCCATGATATGCAGCACAACGAAATGTTACAACAATGTTACGGCATTTTTTTGAACAAGTGACTTATAAATCGTATTTTTGCGACCTCAAAGAAACAATTATCCGATTTATGACTCTACTGCCAATCAGACATTTACTCGTGTCAATCTTGATTTTCATGTGTACCATCGTTGCTTATGCCGATAATGATACGACAAAAGTCAACTATCGTCCGGAACTCCATGGCACCATTAGAGCAAAATATGAATATCAACCCGACATATCAAAAGGGAGATTCCAAGTACGCAACGCTCGTATAAGCATAAACGGGAACGTTGCAAAGACAGTTTCATACAAGGCCGAAATAGACCTCTCGGATGAAGGGCAAATCAAGATGCTTGATGCCTACGCACGCTGGAAGCCGTTCAATGATTTCTCGTTTACAATGGGACAGATGCGCGTACCGTTCACCATCGACGCGCACCGCTCTCCCCACCAGCAATACTTTGCCAACCGCTCATTCATTGCCAAGCAAGTGGGCAACGTACGCGACGTGGGTGCCACCCTCGGATACACAATCAACACTATCATACCAATAACGCTCGAAGCCGGAATTTTCAACGGCTCGGGACTTACCAACCAAAAAGACTTTTGGAGCAATTTCATCAACTTCTCGGCAAAAGCACAATTCAAGCTCACCGATGAATTGAATTTCGTGCTTAGCGTGCAAAAAATAAGACCGGAAAGCATCGACATCTATATGTATGACGCCGGCTTGACATGGAAATGGAACAACTGGATGCTCGAAGGGGAATTCCTGCACAAACACTATTGCGACAACTCATTCCAGTCGGTACAAGCATTCGACATATTCGGATGCTATGACATAATGATAAAGAAAAAACTTCTTCACAAAATCTCGGTTCTTGCCCGTTTCGACTATATGGGAGACCATAGCGATGGTACATTCAACGATGAAGGCAAGTTGTACATAACCGATTATGAACGGAAACGTCTGACTGCCGGATTGACATTCAGCATCAAAAAACCATTCATTGCCGACCTGCGTCTAAACTATGAAAACTACTTCTACAACGAAGGCGCAGAAATTCAAGTATCGGAACAAGACAAAATCGTCGCCGAAATAATGGTGCGCTTCTAATTGGCAACCTACCCCGGCAAAAGCCGGAATGCAACAATTGTCTGTCATTACTTGATTGCACGGTTCATGTTTCGTGGATGATGCTCAAGAATCTCACGACGCAACGTCGAGCGGTCAATATGCACATAAATCTCGGTCGTCGTTATGCTCTCATGCCCAAGCATCTGCTGTATCGCCCTAAGATTGGCTCCGCCTTCAAGCAAATGAGTTGCAAACGAATGCCTCAATGTGTGCGGACTTATATTTTTATATATTCCGGCCAACTCGCACAACTGCTTTATGACATAAAACACCATCACCCTCGACAATTTTCCCCCACGCTTGCTCAAGAATACAATGTCGTCGCAACCTCGGGCCACTTTCACACGCGAGCGACGTCCGCCCACATACTTCTTTATCGCATTAAGTGCAACTTGCGATATAGGGACCAGTCGCTGCTTGCTACCTTTACCGTCAACGATTATATATTCTTCCCGTGTATATATTTGAGACAAACGTAGGTTCACAAGTTCGCTCACACGCAATCCACAACCATACAATGTTTCGATAATCGCTTTATTACGCTGGCCGTCGGCCTTGCCGAGATCTATCGCGTCGATCATGGCATCTATCTCCTCCACCGATAGCACATCGGGCAACCTGCGACCGAAATTGGGCGACTCGAGCATCAATGCCGGATTCTCGTCAATGTAACCTTCTATTTTCAAAAATTTGAAAAAAGCCTTTACCCCCGAAAGTATGCGGGCTTGAGAGCGAGGCACAATACCTATGTCATCAAGACCACACATGAACTCATGCAAATCCGACTCTTTCACATCGGTCATATTGATACCACCCGATTCGACATACAGCAATAATTTATTTACATCATCGGTATATCCTTCGGCAGTATTCTTGGAAAGGCCTTTTTCCACCGTAAGATATGTGCAGAATCTTTGTTTAACATCCTCTATGTCATATATTTCTCTCATTAGGCAAGTTTATTTTCAATAATTGAAAAACAATTATATGCGACGCGCAAGACAATATGGCAAAGACCATTCACCTCCGTTCGAAACATGCAAAAAAGCTTGCGCCCGAACATTTCGTGGCGCAAGCTTTTTCAATCTCATTATGATAGAACCATTCCGTGGCTCGACACCAAATCACAATTCAAGGTCGCCGTTGAAAATTTCATGCCAAGGCAATCCCTGCTTGTTAAGCACGTCAAGGAACGGATCGGGATCAAATTCTTCAACATTATGCACGCCCGGCTTGTTCCACAACCCCTTCAAGAACATCATCGCTCCTGTCATGGCCGGCACACCGGTCGTGTAACTTACAGCCTGCATGCCTGTTTCTTTGTAAGCCTCTTCATGACTGCAATTGTTGTAGATATAATAAGTAAGAGGCTTGCCTTCCTTGTCGATACCCCTTATGCGGCAACCGATGGATGTCTCGCCATGATAATTCACGCCGAGTTCCTTAGGATTAGGCAACACAGCCTTCAAGAATTGCAATGGAACTATTTCACGGCCTTCATACATGATGGGCTCGATACTTGCCATGCCGATGTCCTGTATGACCCTAAGGTGCGTAAGATATTCCTGCCCGAATGTCATCCAGAAACGGGCACGTTTTATAGTCGGGAAATTGGCAACAAGCGACTCCAATTCTTCATGATACAACAAATAAGATTCACGAGGACCGATATTCGGATAATTCAATGTCTTATGTATTTCTTGAGGCTCGGTTTCAATCCACTTGCCATCTTCATAGTACTTGCCCTTCTGGGTTATCTCACGAATATTTATCTCGGGATTGAAATTTGTTGCAAAAGCCTTTCCGTGGTTGCCTGCATTACAATCCACTATGTCAAGATACTGTATTTCTTTGAAATAATGCTTAGCTGCATAAGCCGTGTAGACACCCGACACACCCGGGTCGAATCCGCAACCGAGGATGGCAGTCAATCCTGCTTTTTCAAAACGGTCGCGATAAGCCCATTGCCAACTGTATTCAAAATGCGCCTCGTCCTTAGGCTCGTAATTGGCCGTGTCAAGATAATTTACGCCACATTCGAGGCACGCATCCATGATGGTAAGGTCCTGATATGGCAATGCCACATTAATCACGATGTCGGGATTATGCTTTTTAAACAAAGCGACAAGTTCACTCACATTGTCGGCATCGACGCTGTCGGTGACAATGTTATCTTTGCCGATTGCCTTGGCTATGGCATCACATTTGCTCTTGGTGCGCGACGCGATTACAATCTCGTTGAACACATCAGGATTTTGGGCGCACTTGTGGGCTACTACCGTGCCCACACCGCCGGCTCCGATTATCAATACCTTGCTCATTCTATTTATTTGATTAAAAACATTATGCAAATATAATCCTAATTATCAAAATTAGCGCAATTTCACCGATTTATTCCACTGCCGAAGCTGCTCAATCGCCAATCACATCAACGCGCTCATAAGCAGCGAACTTACAGTAGTGTATATCACCATGCCAATAATGTCGTTCGTGATGCTGATGAACGGCCCGGTAGCAAGAGCCGGGTCAATCTTCAGCTTTTCGAGCGTCAAAGGCACAAAAGTTCCGAATATCGAAGCAAATATCACAACCGAAAACAAAGACACCGAAACAGCCACCGTGGTAACCCTGCTCGGATCGTCAAGGAAGAAACAGTTGTATATGAACACGAGTAACGATATTATGCTGGCGTTTATCAACCCTACTCCGAGTTCCTTGAGCAATTGCTTGGCCGAGTGCTTTATGTCCAAGCTGCCATTGGCAAGGCCCTGCACGATGATAGCCGAAGATTGTATGCCTACGTTTCCTCCCGTGCCGCCAATCAATGGAATAAAAAGAGCCATTGCCGGATTGGTGGCAAAACCATTCTCGAAATTTCCCAAAATCACCGAATTGGCAAGACCGCCTATCATACCTATCAGCAACCACGGCAAGCGTGCTTTGGTCTGTGTCCACAGGTTGTCATTTGTCTCCACGTCGGCCGAGATACCCGAAGCCAACTGGTAATCGCGTTCGCTCTGTTCTCGCACTTGATCCATGATGTCGTCGACCGTTATACGTCCCACGAGCCTGCCTATCGAGTCTATTACAGGCATTGCCACAAGATTGTATTTTTCAAAGTCGAGAGCCACTTCCTCTATAGGAGTGTCGGCCTTCACTGCAATTGGATCGGTCACCATCACATGCTTTATTTTGGACACCGACGGATGCGTAATCATCTTCTTCAATGGAAACACGCCCTTCAAACGGTTCTCGTCGTCAACCACATAGACATAGTATATTTCATCCATGTCTTCGGCTTGCATGCGCATCTGCTTCATGCACTCGGGCATACTCCAATTCTCATTCACCACAATCATTTCGGTACCCATGAGACCGCCGGCGGTGTCGTCGTCGTATTTCAACAAGTCGATGATGTCACCGGCCTGCTCAACATCGTCGATGTGAGAAATCACCTCATCGCGGTCATCCTCGTCGAGTTCCTGTATAAGGTCTACGGCATCGTCCGAGTCAAGGTGTTCAAGTTGCTTCGCAATATCCTCTTTGGGCATTTGCGAAAGAAGTTCCTTACGGTCATCCTCGTCAAGTTCCATGAGGACCTCGGCGGCAGTCTCGTCATCGAGCAACTTGTTAAGAAACTCGGCCTCCTCGGTATCAAGATCGTGGTACAGGTCGGCAATGTCAGCAGGATGCAGGTTGGCAAGAAGTTCCTTTGCACCCTTCTCGTCATTGGCAGCAATGAGATCTTTCACTTGCTGCAAATATTCATCGGTAAATTCCTTCATGAGTTTTTACATATTCCTGCCACGCCTGTGAATGGCAGGGGTTGAGATGAATGAAACGTTTTAATTTCCCTTTTCATTTTTTGACATGCACGGTCATCGCTGTGCCGTCACAAGATTTGTCAACTTGACAAATTGAGCTACGCTCAACTGCTCGGGCCTTAACGACAATAGCGGGATACAATCGCCTGCATCAGCCGGCAAAATTCCTTTCAAGGAATTGCGCAATGTCTTGCGCCGTTGCCCGAAAGCCGTTTTTACTACAGTCTTGAACATCGCCTCATCGCATCCAAGTTCAGTCACGCTGTTACGGACGAGCCTTATTACGCCCGACTTGACCTTAGGCGGAGGGTCAAACACATTCTCATCGACAGTGAACAGATATTCAATGTCGTACCATGCCTGTAGCAATACCGACAATATTCCGTAAGTCTTGGAACCCGGTGATGCTGCAATGCGTTGCGCAACTTCACGCTGCAACATTCCACTGCAACATTGCACTTGGTCTTTATATTCGAGAATCTTAAAAAATATCTGGGAAGATATGTTGTAGGGATAATTGCCTATTACGTTGAAAACACCGTCGCCATACATGCTTTTCAAGTCGAGTTTCAGGAAATCGGCTGCAATTATCCGCCCGTCAAGCTCTGCAAAACGCTCTTTAAGGTAAGCCACCGACTCGCCGTCGAGCTCCACCACCTTCAAGTCGTGACCGTTTTGGAGCAAAAATTGTGTCAAAACACCCATCCCGGGGCCTATTTCCAAAAGAGGTGTTCCTTTGTAATTGTCCATCGTACCTGCTATGCGGCTCGCCACCGACAAATCGGTGAGGAAATGCTGCCCGAGGTATTTTTTTGCTTTAACCTGTTGCATAGTCGCGACATTACACAATTCATGAAAAATAGTTCCTCTCCCTCTTCGGTCCATACGAAAATGGACACAATTTTGCTGTGATACGAATTATTTCGCGTATCTTTGCAAAGTTGTACAAAGATAATGCATAAGCAGGAGAAAAACAAGCCTTTTTCACCATGCACAAGCAAAGTATCGGCAGTACGGACGGTGTGATATCATAAAAAAACAGACGGTGAAAAAAGTTCTTTCCAGCATATTCAAATATGCCTTATTCATAGCAATCGGCGTAGGATTATTTTATTTCTTGTATTCAAATGTCGACATGAACCAAATCCGCAACATCCTGTCGGAGAATGTTGAATATCTTTGGTTCATTCCTGTAATCATCGTAAGCATATTCAGCCATGTATTCAGGGCTTTCCGTTGGAGACTGCAATTGCGAGCCATAGGCGTGGATGCGCCTATAAGCGCATTAATAAATTCAATATTCGGCACTTACGCAGTAAACCTCATATTTCCGAGACTCGGTGAAGTGTGGCGTACCGGCTACATAGCCAACCGCCAGAAGGCATCTTTCTCGGCCGTACTCGGCTCAATGGTTGCCGACCGGCTGTGTGACACGGTGACGGTGCTGCTGCTGACCATATTCACATTTTTCTTGGCCAAAGACGCCTTCTACTCGTTCCTGCACACCTATCCGCAAATAAAGGACGGGCTGTGGAACATATTGACCTCACCGCTTGTGTGGTGCGCAGTGGCCGCATGTATAATATTTATAATATGGCTGTTCTCAAGCAAGTCTCAAAACAAGCTTGTGATAAAAACACAGGAAGCTGCGCGCAACCTGTGGGAAGGCTTCTCGGCAATAGGCAAAATGGAAGGCAAATGGTGGTTCCTGACCTACACTGTCCTCATTTGGGGATGTTACTTCATGCAACTGTACATTGCGACATTTGCCTTTAGCTTCACATATGACATAGGCGTGAAAGCAACGCTCGTATTGTTCGTGTTAAGCAGCATTGGCATGGGCATTCCGACCAATGGCGGACTCGGCTCATGGCACATCGCAATAATATTCGGTTTGTCACTATATGGCATAGGCTCTTTTAATCCGCAGAATTTCGACCCGCAGGCATCGGCTTTTGCCATGCTTGTATGGGGAATACAGACCATCCTGCTCATAGCATTGGGCATATATGCATTCTCCTACATGGCCATAGACCGCGCTCGCATAAAAAGCGGAAAGACAATAGTCCATACATCGGGAACGGGAATGAAATTGTGAATTTCGTCAAGAAACTTTATTTGAAATTGTGCAATATGGGAAAAGATTATGAAGATTATTTCGACGGAGACCATTCTGCCGAAGAGGACAAGACAAAAGACATAACACCGCAACAAAAGGAAGAAAAGGAAGTGGCCGAAGTCACAATCGAACGGCGGCACAACAAGCTGAAAACGGCAATGATGACCATCGTTGTTTTGTTGATTTTGGGCATAGCCGGCTGGATTGCAGTCATATTCTGGGTTCCGTTCGTAAGCGAGGCTCAACAGCGCGGTGCCATCACTCAAGTGCAACTTGAAGGTTTCTTATTCAAAACCTACGAAGGACAGATGGTGACCGAGGAATACATTGCCGATACAACGAAGATATATCAGCGCGATTTCATCTTCTCTATCGAGAATGACTCAATAGCCAAAGACCTGATGAAATTGCAAGCTACCGGCAAGAAGGTTACACTGACCTACAAGCAATACAAAGGAACACTCCCTTGGAGAGGCAGCTCAAACAAAATCATCACAGGATACGAGTTGCAATAAACGCAAGAGATTCAAGATACACATACAGGGGCTTTCACCAAGTCCCTTTTTTATTATTATCACATGACTATCATTACACCGTTAAAACTACAATTTCCACATAGAAAGCGTCTTATGTTATACTAATTTTTATCCTTCTTTCAGACGCGATAGAATGCGCTCTACTGCATGATATAACTTTATTTGCCGCACCATATTTAGCAACCTCTTCCGGCTACTATCTCCTAAGCCGAGCAAGCCATTCCTGCAAACAAAAAAGGCAGCCATCATCACGATGGCCACCTTCCTTTCCTAAAAATTAAATCTATGAAAAAACCTTCGTTATCTTACGATAACTTTAGATGCATTTCCGTTTACTTTCACGATGTAAATGCCGCTTGCGCAGTCGATGTTATTCTCGCCCTTGCTTACAAGCGCACCGCTAACAGTGTAAACCTCGATATCGGTGGTGTCGCCGATTACACGGATCTCACCAACACCGCCTATTACAGCTGTTCCATCGTTTTCAACACCTGCAACTCCCGATCCATCAGTAAATTCGGTCGGATACAATTGCAAGTTGTTATAATAAGCAACAAATCCCCTGACGGTGTAAGTATCAAATGTAGGTATGTCGTCTGCTTGAACAGCATCAAACCTGAAATACAATGGCAACATGTCCTCGCCATCGTTCAATATATATTCTTCACCGTTTACATCGATAGAAACACCATTAATAGTCACATATTGGTTAACCATGTCAACCGACAATTCGCCTATGCGCACTTCCTTAGGAGCAGATACTGTAGCTGTTCCTGAAGCAGCGAGGAATGAGTCGGAAGAATATACGCCATCCGTAAGTTGAGTGTTCAATTGGGCACCTTCATGGAATGTGTCACGACGTCCGTAGAATCCTGCCGGAATCACGTCACCGCTGTTGTAGGTATAGTTCATACGTCCGTAAACAAGCACTATGCCTGTTGCATCTTCAACATACATGTACATGCTACCTTGGTAAACCACGGTAACAGGATTGGTGAATTGTGCTATCACGTCATCTTCAAGAGCAAGGAATGCAGCGATGTTTTCTACTTGTTCAGGAGCTTCAATGGTATATGTTGCAGTAGCTACTTCACTTGACTTGCCGTCCTTGATGGCAACAGCTTTCACAGTCGTAGTTTCAGTAATAGTGATGGCTTCGCTGTAAAGAGTCTTTGTTGCATCAGGCTCACTTCCGTCAAGAGTGTAGTAGATTTGAGCCTCAGGAGTAGAGCAAGATAGTTCTACCGACACTTGTGCAGTATATGTGCCTTCGGCAGGCGAGAATGTCGGAGCAGCCACTTCGTCGGGTTGCGTTGGAGCAGCAAATTCAGTCGGGAACAATTGAACAGTATTGTTGAAAACGCTCACGAAACCGCTCACGTTGTATGTTCCGCTTTCAGGAGCTTCAACTTCATCAAAACGATAATAAATGTCAAGCGTATTTGTACCGTCGCTGATGGTCTTGCTTTCCTTGTCCCAGTTTACGCTGTAGAATGTAACGTAGCTGTTTACGTCGTCGGCTGTGATGTCGGCTATGCTTGCAGTCTCAGGATAAATGACTCCTGTATTTTCGGTCGATTCCTTGAATGAATCAGAAGAGAAAGAGCCATCATCGAGCTTCGTATTAAGTTGCGGGGTACCATTGTAATTATCCTTGCGGCCATAGAATCCGCCCGGAATCACGTCTCCAGGCTCATAAGTCGGAATATTGCCATAGATGAGCAATATGCCTGTATCGTCTTTTGTATAATTATAGCTACCACTTTGATAAATCAAGGTTACAGGGTTGTTCATGACAGCCTGTTCTCCAACTTCGAGAGCGAGAAATTCGGCAACAGAATTAACCGACGGCAACGTCTCGATCGTATAAGTAGCTTCAGCTACCGAACTTGTCTTGCCATCAAGTACCGCAATCGCCTTCAATGTAGTGGTTTTGGTGATTTCGATCGGAGCTGTATAAGCCATAGAGCTTTCAGCAGGCTCAGTTCCATCGGCAGTGTAATAGATTGCAGCACCTTCGGCAGCTGTAATTTCCACTGTTTGGGCTGTGTAATATGTACCGCCTGCAGGTGAAAAACGAGGAGCAGAAACAACGACCTCGCCTGTACCTCCGCTCGTTGTCAGCAATATCGAAGCAAGGCCGATTTGGTTGCTACTGCTGCTGAACTCAACCCTCACGGCCTTTGTTCCGGCAGGAAGGGCATCACCGGTGAGCGTGAAATTGTCGCTCGACACTCCGGCTTCACTGAAATAAGAACCGTCGGTGCTGTAAAACAACGTTGCAGTCTGTGTTTTTGTATTCCACTGCTTAAAATTGAAAGTAACGGCACTGATGTCGTTGCTTTGGTCATTAAGAGTAACAGTAATAGGCTGTCCTTTGGTAACCGGGCAATCTGTAATAGTCCCAGATTGTTTATCGGCAGAATCAAAAACTACCGTAGCAACGCCAAAGTCTACAGAGTGTTCCTCATAACTTGACGTCCAGCTGTCAGCACCGTCGAAGCCCCAACCTACGAAGTTCAATTCCACTTGGTCGGCCATGGCAATAGTTGACGTTGCCAACAATGTCATTAATGCAAGTAATAATTTCTTCATAACAAATAAGTTTTTAAGTTATTGAATGTTTATAACGATAAGAAATGTCAAACGCAAAGCAAGAAACAGGCTGCCTATTTTCTGCACTTTTGAAACAAATCCTATCTTATCCAAAGATAAGCATAATTTTGAGATAAGCGCATTACATTTAGGTAAAATTATTGTCTCGTGCAAGCCTTCGACATATAAATTCTGTTAACAGGATACGAGAAGAGGCTGCTTCACTCCTTTCATGAAACAACCTCTTCAATAATATCTAATTTCGACAGCAATCGACAAGATTCACGACACTTATGCCGTCTGAAATTACATCATGTACTTTGGCGATGGTCCATACTCGTTAGGACGCGGATCGGAATCCTTAACCCACCATACAATCAACAAAATAGCACCGATAAGTGGCAACAGGCACCAAAGCAGGTTCCATCCGCTCTTGCCTATGTCGTGAAGGCGACGCACGCCAACCGCCAACGACGGCACTATCGTAGCCAAACAAAACAGCGACATTAAAATGCCTCCAAATATAGGCGAAACAAACGAGACTATATTAGCAACACAACCGATGATCACGCCGAACAGATAAGCCCACCAAAACTCAGAGCGTCTTGCGCGTCCTGTAAAATCGGCATACTTCTGGAAAAAGATTTTCACGGCATCTACAAATTGGAGCTGCGGCAAAACGCCATTGGACAGCGGAGTTCCGCACGCAGGGCACTTGTCGGTCATCGGCGGAAGGACATTTCCACACCTCGGACATCTCATTTCTGACATAATAGAAAAAATTTTTTACACCACGGGAAATTCATGGCACTGTTAGTATTAATTTTAAAAGGCATCATGGTTGCCGGCATTAAGGTCGGTAAGACATCACACTTTTGAACACGAAGCATATTTCCACGCAAGGCATTACCTTGCATGCTTCAAATACAAAAGTAATACTTGCTGCTCTCCAAAGCAAATAATCCCATCATTTTTAATCACAAAGAAGAACAAATATAAACATATCTAAACAATCGCTGCATACGGGCACATATAAATTCTACAAATCCGTACTGACAGACGAGGGTGTTATCATGTCTGCAATTTTGGTACACCGCCTTTTCTATGCATAATAACATTACGTCAACCTCCGATAATTTTAACTATATCAATAAAAAAGGGAGATTGCCGCCAAAACCGCAGCAATCTCCCCTTGCTATTTTAACAGCCAATCAGGCGTATTATCAATTCTGATAGTTGGTCCAATTTACGTTCCATATGCAGACGCGGTCGCAATTGCGGCTGCCGTCGTTCGATGGAGACAAGTTGTGGAACTCTATCGAGAACTCGCCACTGACGTTAATTTCCTCACTATGCGAATAAGCCGTCGTTTTTTCACAATCGTCGGTAACGGTAAATGTCTTGACTACCGAGCCGTTTTGAACGATATCCACTCTGAACGAAAGTGTATTGTCGGTATAAGGCTTGCCATAGTTGAACGAAAGTGTTCCGCAACCGTTGGCGATGGTAGGCGACACGATTGAACCTACTTGTGATGTGCGCCCGTTCATGCACGGAGCCATTGCATACTCGCTTGTGCTGCCGGTTACATAACCGATGAAAACAAATTCAGGATTACCGTCGGCAGCCGCGCCTTTAAGCACGTTGCAATTGGTTGCCGTCCATCCGTCGGTAGAAGAATAAGAACCGTAGAATCCTACCGCGCTGCCACCGTTGAGTGTCTCAAAATCGGCACGAGTGGCGGTTATGACTTCGCTCGGAGTATCTCCTCCGCCTCCGTCGCCTTCAACGCCGAATTTCACGTCATCGACACACCAAGTGGCGTAATTGGCTTCAGTTCCGGTAACATAGCGGAATGCAACATAAACCGAACCCGAGAAGTCGCTCAAGTCTATATCGCCCGACTCTACCCAGTCGGTATAAGGCGAGCCGGCATTTGTTTCCGGCCATTCGGCACGGTCGGTTATTTCAGTCTTTGTCGCAATGGCAAGGTCGGTCGAACTCAAGACATACAATTCCATTTCGGTCGTTGTTGTACCGTAGCCGGCAACTTGGGTTCTGAACGAGAATACCTTGCTCTCGGCTTCGTCGATGTTCAACGCCGGAGTGATGAGCCATGCCTCAAACGGCGGCTGGTTGCCCAAGTAACCTGTCATGGCAGCGTAATGGTTATCGTTGAAATCGGTGACATACCAATCCTTGTCGCCACTCACCACGACATTCATCCAGCCATCGGGCACTTCGCTGCCCGAGTCTTCGAAACCTTCTTCCAAAGAAGCAACGCCCGAAGAAGCAACCGACAACTTAAACTCGCTTGCTGCTCCGCTGTTGTCAACGATTCCGTATGTTCCCATGTAGGAAGCGAATGTTCCCGAAACCCAAATTTGAGTACCCCACACTTGAGGATTGTCAACAAGATTGGCATTCTGGCGCATTGCCGAGTTTTGCGGCAATGAGATAACAAGACATTGAGCTATGTCGCGAGTATCGGCAGTAGCACCTATTACAAGAGTGTTGGCGAGTGTCGTAGGAGCCTGCCATTCAACATCGTCGTTGCTCTTGACCGTTGTCACGGCAGGAGCCACGGCACCTACCACATAACCGGTAACCCATCCGTTACCCGAACCTTGCAATTCAATTGCTTGTTCCACCGTATAAGGATTGCTTGCAGTACCTTCATTGCCGGTGCGGAATCCTATGCAGTCGTTCTTGTCACGCAGCAAGAGTTGCCAACCGTCGTTTCCATACCAGCTCAAAATTCCGACAACGCTACCATACCCGAGGGGAAGGACATCGCTCTTGAACGAGGCATAATTGCTGTTGCGGACGATGATCTGATTACCGTTTTCGTCCTCGATGTGGCGGCTTGTGCTGTTATCGGACTCAGAGAATGTAGTTTCGCCATCAGCTTCGGTGAAACGCACGTTGTTGAAACGCACAAGGCGGCTCTGCATGCGTATCACCTCGTCGGTCGAGCTCATCATGGCCTGCACGGCAGCCACTGTGGTGACAAGCGTGTCAATTTGCGTGATGTCGGGAAGCCCGTTGAGATGCACGCGCGACTCAAACAACTCAAGTGGCATAAACGTCGCCTGCCAGCCGTAACGGTCGTCGTAATCGGGATATCCCAATTGTTGCAATCCGTTGTATTTGCCCATGTACAACTCCGATACCGAAAGGACTATTTCCTGGCCTATGCGGTAGTTGTTGTACAAGCTGTTTGCGTTTATCGAGAGCGTGATTGCAGCCGACGAGTCTTGAATCACAAGGTTCTTGTAGATATTGCCCGACTCGTCCGAGCTGACAACGCGACCCTTTATGTACAGGCTGTCGCGCTTCACGTCGTCGCCGTTAAGGAAACCTATCGTGTCGATGTAGTTGGTGGCACTGTTATAATACTGCTTCTTCAACTCGTAGATGGATATATTGCCATCAAGCTCGGTTGTGGGTATCACCATGGGAGGCGCATCGAAATTGTCGGAGCAACTTGCAAAGCCGACGGTAGCCATCAGCAACACGAATGCGAGATATAACTTGGAACGTATCATAATATTTTTCGTTATTATCTAAGTATGTTTGCTAATTATTCGTTTAAAATCTTACGCCCATGGTGAAATATATCTTGATACCTTGCGCGTAGTAATATTTGTTAGGATAGCGGGTGGTAGTGTAATTCGTATAGTCGAAACGCCCTTGCTGGAATCCGCCCGTTTGAATCTCTTTGTTATTTAGGATGTTGTCCACGCTCAGGTTGAAGTTGAGCGAAGCATTGCGGTTGAGATAAATCAACTTGCCTATGCTCGCGTTCAACACGAAAGCGTTGTTCAACTTTTCTTGATGAGTAATGTTCTCGATTTTCTGCCTCATCTCTTCTTCCGACGAGCAGATAGTCCACAATTCGGGCATCGCCTCATGCCTGATTGGAGACAAATCAACATAAGAATCTCCCATCCACACAGCACTTACGTTGAAGAACCACATTCCCGGAGCCACATAGTCTATGCCAAAGCTATAGGCTTGTTGCGGAGTTCCGCTCACATAGAAATTTTTCAAATACACGACTTGCGTAGTATCGGCCATTGTGCCGTTTTCATAGCTGCGTGTCCCGGTAGGCCTGTTCTTGTATTGGTAGCGCGAGAATGTTCCAGCAGCCGATAGTGTCAACGATGGAGTCACCTTGAACGCCAATCCTATTTCAACACCTTTATAAGTCTTATTGACATTGGTAAGCACATAGTTCATGAACGTCTTGAACTGGTCGTCATAGAACGCCGTGCGCTCGGTGTCGTTATAAATATTGGTCCAGAAACCTGTAACGGTACCTTTGAAATTGCGGTAATTGAATGAATAGGATATGTCACCCGAAAGGATTCGTGCATTGTCGAGACCAGTGATGACATCATCCTTAATGCGCGGAGAAATATAGGCTTGGTCGAATGTCGGAGCTTTAGTGCCATACGAGCCGTGGAACGTGAAGCTGTTACGGCCGTCGAGTTTATAAGTGACACCCACCTTGAACATTCCATTGTCAAACTTGTGCATCACACCTTTTCCGTATGAATTGTACGGAGATCGGCCGTTGCGCATGTTTCCGTCGCGCTGGAACTGGATATAACTGAGCTTAAAGCCGTAATTGATGTCCCATTGGCGCAAGTTGATTACGTTTTGCAACCAAGCGTTGGCCGAAATGGAGTTGATGTCGTAATCATAACCGAAACGGTCTCCTTCAACCACATGGCGGCTCGGATTGTTTAAGTCGTTTTGCAACATCATTTCATTCTCTGGGAAATCGCGCTCGGCAAACTGGTCAACATCGAGCCAATAACGACCTCCAAGCAGATCCTTAATTGTTTTATAGTAGGAAGCCTTCGTATAATTGAATCCCACGCCTCCTTGCAACGTCAACACATCGTTTATGCGCATGTTGAGCGTAGAATTGAATTGTACGTTTAATTGGTTGCTGTGACGCTTCTCAAGTATGTAGGTCGAACCACGCTCCTTGCCCGACTGGTCTGCGAGATGATTATTCAAGTAGTTGGTCTGATACAATTGCGCCCAGTTGACTTGCCTGAAGTTTTCATCGTTTTGCCACAAGTCAGTGTAAAAATCCTTTGTAGCCTCATCTTCATAATAAGAAGGCAAATACCTGTAATAGTCGGGACGTGGATCGGCTGCATCGTTCCAGTTCAATGCCGAAGAAGAATAGAAAGACTTCCTCACGCCCACACCGGTGTTCAATGTCACATTGCTCTTCGGAGTCCATATCCAGTTAAGGATAGCTGTGGGGTCGAAACTTTCAACGACACGCGTCGTACGCTTCTCTCCATTTTGGTATCCCCAGTTAGGATTATAGCGGTAACTTCCTGCAAGCTCGTAAGCCTCCTCATAGGTCGCCGAATTGTTAGAACGTTGTGTCGGTGCGCCGAACGTCGTCAATGCCACGCTGTGCTTGTCATTGAAAACCTTCTGCAACGACAGGAAATAACCTCCCGAATGATAGAACGTACCCGGATAGATACCTTCGTCGGAATAACGACCAACTGCCGATGCAGTCAACGCCCATCCATGCTTGTTAAGACCGGTGGAATATGTCACCATGCCACGGGTGTAATAATTGCCGTTGGTATAGGCCACACTTCCCCTGAACCCGGGAGCATAATCACGCGCAAACGTGTTTATATTGGTCGCTCCGCCTATTTGTCCGAAAGCGAAACTCGTCGATTCGAGTCCAATGCCGACAGTCTTGTTCTTGAACGCTTGGTTCAAGCCACCGAGCATACTGTAATTAAATCGGCCACGCGCCGGCTCATTGAAGTTTACACCGTTGATATAAGTCTCCGAATAATCGGGATCATAGCCACGCAAGCGGAAACGCATGATGCTGAAATCCCAACTGGCAGCTTGGTAAAAAACATCATCGGAAGCTCCCGACAACAAACCTATCGACTGGCTGTTGCCTTCCTCGTCTTCAAGCTGGGCTTCGTCAATCATCAAGTCCTCATCTCCGCCAAAACCGGCAAAAGAAAAAGCATCAGGCTTCAACGAAATTTTGCCGAGATCATCCGACACGCCTTTTGTGATCGCCACTTGTATCGTCCAGTCTTCATACCCGGCACACATGATCAACAGATTGTCGGAACCCGCGGTGGCATTGGAAATTGAAAAATCGCCATTAGGCCCCGTCACCACAGTCAAATCCTGGCTTTCCAGAATAACCGTAGCCCCCGACACAGGCTGCCCGCTCTGCGCATCCACCACAACACCATGCATACCGGTGTTCTGGGCAAATGCAGTGAGACTTGCAAACAGCGTCAGAAGCAAAAAGAGTCTGATTCTCATAAATTTAAAAAAGGATTTATATATTATTGCAACCAATATGGTTCCTTACCTTAAGTCGGCATGTTTTCCAATTAACAAAATATATATTAATTTTGTTAACGTATCCGTGTTTTGTTTAAAAAATCAATAACAAATATATAAATAATATTCTGACATATCCCCACTTAGTGCAAAAAAAATCTAATTCAGCCAACTTTGTTTAACTTTTCCAAAATGGCCATGCAAAGAACTATCTTTATTATTACAGCAATATTACAATATGCAAATTCATTCTATTCTGCCTGCCAAAGTTCCTATTGCAAATAACATTTTAATGACAAAAGCAACATTTTCCACTCCAATCCCGGCTTTTGTGACAAATATTTCCTAATTTTGGTTTTTGAAGTACTGTAACACATTTTTATATATTACTCTATGAAGAAATTACTGACTCTCATCTTTGTCGCAGCCATAATCGCATTCACAAGCAGCAGCAGCGACAAGCGTTATCAGGTTTTCGGCGTATGCTTCTATAACTTGGAAAATCTTTTCGACTCCATCAACAACAACGGGAAATACGACTTTGAGTACTCTCCCGAGGGGACAAAGCAATGGGACGGGAAAAAATACAAATCGAAAATAAAAAACATGTCATATGCAATCAGCCAAATGACTACCGCGACCACGCCAATGGGACCAGCCATAATAGGAGTATCGGAAGTGGAGAATATTTCAGTACTTAAAGACCTTGTGAAATCAGAGTCGATAAAGAAATGGCGCCTGCAAATCGTCCACCACGACTCGCCCGACCGTCGCGGCATCGACGTAGCCCTGCTGTACAACCCTCGCTTTTTCAGAGTGTTGAACGTGGTAAACACGCCTGTGACAGTAGAAGGGTATCCCGAATTCCGCACACGCGATCAGATGTGTGTAACCGGTTTGCTTGCAGGCGAGAAAATAAGCGTGATTGTAAACCACTGGCCTTCACGGTCGGGAGGGGCAGAATCATCCAATTATCTGCGTGAAGCCGCAGCCGCCACTGTGAGGCGCACAGTCGATTCACTGCTTGTCGACGACCCCAACCAAGGAATCATCATAATGGGCGACCTTAACGATGACCCTTACAACAGCAGCTGCGCCGAAGTGCTTGGAGCAAAAAAAGACAAGGACGACGTGAAAGAGATTGGCGACTTGTACAACCCTTGGTGGGAAACTCTCGATAAAGGCATTGGCTCACTTGCTTACCGTGGCACATGGAACATGTTTGACCAGATTATAATTTCAAAATATTTTCTTGGCGACCGCACCAACCTCACGTTCCTGAAAAACGAAGTGCTGAACTTTGATTTCCTTAAAACGAAAGAAGGAGACAGGAGAGGCTATCCGCTGCGCACCCACGCATCGGGCGTATACCTCAACGGATACAGCGACCACTTCCCCACCGAAATTTTCCTTGTAAAAGAGATAAAGAAAAAATAATCATGTCACACGGCAACAACAGGCAAGCAAAAATACATTAATACAAAAGGAACGCCTCATACAATCCAATCGGCGTTCCTTTTTCTATCCTTACTTACAATAATAAATACATGTTCCAGGAAACTTCATTCCTCCATGTATTTGCGTGGGGACATTCCTACTGCCTTCTTAAAATATTTGCCAAAAAACGATGCGTTCGAAAAGTTAAGCTCTATGCTCACCTGCTGCACCGTATATCGGCCGCTCTTGAGCATTGCTTTTGCTTCAAGTATTACATAATCTTTTATCCATTCGCCAGCATACCTGCCACTCACCTGCAATATCACTTGCGACATGTACTTGGGAGAAACGCATATCAACCCGGCATAATAAGAAACCTCCCTATGCCGTGAATAGTTTTCCTGGACAAGTTCCATAAAACGGTCAAATAATTGTTGAGCCCTGTTCAGAACAGGCCGCGACATACTTTTCGACGCATCACACACCCATTGGGCTATGGTATATATCAATACCTGCATGTAACTCCTCAATATATTATATGTGTATTCACCTTTATTATGTTCTATTTTACGACGCATCAACCCATAAATCTGAAACAGTTCGTCAATTTTATCGTCCGAGACATGGAATACGGCATGTCTCAACAAGAAACTGCGCATTTTCATCATGGATGAAAAACTTTCTTTATCGCCATTGTTGGCCGACGCGCTGATGATAACTGCAACCTTGCATTCATCTCCAAATCCGAGACATTCGCCTACCGAACCGGGAGGTACGACCAGCACATCATTTTTCTCCATTACATAATCTTGCAGGTTCACCTTGAAGCGCATAGACCCGGCAAAACATATAACCAGCACCATGAAATCAACTTTGAAAGGAACCGACGGCTTGATGAAGCGTGAAACATCCTTTTCCTCGATAACTCCACCATCGAAATTATCCCCCAAGAAGAATTCTTCGCCAAGCATTATTGAATTGCCGGTAGCTGGAATCATAGGAAGATCCAATTTCAAGAACGCTGAATTTTCCTTGTTATACATCTCAATTAATGATTTATTGTCGCAAATATAACTTTTAGACCTGAAAAACAAGTATTAATGTCGCCAATAATGGATATCTACAATCTTTTTGACCATTTTAACAGCTCTATTGACTGTATATGTATCCCCAAAAAACATGAACTTTGTAAAAAACAAAGATGTCTAAAACACCATTATGAAAAAAATATTCGCATTTATTGCACTGTCCTGTTCACTTGCCAGCTGCAACAGCGACCAATCAGGAACACAGATTCACTCAGTGATAACAGTCCAGCCCGAGGTGCTTAAACATGAAACTGAAAAACACTTCTCGGGAATAGTAAAAGAGGGTGGCGAAATAAGCCTTGGATTCAAAACTCCGGGTCAAATCGAGCAGATATATGTGGATGAAGGCGATTTCATCAAAGCAGGCCAACTCGTAGCCCGGCTCGATGACAAAGACTACCGGCTCGCAGTCGATGCCTTACAAATCCAGTTTGACCAACTTAATGACGAGTTCAGCCGCATTTCCAAGTTATACGGGGAGAAAAGCATCTCTCAAAACGACTACGAAAAGGCATTGGCAGGACTAAAACAAGTGCAGATACAGTTGCAGTCAAACAAGAACAAGCTCGAATACACGCGCCTCGCCGCTCCTGTAGACGGATATGTACAGGCGGTCAACTTTGAGCAGGCCGAAATGGTTGATGCAGGCACTCCTGTGATAACGCTGCTCGACACTCGCGGCATGGAAGTAATAACCGACATTCCCGGTAAAATATACGCCCATCGTGACGACTTCACAAGCATAAAATGCCATACGAGCGACGGGACGACCTTCGACATGCGGCTTGCCTGCATCACGCCAAAAGCCGACGGCAACCAATTGTACCGCATGCGCACCACATTCATCTCGACACCCGAAGGAATAACTGCCGGGATGAATATAGAAACTTCTATAACAATCGCCAAGAACGACACTTCAACCATGTCGTTCACATTACCGATACGCTCCATATTCAACGACAATGGCAAAGATTGCGTTTGGACCGTAGCAACCGACTCTACCGTCCACAAAACGGCTGTGACTTTATCGGGAATGGATTCTAACGGCAACGCAATAATATCTGCCGGGCTGAAGGGCGATGAAAGCGTCGTTAAAGCCGGCGTGAATTATCTGCAAGACAACTGCAAAGTAAAAATAGTAAACCAACCATCCGAAACAAACATAGGCAACATACTCTGAAAGAATCATGAAACTTACTCGTTTTTTCATGGAACGACCGACATTGTTCTGGTCGTTGATGATAGCTATAATTATAGCCGGCACACTCTCTTTCATTCAAATGCCCAAGCTCGAAGACCCTGCCGTGGCAGTCAAACAAGCCATGGTAGTGGTTCCTTATCCCGGTGCCACGGCACACGAGGTGGAACTCGAAGTGGCTCAGACTCTTGAAGAAGAACTGCGAAAACTGCCCGACGTAAAAAAAGTCAAAAGCGAATGCAGCAACGGGATGGCTTCAATTACGGTAGAATTTGAAATGACAGTGTTACTTGATGACCTTGAGCAACACTTCGACTTATTGCGACGCAAAGTAAACGACTCGACATCAAAACTGCCACAAGGATGCTACACGCCAATCGTTATAGACGACATGATGGACGTGTACGGTATCTTCTATGCCTTGACTGGAGACGGTTACGACTATTCCGAGCTTTACAAATATGCCAAGCTGATAAGGCGTGAATTACAGAAAATCGACGGAGTGAAAAGAATCAACCTCGTCGGCAACCGCGACGAGGTGATAAACATAATCCTCCCGAAAGAGAAAATTTCACGCAACGGTGTCATCCCGACCCAAATAATGATGTCGCTGCAAAACGCAGGCAAAAAAGTCAACGCAGGCAACTACTCAAAAGATGGAGACCGCTTGCAGATACATGTGTCGGATGCCGTGACCAATGAAAACGACATTGCCGACCTGCTCATCAGCTCCATTAACGGAAAGCAAATGAGACTCGGTGACATCGCACACATCGAACGGGCATACTCCGAACCTCAACGCAACGGGTTCTTCATCGACGGGAAGCAAGCCATCGCCATATGCATTGCCATGGAATCGGATGCAATCGTACCCGACGTTGGCGAGGCTGTCGACAGCCAATTGGCAAAAGTCATGAACGATGTTCCTGCCGGGATGCAGACCGAAAAGATATTCTTCCAACCCGACAAAGTAACCGAAGCCATCGACTCATTCATGGTCAACCTCGTCGAGTCGGTAGTGATTGTCATATTGGTTCTCGTGTTTACAATGGGGCTGAGAAGCGGACTTATCATAGGATTCGGCTTGATACTGACAATAGCAGTCTCTTTCCCCATACTCCTGTGCTGCGGAACCACACTGCAACGCATATCGCTCGGCGCATTCATCGTGGCAATGGGTATGCTTGTTGATAACGCCATAGTAATCATGGACGGTATTTTAATTGACCGAAAACGCGGATTGCCGCAGGAAACCTATTTATACAGGATAGGGAAAAACACGGCTATGCCGCTGCTCGGAGCGACTGTCATTGCAGCCTCTACATTCATAAGCGTGTACTTGTCGCCCGACTCGGCAGGCGAATATGCCCGCGACCTTTTCCTGGTGTTATGCGTGAGCCTGCTGGCAAGCTGGATTCTTGCATTGACACAAGTACCCGTGTGCGCCCGCGCATGGATGCCGGCTGTCGACAACAAACGCGATTCAGACGGTAAAGTGATGAATTCACCTGTCCACAAGTTTGTCCGTCGTAGCATCGCCAAGCTTATAGCACACAAGAAATTTACCATTACCGTTGCCGTAGGGGTACTGCTCGCCTGCATATTCGGCATGACAAAAGTCAAAAACCTTTTCTTCCCCGACTTTGATTACAAGCAATTCATCGTGGAATATTACTTGCCCCCTCAATCCAGTCCCGACATGGTAAAGCACGACTTACTCGAAATGACCGAATTGCTGAAACAAAACCCTGCCATAGAACGCGTGGCAGCAAGCATGGGAAGCGCACCGGCTCATTACTGCCTTGTCAGGCCGATGACTTCGGGTGGTGACTGCTACGGCGAACTTATGATCGACTGTAAAGACTATGAAACAGTCGTCGAGCAAATACCGGGTATTCGCAACATGCTGCGGGAACGTTATCCCGACGCATACATACGCATACGCAAATACAACTTCTCAATAGCGTCATCCCACACTGTAGAAGTAGAATTCACAGGACCAGACCCTGCAATACTACGCAATTTAAGCCGACAGGCTGAAGAGATCATGCGCCATTGCAAATATGTAGACCCATACTCGGTACAAAATAACTGGAAGCCGAAAAGCAAGTCCATCGTGGCCGAGTATTCCCGCGAGGATGCTTTGCGCTCGGGCATTGAACGCGGCGACATAGGCAATGCCCTGCTCGCTGCAACCGACGGAATGCCGATAGGCGTAATCAACGACCAAGAACGCATGATTCCTATCAACCTAATGGTACGCAACGCCGATGGAAGCAGGATTACCGACCTTGGCGAAATACCGGTTTGGAGCATGATGAACCTGCACTTCAACGATGAAGACATCGCCGGGCTGGCTACAGGCAGCAAGAACTCGGAAGACTTGCAAGACAACTTGTTCAAGAGCGTCCCGTTGAGCAATGTCACTGACAGCATAAAGCTCGCTTGGGAAGAAGAAATGGTGTACAGAATCAACGGCCAACGTGCAATCGAGGCCGAATGCGACCCTAACACCGACATGTTTGATGCCACACCCGCAAAAGTATTGTCGGAGATAAAGGATGAGATAGAAGCCATAGAGCTGCCCGACGGATACAACATGCGATGGGTGGGCGAAATCGAATTACAATCGGAAGCCACCACCAACGTGTTTAAATATCTGCCACTGACGTTATTTGCAATTTTAGGCATCTTGTTGCTGCTGTTCAACAACTGGAAAAAAGTCATTCTCATCATCATTTGCTTCCCGTTTGTATTCTGCGGAATCACTCCATCACTGCTCATGTTCGGGCAACCGTTCACGTTCATGGCCATAATTGGCATGATGGGGCTCATTGGCATGATGGTGAAAAATGCAATAGTGCTTGTCGACGAGGTAAACAGGCTCCAAAACGAAGAACACATGCATCCATACAATGCCGTAATAGAAGCTACTGTTTCGCGTGTGCGTCCCGTGACAATGGCATCATTGACTACCATAGTGGGCATGATACCGCTTGTCTCCGACCCCATGTATGGTTCTATGGCCGTAACCATAATGGGCGGCTTGACAGTTGGCACGGTCATAACCCTGTTGCTGCTGCCGCTTTTCTACACTACATTCTTTAAAATCCGCAAGCCGGACAACGATTCTATCAATAACATGAACAATGATTGAAAAACTATGAAATACTTATCTGATATTTTTATAATATGCCTGATAATCGGTGCGACAGCTTCAAATGCAGCCGTCGCACAAGAAAGGCGCACTTTGTCGCAAGCCGAGTGCAGGACTCTCGCACTCGCCAACAATGAAGATGTGCAACGTGCCGACAACGACGTTGCAAAAGCCAAGCTCGACAAAGAAATAGCATTCACATCCTATCTGCCCAAATTCAGCGGCTCGGCCTCGGCTGTTTACATGCTGCCCGATCTCGACATGATGGGCATGGAACTCCAAATGAGAGGCATGTACATGGCAGGCATAACTGTGACTCAACCGTTATACACCGGGGGAAAAATAATGGCCGGCAACAAACTTGCAAGCATAGGCATGGATTGCGCTGCCGAGAACAAGCGCAAGACTCGCATGCAAGTCATTGCCGACACCGACCATGCCTATTGGAACTACATCGCCGTGCTCGACAAAGTGAAAATGCTTGAAACTTACATGCAGCAGATGGACACGCTGTTCCGCCAGGCCGAGACGAGCCTTGCTGCCGGAATGAGCACCGACAACGACATGCTGAGAATTACAGCCAAGCGAAGCGAAATAGCATATCAGTTGCAAAAGGCCAAGAACGGAGCCTACCTGTGCCGGCTCGCACTGTGCGATGTAACAGGACTGCCACTCGATACCGAAATCACTCCTGCCGACAGTTCGATATCGGTCTCCGAACCGGCCATGCTCGATGAGGACATCTCTTCGCGACCCGAACTAAAACTGCTTCAAAAACAGGTCGAGGCCGGTGAACAGCAAATCAAGATGGCGCGTGCCGATTTCCTTCCTACAGTTGCACTGAGCGGAGGCTATACCTACTTTGGCAACGTCAAAATAAACGGAATGAATGCAGACGCCCAAGGCAATTATGTACCTTTCACTCAAAAATATGACGAAGGACTGGGACTTATAATGGCATCGGTGAGCATCCCGATTTTTCATTGGGGAGAAGGAGCAAAAAAAGTAAAAAAGGCAAAAATCGAGTTGCAAAACTACCGTCTTGACCTCGAACGCAACACGCGGCTCCTGAGCATCGAAGCACGACAGGCCGTACAAAATCTCACCGACGGGTACAATCTCGTAAAAACAGCCGAGACAGGATGCCGCCAAGCCGACGAGAACCTCAGAGTGATGAATAATCGATATGACGCTTCCATGTGCTCATTGACCGACCTGCTTGATGCACAGTCACAATGGCAGCAAGCTCAAAGCAATCACATCGAGGCACTGACGCAGTATAAAATCTACGAAACAGAATATCTGAGAACGACAGGCCGTCTCGAATGAAGATCAGCCATTCCCCCCATAACCAATTCTATAAAGCGTCGCAGACATCCGCGCCATCATGGCACAAGACATTGCCAATTAGCACTACTTTTAACATACTCAACGAGTTATTGTAGGCATTTAGAACAATCTTATACCCAAACAGGTATCTTTTTAATGAACGATAATATCTAATTTTGCAATGTCACAAAACCAACTTGGCACGGAAACATGGACCATAAAGAAAAACAATCCAAAATAAGCATAAACGATTTTCAAGAATACTTCACAGGTGATTACGCTGATGGGGACTTGTCGATATGCTCCGACATAAAGGACTTGAACACAAGCCATCCTATCAAAATGAACACATTCCTGTTCCTAATATGCCTTGAGGGAGCTATTGAAGGTGAAATGGATTCGGTTCAATATAAACTCTCTGCCAATGACCTGCTCGTGTGCCGGCCAAACAAGCCGATAAGCAAAATAAAGACAAGTCCCGACTTCAAATGCATCATAATCAGCATTTCCCAGCAATCGCTCTTGAACATAATACCGTTAAACGACGCTTCGTTCAATAGCACGCTGCATTTCATAAAGTTTCCAGTAGTCCACATCAATGATGAAGATGCTGTTGGGATAAGGCAATTCTGCAACCTGCTCACGTTCGAAACAATGCAACAGGCCGGACAACGATACCACAAGGGAATAATAATGTCGCTCGCAATTGCCACCATATATAAAGTGATGTATTACATCGACAAGCACATCGGCACCAACGGAACGGGAAAAATGAACCAAAGCGAAATAATATTCAGCAAATTCATAAACCTGATTTCGAGCAGCACGGTAAAACAACGTTCAGTGGGATACTATGCCGAGAAACTATACATTACGCCCAAATACCTCTCGGTTGTGTGCAAGCGCATCAGCGGAAAGACAGCATCAGAGTGGATTAACGAATTTGTCATCAAGGACATTAAGAAAATGTTAAAACATTCCTCTAAGTCAATAAAGGAGATTGCCCTTGAACTGGATTTCCCAAACATGTCGTTTTTTGGCAAATATGTGAAAGCCCACCTCGGAGAATCACCGTCAAGATACCGCAAGAAAATGTTTGATTGAACGCATTATGCATAAACTAAGACCGGGAACAGATTGAACATCCATTCCCGGTCTTTTTTATATCGACAGCACCGCAAAACCGGTGCCACCATTATAATCCAAACTCCTTTTTGAGCCTGTCAACATAATCAAGTTTTTCCCAAGTGAACAATTCGACTTCCATCACCTTTTCACCCTCATATTTAGATTTGAAATGCTTGGTGACAACCTGCGGCTTGCGACCAACATGGCCATAAGCGGCAGTCTCTTCATAGATGGGATTGCGCAACTTCAATTCACGTTCTATCGCACTCGGGCGCAAATCGAATATCTGCCCCAGTTTATCGGCAATCTCAGCATCTGATTCCTTGACATGCTTTGTCCCGAATGTGCTGACAAACAAGCTCACAGGACGGGCGACACCTATGGCATAAGACACTTGGACAAGCATCTCGTCGGCTATACCTGCCGCAACGGCATTCTTGGCTATGTGCCTTACGGCATAAGCCGCCGAGCGGTCAACCTTCGACGGATCTTTTCCCGAGAAAGCGCCTCCGCCGTGCGCTCCGCGGCCACCGTAAGTGTCTACGATAATCTTGCGACCTGTCAACCCGGTATCTCCGTGAGGCCCACCGATTACAAACTTGCCAGTCGGATTCACCATGAGAATCAACTTGTCGTCAATCATCGACTTGATTCGCTCTGGCAGACGGTTCTTCACCCTTTCAAGCAGAATGTCGCGGATGTCGGCATATATCTTGTCGAGCATTGCCTTGTCGGCTGCATCTTGAGCTTCCTTGCTATCATCGACAGGTTTCACAAACTCGTCATGCTGCGTGCTCACAACGATGGTGTGAACCCTCACAGGCTTACGGTTTTCGTCATATTCCACAGTAACTTGACTCTTAGCATCGGGACGCAAATACGGCATCAACGTTCCCTCACGACGAATCTCTGCAAGTTCGTGAAGAATCAAGTGGGCAAGATCAAGCGTGAGCGGCATGTAATTATCGGTCTCATTGCAAGCGTAACCGAACATCATGCCCTGGTCGCCGGCACCCTGGTCTTCGAGGTTCTCGCGTTCCACGCCACGATTGATGTCTTGCGACTGTTCGTGAAGTGCCGAAAGCACGCCACACGCATCAGCGTCAAACTTATACTCGCTGCGATTGTATCCAATTCGATTTATCACATTGCGCGTAACGTCCATCAAGTCGATGTAGGCATTTGACTTGACTTCGCCGGCTATAACCACCTGTCCTGTCGTGACAAGTGTCTCACATGCCACTTTCGAAGAAGGATCATAAGCTAAGAATTGATCGAGGACAGCATCGCTGATTTGATCGGCCACCTTGTCGGGATGGCCTTCCGAGACAGACTCGGACGTAAACAAATAATTCATTTTTCCAATTGCTTTTTTAGTGGAAAAACGCTAAACGACTGAATCACTATATTTCCGTAAATTTCACAGGATTACATGAAATTGAGAGTCGCAGTTTTAGCATTTTTTTGTGTGGTTGCAAGCAGCCAAATTTTTCCACATGTATTTAACCATAATCTTTTCGCCTGCAAAGATACTACAATAAAACAAAATAACAATCACATCAGCTTCCAAAGTTACAACTACCACTCCGCATTTTGCATGGCAAAACGTCGCAAAACAGCCTTTCACGCCATCCTTCCATCCTCAAAGCAAGGCATTAACGCAAATTTATTTCAACTATTTGTGCAAAAACACAAAAAATTGGTATCTTTGCGTGCTTTTATTGCACAAACTATTGATAATAGGCAACATTTGTAACAAACCAGCGAATAATAAAAACAAAAATTAAATAATTAAATGGCAGCTTTAGAGAAAATTAGAAGCAAAGCAGTCTTACTGACAGTTGTAATCGGCCTGGCCTTGCTGGCATTCATTCTGACCGACTTTCTCAACTCAGGAAGGACTTTCTTTGGCGATGCAAACACCATTGCAAAAGTCGGTGGAACAAAAATCGACGCAATGACATTCCAGAGACGTTATGAGAAATTCAACTCGCAATTACAAGCGAGCGGACAAAACGCAGGTGACGCAGCAGTCGTTCAAAACCAAGTGCTGAACCAAATGATTAGCGAGATTCTCCTTGATGAAGAACTTGACGCACTCGACATCTATGTTACCGACAATGAGCTTACCGAAGCGATGATCGGAACAAATGCTCGTCCGCAAATGATTCAATTCGCCCAGCAATTCGGGATAGAATCTCCTGCTGCTTTGCACGACATGTTATTCAACCCGACAAAATACGGCATGTCGGTAGAAGCCGTGAAACAACAACAAGACGCTTGGCTTGAAATGGAGGCCGAAATGATAAGAAGCCTTAAATTGGAAAAACTCCAATACCTAATTATGGGTTCTATCCAAGCCAATGAACTCGACAAAAAAGAAATGGGCGAAGCCAATGCTGTTACCAATTACATCCAATTCGTCAAGAAAGACTATTCTACTCTCAAAAACGATGATTACCCTGTAACAGCACAGGACATCCAAGCAGCCTACAACAAAGAAAAGGAACTTTACAGGCTGAACGAGGAAATGCGCACTGCCCACGTCATTGCAGTGAACGTAGTCCCGTCTACAACCGACTTGAATACCGCTCAAAACAACATCAACAACGTATACACGACACTCGTATCAACCGAGGGCGTTGACGATGTACGCAACAACAGCGACCTTGTAATCAACGAAACGACTGTGCGCCTGAGCGATGTTCGTCAAAATGACATTCGCGAATTCCTTGGCAGGGCTTCGGTGGGCGATGTAACGACTCCCAAGTTCATGTCAAACACATACACCTTGACCAAGCTCATGGGCAAAGAAATGGGCATTGACTCTATCAACGTCAGCATGATGGCCGTGCAAGGCGACAAGAACCTCCAAGACTCGGTATTGAACATGCTCAATGCAGGTGCAAGCTACGCCGACATCCAGAAAATACCCGGCACTCAAGGTCAAGAAAACATCTGGCAATCAATGATTGGCATTCCCGACTCGACGCAAGCCAAGTTCCTCAATGCAGGGAAAAACTATTTTGCATTGAACCAAGGTGCAGATGGCGCATTCTTCTTTAAGGTTAACGAAAAGAAAGCTCCGAAGCAACTCTATAACATTGCTCAAATCACTTATACCGTATATCCGAGCACAAAGACAATCAACGACTTGCGCGACAGCTTGCAAGCATTCATCAATACTAACAACACCGCCGAACTGCTCATCGCCAACGCTGCAAAAGCCGGTTACAACGCCCTACCTACAAGGGTGACTGCCGGAACTCCGCAAATCAACGGCATAGAAAACTCGAGAGAAGTAGTGAAATGGTTGTTTGAATCACAAGAAGGAAGCGTTTCTCCTATATTTGACAAGCAAAACAACGACAAGATGATTGTTGCCGCTTTGGATCGCATATACGAAGAAGGGTACTTGCCGGCCAACTCCGAAGAGGTCAACATGGCTTTGACAACACAAGTACGCAACGACAAGAAAGGTGATGCCCTTATCGAACAATACAAAGGCAAAGCAAACGACCTTGCAGGATATGCTCAATTGATGAATACTTCAATCGACTCGACTCAAGTTACATTCGGCCAGCAATTCATCTCAAAAATAGGTGCAGGCGAATCAGAACTTACAGCAGTCGTATCGACAGCTCAACCAAACACTTTGGTCGGTCCGGTAAAAGCCAACAACTCGGTAGTCGTGTTTGAAATAGTAAAACAAGAAACCTCCAAGCGCAAACCTACCGACATGGAAACTGAGCGTCAATTTGCTTCGACACGAGGCAATCAGGCTGTAATGCGTCAAGCATTGAACATCCTGCACAACGCTACCGATGTCGAAAACTTGATGATTAAATTCTATTGATTTAGAATTACGATATTGCCAAAACAATGGGCATTGCCGACATTGGCTTTGCCCATTGTTGCTTTTTTATGGAATTTTCCTTATTTTTGACCCTAAATATGGGAATTTGGGATTTGTTACGACATTTTAATTTTCACCTGGCAAATGCTCGCATGAGCCTGGCGACACACTCTCATTCCCTGCAATCGATTTACGATTATGCAATCAATAAACGAAATACAAGACGAAATCATCGATGAATTTGAAGGTCTTTCGGAGTGGATGGACAGATACGGATATATCATCGAACTCGGGAATTCCCTTCCCCAACTTGAAGAAAAATACAAAACGCCCGACAACTTGATAGAAGGTTGCCAGAGCCGTGTGTGGATTATTGCCGACATGAAAGACGGATTGGTTCGCTTCAACGCCGATAGCGATGCCATAATCGTCAAAGGCATCATTTCATTGCTCATCAGAGTCTTGTCGGGACACTCGCCACAAGAAATACTCGACAGCGACCTCTACTTCATCCAAAAAGTGGGCTTGCAAGAACACCTGTCGCCGACACGCAGCAACGGTCTCGTAGCAATGGTGAAACAAATGAGAATGTATGCACTCGCATTTCAAGCTAAAGAAAACAATAAGTAATATTAACCTCTATAACACCTTAAACTTATGTTGTTCAACCAACCCAAAGGATTAATCCCCGCTGCTCTGTCAAACATGGGCGAACGCTTTGGTTACTACATCATGAACGCGGTATTAACGCTGTTCCTGTGTTCAAAGTTCGGCCTGAGTGAAGAAATGGGAGGATTGATTTATTCTTTCTTTTATGCCGGCATTTATGTGCTTAGCCTTGTCGGCGGTATTATTGCAGATAGGACTCAAAATTACAAAGGCACAATCATCAACGGCCTTATAATCATGTCGCTCGGATATGCCATCCTCGCGATTCCTATCCTATCGACAGAATCCAACATCAACTGGCTCCTGCCTCTGACATGCTTCGCGCTGTTCTTGATTGCCTTCGGTAACGGCTTGTTCAAAGGCAACTTACAGGCAATAGTAGGTCAAATCTACGACAACTATGAAGCCGAAGAGGCCAAGAAAGGCCAAGAAGCCCTCGCAACAGCACAAAAAAAACGCGACTCCGGGTTCCAAATTTTCTATGTATTCATAAACATTGGCGGCCTCATCGCACCATTCGTGGCACCGTTGCTGCGTAGCTGGTGGCTCAACGCACACAACTTCCTTTACAATGCCGACCTTCCTGCCTTGTGCCATAAGTTCCTTGATGGAGCGACAAGCATGACGGCTACCGAAACATTCAACCTCAACGAACTCTCAACAGCTGTTTCCGGTTCGGCAGTGAGCGACATGACAGCATTCTGCACGCAATATCTCGACGTGTTCAACACCGGCATCCACTATTCGTTCATAGCATCGGTAGTGGCAATGCTCATATCGCTCGTCATATTCATCGCCACAAAGAAAATATACCCCACACCGGGGAAGAAAAACGAAACAGTGGTTGCCGAATACACTGCCGAAGAGAAATTGGCCATGGCAAAGGAAATCAAACAACGCATGTACGCATTGTTTGCAATCCTCGGCGTGGTGATTTTCTTCTGGTTCTCGTTCCACCAAAACGGAGTATCACTTTCATATTTTGCACGTGACTTTGTCGACACGACAGTCATCCCGCCCGAAATATGGCAAGCAGTCAATCCATTCTTTGTAATTGTGTTGACACCGGTAATCATGCTTGTTTTCGGAGCACTTTCACGCCGTGGCAAAGAAATTTCCACCCCACGAAAGATTGCTTATGGTATGGCAATCGCCGGAATGGCATATTTGTTCCTTGCGATATACTCGGCATGCATGGATTATCCGTCGGCTGAAACATTCACAAGCCTCGCCGATGATGCCAAAGTTAAAGCCGGATGGTGGGTACTCATTGTCACATATTTCTTCTTGACGGTAGCCGAACTGTTCATTTCTCCGCTTGGATTGTCGTTCGTGTCAAAAGTCGCGCCAAAGAACATGCTTGGCTTGTGCCAGGGATTGTGGCTTGGAACGACAGCCGTGGGCAACCTGTTATTGTGGATTGGCCCGTTGATGTATAAAAACTTGCCTTTGTGGCAATGCTGGACAGTATTCTTTATCGTCTGCATCATCTCGATGGGCGTAATGCTCGGAATGGTGAAATGGCTTGAAAGAATCGTAGCCGGGAAATAATAATTCCTTCTTATATGTAGCCCGACGCATTGGCATGGCATGTCATGCGTCGGGCTTTTAATTTTCATATCATGACAACAAAATCCAATGCATCAAGTCGCATCATTGCCATAGATGCCCTACGGGGATTTGCCGTAATGGGAATAATCCTCCTTCACAATATAGAACACTTCAATTTCTACTCATTTCCGCAGACGACAGGCACACTTGCAGCACTCGACAAAACGATATGGGACATGTTATTCTTCATATTTTCGGGGAAAGCTTATGCCATCTTCGCCCTACTGTTCGGATTCACATTCTACCTGCAAAGCAATAGCTCGAAGAAACGCGGCAAAGATTTCAAGAACAGATATATGTGGCGGCTACTACTGCTTTTGTGTTTTGGCTTCATAAATGCCATTTTCTTCCCTGGCGAGATTCTCGTCTTATACGCAATAATGGGTTTCGTATTGGTTCCCATAAGAAATCTTGGCAACAAGGCATTGTTCATTATCGCAACGGTGCTTATGCTGCAACCACTCGAATGGGCGAAAGTAATCTACGCGATTATTAACCCAATGGCCGACCCTCAGCAAATGATATTCTCGCTTGCCGATGTTTATCCGCAACTCGACGGAGACTCATGGATAGAAATGGTAAAAGCCAATTTTATCACAGGGCAATTGGCAAGTCTGAACTGGGCATGGTGCTACGGGCGCGTGTTCCAGACCGCCGCACTGTTTATCTTTGGACTGCTGCTGGGCCGTCTCAGCTATTTTCTTTCCGACAACGACCAATCTCTCAACCGTTCAGGCAGATTCTGGCAGAAGGTGCTATGCTGGTCTGCTCCTGTCGCTATATTGCTATATTTTCTCAAGCAATTCATTTTCGGACTTATCGACAACCCTTTCATGTTGGCAACAATGGAAACCATCCTCAATTCATGGTATAATCTCGCCTTCATGCTGGCAATGACAGGAACATTCCTGCTCGCCTGCTGGAATGGGAAAGGAATCATTCAACGTATTCTTGCCCCCTATGGGCGTATGAGCCTTACCGATTACATCTCGCAATCGATTATCGGCAGCTTCCTGTATTACAGTTACGGACTTGAACTGCACAAGACGTGCGGCACCACATTCAGCCTGCTTATAGGCATCGCGTTTCTTATTGTACAAGTGGCATTTGCTCACTGGTGGTTCAAGCATTTCAATCGAGGCCCACTCGAGACCATTTGGCACAAGCTCACTTGGATAAACAAAAAAAGAGATTGACACTCGTTCAACCTCTATCATAAAGAAGCCATGATGCCTTCACCTTCACACAAGGATTACGCATCTTGGCTTAAATTTTTCATCAAGCATCATTACCGGCATCATCTTGATTGCCATTCTCCACATTTCTCAGCGGAATGGCTTTTATCTTTCCAAGTTGATAAGACTTTATTTCGGAAGGCATTCCTTTATAATATACCTTGCCTGTGCCGCTTCCTTTTATAGTCAGCTTGCCTCCGTTAGGCCAACACCCTATTGTTCCTGTGCCGAGTATCATGCAATCCACATCGACAGCATCAAGCTCGTCGGCTTGAATCTCCCCCGTACCTGTACAGCGCAAATTGGCCTTGTCGCATTTACCGCTTAATATCACAAGCCCTTTGCCCGTTAAAATGGATGCTTCAACTTCCTTCACACCTATTCCGTGAGAAATGATTTTACCGTTATCCGACAATCGAAGTTTCAACTTCTTGTCGGGCTGCACCACGTTAAACACCCTCAATGTGCTATCGGCATCATTTTCAAGTTCTTCTATCTCGCTCGAATATACCCTTACGACAGGTAAATCCCGAGGCTTAATGGCATTTTCGGTCGAAACCTCGATGACCAGTCGCGACTTTTTATTGCTAAACAAAATAGAATTTACCTTCTCTCGTGTGGTATAAAACACAGCCACACCGGCAGAGTCCGGATTCAACACATACTCTACATTCAAGTCGTTTGTTATCTTCAATCTGTTGAAATCCCCCACCACAACTTCATACCTGTGAACTCCTTCCACTTCGTATCGGCCGGTATCATCTTGAGCCGACACTAAAATTGCCGAAAAAACAATTATGGCCAATAGCATCAAAATCCTGTTCATGACATTCTGCAAATACATAATATGCTTATTATTGTAAATATTTTTCTTCGATGAAATTCAAAATACTGTCAAGCTCGGCAAACGTATTGGCTTGCAGCATGGCGATACGCGTTTCCCTGAAGTTTGGAATACCCTTGAACAACGGAGTTGCAGCCAAGTGCCGCCTTATGTGCAATATGCCGCGATACTCGTCGATATTGCCAATACTCTCATTTATCTGCCTGCGTATGAGCTGCATTTTCTCGCGTGCCGGTATTTCGGGCATTTCTCCGTGAAGCATGTAATGTTTCATTTCCTTGAATATCCACGGAGCACCGATTGAAGCCCGGCCGACCATTATTCCATCGACACCATAGCGGTCGTAATACTCCACAAGTTTTTGTGGCGAAGTGATGTCGCCGTTGCCGATAATTGGAATCTTGATTCTCGGATTTTGCTTCACTTCGCCTATCAAAGTCCAATCGGCTTCACCGGTGTACATCTGGCTGCGAGTACGGCCGTGTATCGTCAATACCTGTATGCCACAATCTTGCAACTGCTCGGCAAGCGTGGTTATTATCTTGTTCTCACAATCCCACCCGAGACGTGTTTTCACTGTTACCGGAATCTTGACTGCATTGACAACGGCTCTCGTTATTTCAAGCAGCAGCGGGATGTTGCGCAACATGCCGCTGCCAGCCCCTTTCGAGGCGACTTTTTTTACCGGGCAACCGAAGTTTATATCAAGCACGTCGGGAGATGCAGCCTCGGCCATGCGTGCGGCCTCAACCATTGAATCAACATCCTTGCCGTAGATTTGTATGGCAGCCGGACGTTCGGCATCGTTGATGACCAATTTGCGTGTCGTACTGTTTACATTTCTTATAAGAGCGTCGGCCGACACAAACTCGGTATATACCATGTCGGCACCCTGTTCGCGACATATCAACCTGAACGAGCGGTCGGTAACATCCTCCATAGGAGCAAGCAGCACTGGACGCTCGCCTAAGTCTATATTTCCTATTTTCATCTATCTCAATTACTAATAAAGCAATTTTTATGTTGCAAAATTAGTTCAAAATCCCTATATGATAAAATTGACCTGCCAAATAGGAAACATATACCGAAATATGACACTAATGATTACTAAAATTCATGATATCTACAAGCACTCTTCCAATGCGACATTGGCAATGCAAGATAAAATAAGCAAGGGCATTTTTTCTCATTACGCCTAACTTTCACTACATTTGTGAAACAAAAAATCCATTGTTATGAAGAATGTGCTTGTCACCGGAGCCGATGGATTCATCGGTTCCCATCTTGTGGAATTGCTGCTTTCCGAAGGGTATAACGTAAGAGCTTTAAGCGTATATAATTCATTCAACTATTGGGGCTGGCTCGAAGGGATGAGCCACGAGCGACTCGAAGTGGTGTGCGGCGACGTGCGCGACCCTAATTTCTGCATGGAGATTGCAAGGGGATGCGACACCATATTCCATCTTGCCGCATTGATAGCCATCCCGTACAGCTACATTGCTCCCGACAGCTATGTAGACGCCAACATACGCGGCACGCTCAACATCTGCCAGGCCGCACGCAACATGAATGTAGAGAAGCTAATCGTCACATCGACAAGCGAAGTCTACGGGACAGCCTTGTATGTGCCAATCGACGAAAAACACCCCAAGCAACCACAATCGCCCTACTCGGCAACGAAAATCGGTGCCGACGCAATTGCACTGAGCTTTCACAACGCATTCAACCTGCCGGTAGTAATAGCGCGTCCGTTCAACACATACGGCCCTCGGCAAAGCGCACGAGCCATAATCCCGACCATCATCACGCAAATAGCCAACGGAGCGACCGAAATAAAAGTGGGCGACCTAACCCCTACTCGCGACTTCAACTATGTGAAAGATACATGCCGTGGCTTCCTCGCCCTTGCAAAGGCTTCGGGAATAGAAGGTGAAGAAGTGAACATCTGCACCAACACCGAAATATCGATGGCCGACACACTGAAGCTGATTGCCGAAATTATGGGCAAAGATGTGAAATGGATTCAAGACCACGAGCGTATAAGACCTCGTGGCAGCGAAGTTTTCAGATTGCACGGCGACAACTCCAAGATAACAAGTCTCACCGATTGGCGACCCACCTATTCGCTGCACGACGGGTTGGCCGAAACCATCGAGTGGTTTAGCGACAAAAGGAATCTTGAAAAATACAAATCAGGCATATACAACCGATAAATTTCGACATAACCCATATTCAATATGAGCGAGTATTTCCATAGCAGGCGCAACATAAACATTCTTTTCCTCGGAGGAGCCAAACGTGTCTCCATGGCCGAACAATTGATTAAGGCCGGAAACAGTTTCGGCATAGAAGTGAAAATATTCAGCCATGAACTCTCTCCATGCGAACCGATAGCATCGATAGGCTCAATCATAACCGGCAGCAAATACATGTCGCCGGCCATAGATGCCGAGCTCGACGAGATAATCACCAATCGCGACATCCATATCGTGTTGCCTTTCATCGACCCTGCCATAGAGGTTGCCGCGCGATGCAAAGAGCGTCATCCCGAAGTATTCGTCCCGGTGTCGAGCGAAGAAGTTGCCAAGACAATGTTCGACAAAGTGTTGTCGGCAAAAGCATTTGAAGATGCCGGCATTCCCATCCCTGCCACATATAACGACACGACCCATTTACCTATGATATTGAAGCCTCGCAGGGGTTCGGCATCTAAAGGAATTATAGTCGCCCGCAATGCCGATGAACTAAATGCAGCTTCCGACCCTGACGGCTACTTGATGCAAGAATACATCGCCGACCGCGAAGAATACACGGTCGATTGCTATGTTGGCACTCAAGACAAGGAGGTAAAATGCGCCGTGCCGAGAATACGGCTTGCTACTGCCGGTGGCGAGGTCATTCGCACCGAGACTCGCCGCATTCAGGATTTAGAAACACTGTCGCATGAAACACTAAAAAAACTACATCTTGAAGGGGCTGTGACACTGCAATTCCTACACGACCTTGAAACTGGACGATTCCTGCTCATGGAGGTGAACCCCCGGTTGGGCGGCGGCGTGATATGCTCGATATGTGCAGGCGCCAACATAGCTAAAATGATAATTTCGGAAAGCATCGGCATTAACGCCATGCCGGCAAAAGACTGGCAAGACGGCGTGCTGATGACAAGATACATGAAAGAAGTTATTTTCAAAAACAACGAAATGCAATGAACAATAATCACGTCACGATAATTGCCGAGGCCGGAGTAAACCACAACGGCAACTTTGACTTGGCTGTCAAAATGATACATGAAGCCCGGTTGGCAGGAGCTGACTATGTGAAATTTCAAACGGCCGTACCCGAACTCGTAATATCGAGCATAGCTCCAAAAGCCGAATACCAAAAAGAAACTACCGGCAACGAGCAAAGCCAGCTTGAAATGTGCAAAGCCATACACTTGCCTCTGTCGGCATACGCGCGACTGAAGGAAATATGCGACAAAGTGGGAATAGGATTCATGAGTACCCCGTTTGACCTTGTGTCGATCGACACTCTTGAGCCACTCGACATGGATTACTATAAAATCCCGTCAGGTGAAATAACCAACCTGCCATACCTGCGCAAAATCGCGTCTAAAGGGCGCAAAGTGATAATGTCGACCGGCATGTGCGAGCTTGATGAGATAGAAGCAGCCTTAAATGTGCTTTACGCCGGTGGGTTGCAAAAAACCGACATTACATTATTACATTGCAACACGCAATACCCCACTCCTTACGAGGATGTGAACTTGAAAGCCATGCAGACAATGCGCGACCGATTTGGCGTGAAAGTGGGTTACAGCGACCACACTCGCGGCATTGAAGTGCCTATCGCCGCTGTTGCCATGGGAGCTACCGTGATAGAAAAGCATTTCACGCTCGATTGCAACCTGCCTGGTCCCGACCACAAGGCATCGCTTGAACCTGATGAACTGAAGAGGATGGTCGATTCGATAAGGAACATAGAAAAAGCCATTGGAACCGGTGAAAAACATGTGACGGCAAGCGAAAAGCCCAACATCGTAGTCGCTCGGAAAAGTATCGTGGCAGCCATCGACATTAAAGCCGGTGAAATCCTCACCGAGGACAACATTACCGTAAAACGCCCGGGCAACGGAATATCTCCGATGCTTTGGGGCTCGGTAATAGGCACTCGCGCCGCAAAAGATTTTCCAAAAGACTCATTGATAACCCTCGAATAAACTTTCCATATCTATAAAATCCGGCCAAGCTCTTTCATTTGGGAACTTGGCCGGATTCGTATCTTAACGCGCCATTACCGATATATCATTAATATACAACATATTACCAAAAACACACCACACATAGGCTATCCCTAACCACCAAATTTACCGTAAATTTAGTGATTACGTTCCCCCGTTTTATCCCCAAAAAATTGTCACCACCATGACAATAATAATCACAGCAGTGACAATTAACTCTATAATGAGATATAACGGCATACGTTATGCAACTTATAAATCGTCCATTGCTTGCTCCCTCACGGCATCAGTGTTTATCTTGTCGAAATAGCGAAGAAGCACAAAGCAATTTAGATAGTCTTGCTTTTCTAAAGACAGCTGCATGTCCCCTTTAGGCGTGCTAAATGTAGTGTACCATGTAGCATTATTAGTCACTATCGTTTCCTTAGTCTGCTTATTGGAACAATTTATTCTCTTAATTGTTCCAATAAAAATTTCTCCAAGCTTGTTTTATCTGGCAATTGAAGCATATAGGTTGAAACAAACAATTTATTATTCATTCCGGCAATGGCATACTCTACCATTTTCTTTCCTTTTTTAGTACATAACAGTATCCCCACAGGAGGGTTATCTCCATCATGCATTTCGTTTTCTTTATAATAAGAAACGTATGCATTCAACTGACCGAGATATTCATGCCTGAACTCGTCATTTTTCAACTCGCATATTACATTACAATGCAATATTCTGTGATAAAACACAAGGTCGACAAAGTAATATTCGTCATCTATAATGATACGTTTTTGGCGAGCTTCGAAACAGAACCCTTTACCTAATTCCAATAAGAACTCTTCCAAATGGGCAAGTAGCGAATTTTCCAAATCTTTTTCTGAATATGCATCTTTTTTATCAAGCCCGAGAAACTCAAATGTAAAAGGTTGCCGTATATCCATTAGGGCATTACTGGGTTGTTTGCTGATGCCATCCAAAAGTAACTGCGGATTCTTACTAATTCCGCTGCGAAAATATAAATTGGTTGACATTTGCCGACGAAGTTCCTTTACCGACCAGCACCCTCTTATACATTCTGTTTCATAAAAGAAACGACCCAACGGATCTTTCTCGGTCAATATCTCACGTATATGTGAAAAAGAAAGACGGCTTATAATTTTCTCCGGTGGAGTCACAAATTGGTGCGACAATGTCGCATCTTTTTCAGATTCGTGCGACGACATCGCACTTTTTCTTAAGTCAAATAATTTGCCTATTTGAGGATATTCAATATAAAACTGGCGGGAGATTTTAAAAAGCGTCTCATTTAAGCCCTTGCTATTTACGCTTGCTTCAAGGCGTTTAAGCAACCTTTCTCCATATTGGGCGCGGTCTTTCCCTTTCTGTTCAAATTCCACAATATAACATCCGATCAGCCAATTGCGCAAAGTTGCAAACTGATTGACAGCTCTTATTGCAGCAGCTTGCGTATATTGATGGGTCTGCAAGACACAATCTGACAGATCTTTAAAGGAAGGATTTTTCCCACTCTCCCATTTGTCTTTTATATGCATCAATGCCGATGTTATGTCCAATCTTACATTGTCCGACATAATGTTATTGTCATATTTATACATTACAAATATAACCAAATAATTTGGCAATCGGCCTTTTAGATGCCGGAATATTGTCAAATTCAGGAAAGTGACAAAACCTTCCCTTTAAGCCCTACATGCACTTAAAGATACAATAATACTGCGTTCTTTGATTACAAATCCGAGCCATCAGCAGCATTGTAGCCGTTTTCGTAATAAATAGTAAGGCTATAATCACCATATGATTCATCTATGGCAAACCATACTAATTTCTTCTCTGCAATCTCATAAGTTAATTTAATAATTTCATTCTGTATCTCTTCCGTAGGATTTGCCAATTGCTCAGCAGTATATTTAGAAGATAACGTTTCTTTCAAGTCTTCCAAAATAGCAGACTGATCAATCTGAAAAAATGCTGTTTGATATGCTTTTTTATTAACTGTCATTTCATATGAAATATTCTCATCCTCTGGAATATATCCATAGTCAACAGATGCAGGAAGATAATTAGAGTTATTTGCAAATTGGTCGCAAAGCCTATTATAATTAATTTTAATCATAGCCTCATCAAGGCCTGCATTCTGATGCAACAATAATCCTCCATACTTTATTATTTATTGTCTGAACCATTATATTTACATTCATTCCGTTGAACTCTCCTGTTAAGACGTCCCGGTCATATTTGGTGCGGGTGAAGCCTTTATTGAGAAGTTTATTAATCATTTCCGATTTGGTGCCGTCGACGGGAATACCGAGGAACTTTGTAACATCTTCTTGTGCATTCATAGCGATTGATAGCATTAGCACTGCTGCAAGTAATAGTAGCTTTTTCATAACTGGTATAAATTTTCATGCCCTCCAGCTGCCACAAGGACCGTTATTGATACACGAAGCGTGGAAAAATCCTAAAATTATAATAGCCGGAATGACTAAAAAAATTGAGGCTTGCTATGTTGATACCCCTTTCGCAATAGGCGTAGGAGTATATGCTATATATGATTTTGCTGGATATAATCCATTCTACATTCTAGGCATTTTAAACTCCAAGAGTACAACATATTTTTTAACTGTAGAATTCTCGGACAAGCATTTAGCTGGAGGATATTTAGCTATTGAAAAATCAACGATAGAACAATTTTTATTTCCTCAAAATGTTCCATCAGATGTTCAACAACGTATAGCAGATATTGCAAAATCCATACATCTTGCTAAAAAAGAGAATCCTAAAAGTGATACTGCTACATTAGAAAGTCAAATTGATTCTATCGTTTCACATTTGCATTCAATATGATAAATAAAATCATCAAACAAAGTGTATAAGCACAGCAATAGTCTGCACACTTGCAGACTATTGCTGTATCCAATCGTCATAATAAACAAATTATTATAAGTACCTTTGTGTGGTAGTGTTTCAAACAGTGTGTCCGGAGTAAGCCTTCAGACCTCTTAGCTTTGCAAATATATCAATTTATCTGTTACTTCATTGGCAGGCGCGCTGCCTACGACAGCTGAAGAATAAATAGCGATAGCCCGCAACCAGCCTAGATGGCTTGTCCTTTTGTATTACATATCTGTCTTAGAAAATATCGCTATCATATCTTTTTTATATCTATGGGCAATCTTCTAAGAGTATTTTCCATTTGTTGTGAAATCGATGGCGCGGTTAGAAATAATCTTTCCCGAGCTCTACTCATTGCTACATAGTAAACTCTGTCAGATTCGTTGTCTTTAAGATTAGGGTTAATAATCATGTTTAACGCTTTTTCTTCTGTGAAAACGACAAGTACATTTTCAAATTCGTCCCCCTTTGCTTTATGTACTGTTCTTTGAGCACTTGAATCTTCCAATAATCCAACACATTGAGATAATTCTCTGTATGTATGAGAAGAGTAAAAACTATAAATACTAGTATTTTTTTTAATTTTAGTTATTTCCCAGCGTTCGCATAGATAATCAAAGAAATCTTTTAATGTTCCATTACAATATTTCCCATAATCATCAAGTGCTTCTTTGACAGAAGTGTAAGCAGCAATATCCATAACTCCAATGTTTTCGAGCATTTTAAAAGCTGCTCCGAATTGCTTGTTTCTTGCATGTTCAATGGCTTTTATCCATATAGTTACAAACTCTTTTCTATTTGCATTACTATCTTTGATTTGATTTAATAAGTTACTGTTTTGAACGTGGGCATCCACACATTGTTTCAGGATGTTCGCCTCTATATTTCTGTATGATAATGCATATACTTCATTAGCTGCTATTCTCTTTGCTTCTTCATAGCAAGCCAACAACTCACCAACAAGCAGCAAGGGCTTCATGCCATGCTCGTTTCTTATGGGGTGTTGTTGAAACTCTGTCCTAATTATATTAAGTAAATCAATGATTTCATTACTACTTCTTCTATTATCCAGAATGGTATAGTCCCGTAAACCATCTAAGGTAAACGAGGCGAATTGATTTGGGTCCGCCCCCAAAAATCCATAGATAGACTGAGCATAGTCACCAATAACGCCTACAATAGCTCCATTCTCGCCTAACGATTTGATAATTTTTGCCTGAATTGGGTTGGTATCCTGGAATTCATCAATGAAAACATAAGGGAACTGTATTGCCAAAGCTCTGCTGATAAATGGGTATTTATGTATGAGCTTATAGCTGAAATAGAGAACATCGTCATAGTGCATATATCCTTTTTTCCATGCCAACTTTTTATAAACGATGTATGCATTCTCATTCAAAGCATAACCCTTTTTACAGCATTTCTTAGGTGGATTCGCATAACATTTTAGGCTGCCATCTTCTTGCAGCTTCCACTTTGCTGCCCTAATTGCTGAGAAAGTAGCATCTTGTTCAGCATAGTACTGCTTAACGGCCTTCCTAATTTCTTCAAAAGTATTATAGTCAGATAATATTCTGTCATCTTCGCCATTTAATAGTTCTATATTAAATCCTTCGTCTGTTGCGATAAAATGCAGATAAGGTTTAACTATATAGGCATAAAGGAAACTGTGGATTGTACAAGAAAGAACACGGCTTCTATCCTCATACATTCTACCCATCAACGTGTCTGCTCCTACATTGGTATAGGAAAGGCAGGCGACCTTACCCATCTTCCCAAGACTTTCTGAGTTTTTCAGTACATGAGACACATGCAAGGAAAGCCAGTGAGTCTTACCTGCTCCTGGACCTGCTGAAACTCTAAAGTGGTGATTGATATCAATCCGTGAGTCAGAACTTATCTCAATAACCATTCTAATGCATTGTGAATATAAGGTGGAACATTGAAAATCTTCTTATGTTCATTGCCTGCTTCTAGCTCAAAGTTTTCTTCTAGAGCGAGACAAAGTTCTAAAGCGTTTTCGCCTTTATCCAATGAAGAAAGGTAGCGAGCAGCTATAAGATGACGTCTCTTTTCATCCTCTTCCCAATCAGTATTGTCAATAGAGGTCTTGACATCATCCCATTTCTTATTATTTTTCACTTTGACCTTTGCTTGTGCATAATCACCACCCATCATGTTTTTTATCTCGGATTGATTCGACATAGATTCCGTAATCAGCAATTCAAGATCTGGATTACACAGAGCGAGTTCGTATTCAAATGTTTTACCTTTATTTGCATCTTGTGAAAAATACCTGATAGATGAATGCTCCCTAAATGCATTTTCCTCCTCTTCTGCGTTCACAGAATATTCGTAATGCTCATTATCTTTATACAAATCGAATGGGTAACAAACTGTAAATTTACAATTTGCCTCTTTCTTCTTTCTTTCAGGGTCTCTGTCTGTAATACATGCCACCTTTTTAGGTATTGCGTTTGGTGAAGACTCTATATTGAACAACTTTACAAAATGATTAAAATATCGACCATTAATATTTACTACTGCCACATGCTGATCTTCCAGTGATTTACCGTCATAGCGAGCAAGTGTGCTCATCAATAAATTTTCTGCAATACCTTCTACCAAAATAACTTTACGAGCAAAAAGCATGTCCGACTTTGTTGCATCCAAGAATCTTTGTACATAGTTCTTTGATTTTTTGTCTTCATCAGAATCTGTAAATACCTTACCTGGGTAGCAAACATTTGTGACACCATCCTCTCCCTTATGCAAACATATTATATTATCCAATTTTACTGCGGCAGTAATCTGCGAGGAGTGAGTTGTGATGAAAATCTGGCGCACTTTATGATCTACTTTTAGATTCTTGTCAAGAAATTTAAGAAACTTGTATTGCATGGCTGGATGCAAGTGTGCTTCAGGCTCTTCAATAGCAAGTATCGGATATACTTTGGCATTATCTCCCATATAGTTGCCATCAGCATCAGCCTGCATTTTGGCAAGCAAGAGAGACATATATATTAGGTTGTTATATCCCAAGCCATTATGTGTGGCTGAAATTTCAATGTCTTCGCCATACTTGATAATAAGTTTCAGTGCTAAGAATAAATCCTGCTCTGTCAATGTACTCTTAAAATCAGGCAATGCATTATTGAAAGATGCTCCTGTTTCATGTGCATAATCAAGCATGACATCTTTCCCTTCCGACAATCTTTCCAATAATGAAGTCATAAGAGCAGTCGCTTCATTACCGAAGTCATTCCTTACATCCTTTAATTCTGATTCCTTCTCTTCTTTCGTCTTGTCCCCTTTGGTCTTTATTCCATAATCTATAAAGAAATTTAGCACATCCTTCAGCATGGTACTTCGCCCATAAAACATATCATCTTCTACGTTTCTCATAGCACCTAAAAATTGGAAGTCAAATCGTTCCAACTTGTCCATTTCAGGTTGAATAGGTGCATCCAATGGGCCCGCAAGCAATTTATATACATAATAGCGGAGAAAATCATTCTCAATAATACTCCACCCATTCTTGATATCCTCCACATCTGCCATAGCTGCTTTATAATCATCTTCTTTTTCTGCTGGCAAATAAAACCGATAAGTCAACATCGCAGCATAGCCATTCTCCATATCAGTAAACCAGTTAGCAACCACTCTCAAATCCTCTTCTTGCTCATTATACTCAATGTTACTGTTTTTGAATGTTACTGATATTGTAACTGATGGTGACTGGCTTTTCAGATTTTCAAGAGAAATATCCCTATTGAAATCATTAGCATTTAGTCTCCTGTATCTATAATGTGGCTCTATTACCAATTGTAATGCCTTCAGTAAGTTTGTTTTTCCAGCATTGTTATGACCTATTAGGACATTGAGGCCATCATTAAATTCGATGTCCGAATCTTTAAAATTGCGGAATCCTTTTACTTTTATATGGGAAATGTACATATTTTTATTTATTGTAAATTTTATTTTCTCAACAGATTCTTAAAGTTAAATTTTCATAGCTCTAACTCTTTCATGCAACTCTGCCATTTTCTGCATAAGCACATCAAACTCTAAAGATTTGCCATAAATGAAGAAACGCCTCATATCGGCATAATCATCTCGCCATGCTTCCATAGCCGATTCCGGTATCATAAAGTTGATGGTTGATGGGGCATGTAAATCATAGTTTACATACTTCAAAGCATAATAAGCCTTACGATGCTCAACAATGGCATCATAAAGTTTGCGATTCGACAAAGCTTCTATGCCATATTCTGTATCCATCAGTTTTTCCAAATCATAAAGATGGCGTGACATTCGGACACTCCGTGGTTTTTCTTTTTGAAATTCTTCAGCCAAAAGGAATAGCTTCTCAAGGAATGTACGAGTAGGGACTACGGTTCTGACCAAACTATCTGCATCGGTATCTTCGCCATCAAAACTTTCACCTATTAGAGAATGGATTTGTCGTAATTCTGTAGGTTCATCCATTGAAAGACAACTAATCTCAATCTTTACACGTGGAGGAATATAATTTATCGTATCCTCAAGAATTGACGGATAGTGTAATAGAATTACCGTAGGATCTTTATCTGAATCTATCGGTCGCCATTCTCCTTCTTTATCTTGTACCTGAGATACATTCTCTATAGTGTAACCAGAAACTCCTATTTCTTTCAAGTTGACATCTAATTGAGCAGAAAGAGTCTCATGGATATACGCTCGTGACATTTTGCGTAATTTCTCACGCTGACTTTTACTAGTCTTCTCAATATCAAAGAATGAATGATTGATTGCCAAATCAATGTCTTCAGAGAAACGCTCTATGATATTAAAACCTTTTGACAACGATGTTCCGCCTTTGAAGATTAAAGAATCACGGCAATCTGTTTAGAATAATGCTTTCAGCGTAACTGTTACCCACCAGTCCTTTTCTATAGCGACCTGATTAACGCCAGGATGTCCAACCTCCGTCTGCTGTAACATTGCTAGACGGTCCACTATTTCATTGTTTAACCACAGTTTTCCCATAATTTAAGTTCCTTTTAAGCGGTTAGCATTGGTTTTATAATTCGTTTCATCCATGCAGGCATCATATCTACATCTTTGATTAAAGTCTCCCTATCTGTTTCTTTTGATACCAGTTCTCGAATTATATTCAATTCACCTTCTCCTACATTCTCTTTTTTCAGAGCCTTAAGTGCTTGAACAAGTAGTGAAATAAGACGAGTTCTATAGCAGAAGTTTTTGGGGACACCTCGTTTTAATACTACTTTCCTATTTGATAAAATTACTGTTCTTTCACTACCAGTAGTCAGGAATGTGTAATTCATCGGCACTTGAGTCGATAGCCCTAATGAATTCAATGCAGTCATACCTGATGGTAACACTTTTGCGTTATCTCGGGTTGCAATTGCTTGTACGATCTTATCGACAGAAGGAAGTACAATACCGAATCGACTTTTTCTTGGCTTAGTATATATTCCATGTGCAATTTTAACAAGAGTACCTTCATTTGTCAATTCAGTCAAAATACTACCAACAAATTCAGTGTGATATTCAGGGAAGTCTGAACGAAACAGGATACAATCTTCAGGCATCGCTTCTATACGTTGCTTGAGAGTAGTACTATCTATAGAATATTCATTTGTCATATCACCTTTGAAATTTTGACGATTTTTCAAATGCAAAGATACGGAAAGAATTCAAATTAATGATAAATTACCAAGTAATTTGTTCGTTAGCCTTGGAAATATATTTTGCTATGGCAATAAGAATGCTGTTTCTTTATATAAAACTACTTTTCTTATTGGTGTTCCAATTCTTTTTCGATTTACCGAAAAAGAATCGTACTTCTTTACACTATTTTGCCTCTTAAAAAATAAAACAATGGGAACTTTACGGTATCAATATATAACGTATCCATTATAGTATCATTGATTATCAGAATGGTAAATTTTAGATCTCGGTTCAAGCGTGGAACTGCAATGCCACCACGTCTTTGAATGAAGGTCCTGAGAAAACCCGTGCGTACAGATGTAGTAATAGCAGCCCACGCTATAGCGTGAGAACCACTATGCCATCCTTGTACGCAATTGAAAATTTCTCAGGTTTTCATTCGCAAGAGATTAGCATAACGCTTCTTGTTGATTCCAATATGTCTTTGACGGAGAGCCATCTCCGTCCAGTCACAAATTTAATAAAATCTCATGACAATTGCTCCCTGTCTGAACCGATATTCACATTATATTTCATACATATCTTCGAGCAGCATAGGCATAAACGGCATTTTGTTCTCAATAAGTTATTATTCAATGATTTGACCTTGCTGCAACATCTGCTCTCCGCCGTGGATTACAACCAACTTACTTTGATTATCACCCTCACAGACAACATTGTATTGAAATCCATCGTTCTCAAACGAGTATGTTCCGCTACCCTCATCATAAGCGCCATTGCAGATTACAATATCGGGAATATCTTCCATCGATACATTTTGACTCCAAGACGCATACCTATATGTACCGTCATCCATCATATCGACCCGGATTTTATAATCTCGTGTACAAAACAGCAACTCAAGCCGTTTAAATGCACGAATGCTCGGATGCAACCAATATCCGCCATCATCCCTCACATAAACAAACTTTTCTCCATCGAATGTATAAAGACTGTAACGGTCGGTCATATCCATGTCTATCACCTCCGGGATATAGATTGTCCGTGTTGCGGAATCATAACGATACAACCAATCCCACCCTTCTCCTGCATTTGCCTTGAAATACCAATCGGCAAACGAATATTCCCTAAAGGTGCAATTATTACCGTATCCATCGGCAGGCGCGTCAAACAACTGTGCAAGGACAAGACGATTCCCTTCTATCTTGACAGGAATTATCTCGGCATACCCAACATTGCTCATTTCCCGTACATAAGTATGGGCAAGATAATACACATCTCCATTATCCGCTCTGACTGTATATAATCCCAAAATAGCACACCCGACAGTATAATCATCGGCCCTAACCAAGTCGGAAATGCTGCATTCATACAAATAGACATCTCCGTTTGCCGCACGGAACTGGCACAAATTCCCCCAATCAATCATCGTTCCGCCTTGTCCAGTATCCCAATAATATAGCCGTAGATTACCGTCGTCGGACGTAACGATATCCACATAACCTTTTTCTTGCATTAAAGAAAAATCGCAAGATAAGGTAGCCGGGTCATTTGCCACCAGTTCACACAGTTCACTGTTAGGCAACCAACATCCATATTCATAAGTGCCATAAATTGAATCCAACTTTGCCACCAATTTCACTTCGGCTTCTTCAATCGACGAGTAAGAGAATCCCAACTCATCACATAGCTCTGTCGTATCATCTGGCATGTCTACAAGTGTGGGATTAAAACTATTTTCGGTAGACTTGCCATTGTTGCAGGCAGTCCATGCCAACAAACATATCGCAATCAATATATAACTTACAACTCTCATGTCCGCTCTTTACCATTCAAATCTCATTCTTTCCTCATTGCGTGCAATTGCAATGATTTTTGTAAAAATAAGAAAAGTTTCAATTCTTTGCCTAAGTATAATAGTTTTTTCTCATTTCACTCGACCTTCACAATCTTTTGATAAGATAAAGTGCGTCTCGGTAATGAAAAAATAATCAGGCTTATTTTTCACATTACACACAACTTTGCATATCTTTGTGGGAGATATGTAAACACCTGTGATTTTGTACCATTAACTATTTATTCATACAATAAAATTAATAACATGAAGAAATTATTTTATGGATTCCTGTGTCTTGTACTGGGTTGGACGGGATTTTCGTGCAACAATGACAAGTCGACACAGCAGGTCGAGGAGAAAGACTCGACATTGACCGAAGTGATTCACCCCGACTGGACTCGCAATGCAGTGATTTATGAGGTAAATTTGCGCCAGTACACCAAGGAAGGCACAATCAAAGCTTTTGAGGCCCATTTGCCGAGATTAAAGGAGCTTGGCGTGGACATATTGTGGTTCATGCCTATACATCCCATATCGGAGAAGAACCGCAAAGGCGAGCTCGGCAGCTATTATGCCGTGAAGGACTATAAAGCTGTTAATCCCGAGTTTGGAACTATTGACGATTTCAAAGCTTTGCTCGACAATGCACACAAAGCCGGGTTGAAGGTCGTAATAGACTGGGTGCCTAATCACAGCGGATGCGATAACGTGTGGGTTACAGAACATCCCGATTGGTATGTAAAGGACAAGGATGGCAAGATGTACGGGCCGTATGATTGGACTGATGTTTATAAGTTTGACTATTCCAATAAGGAGATGCGTGCCGGTATGCTCGATGCTATGAAATTCTGGTTAAATCTCGGAGTTGACGGATTCCGTTGCGACGTAGCCGGAGAAGTGCCAACCGATTTTTGGGATGAAACTCGTCCTGCATTGGACTCAATAAAGCCTGTATTCTTGCTTGCCGAGGCTTCCAAGCCAGAATTGGCAAAGAAAGCATTTGACATGAGCTACAATTGGCCGATGAAAGACTTGTTCAACGAGATAGCTGCAACTCAAGGCATCAACAAGCGCGCTCGTGCTGATGTAAAATATGACAAGAATGCCGAGTCGATTGACTCACTACTTGCCGAACAAGCTGCAACTTATCCCGGAGACACTTATATGATGAACATGATTACAAATCATGACCTCAATTCATGGGAAGGTACCGAGTATGACCGTTATGGAAAAGGTGTCAGTGCATTTGCCGTGTTGACATACACATTGCCAGGCATGCCGTTGATCTACACAGGTCAAGAAGTCGGCATGGATCGTGCATTTGAATTTTTCAAGAAAGATACTCCTCCGGATTGGAATGCAAAGAACGATTGCTTCAAGTTTTATCAGCAACTTAATGCCCTCAAGCATGGTTGCTCAGCTCTAAAGGCCGGCGTTGAAGGTGCTCCGTTGGTACGCTATGCCACAAGCGACCCCGATTTGTATATATTCTCGCGCACCGATGCCAATGGCGGCGTGCTTGTAATAACTAATTTAAGCAACGACGAGGCTAAAATCGAATACAGCGAGGCTGCTCCGGTTGAAAAGGCTGTGAACTATTTCTCTGGTGTAGAGGAAGAGCTTCCTGCCACCATTGAAGGATGGGGTTATCGAGTTTATACAATAAAATAAGAGTTTGATGTAAAATTTGGTGATTTTATTTCATAACTTATATGAGGCACCGTGGTAACGCGGTGCTTTTTTTATGTAATTGGATTTTAACACACTGCTTATTGAAATAAGGATGAGTGTGTAATAGAGGCTTGATTGCCATGCTGCCGTAGTGGCGGTAATAACCAATGTGCATAAATCAATATAACAAAACTCCGGGCATGACCAATTCATTGAACTGTTACGCGACTATGGACATAAAAAATTAGGGTATGCAATGTTGCATACCCTAAAATCTGTATTGTAAAGTTTAGAGACTCTAAATTAGCCGTTAACCTTAGCCATGTGAGCGATAAGGTCAAGAACCTTGTTAGAGTAACCGATTTCGTTGTCGTACCAAGAAACAACCTTAACGAAAGTATCGGTCAAATAAACACCTGCGTTAGCATCGAAGATAGAAGTCAAAGTGCATCCCAAGAAGTCAGAAGAAACAACTGCATCTTCAGTGTATCCAAGTACGCCCTTCAATTCGCCTTCGGCAGCTTCTTTCATTGCAGCGCAAATAGCTTCCTTAGTAGCAGGCTTAGCCAAGTTAACTGTCAAGTCAACAACAGAAACGTCAAGAGTAGGAACACGCATTGAGATACCAGTCAACTTGCCGTTAAGTTCAGGAATAACTTTACCTACAGCCTTAGCAGCACCGGTAGAAGATGGGATGATGTTGCCCGAAGCAGCACGACCACCGCGCCAGTCTTTCATGGAAGGACCGTCTACAGTCTTTTGAGTAGCAGTAGTAGAGTGAACGGTAGTCATAAGACCGTTTACGATTCCGAACTTGTCGTTAAGAACCTTAGCGATAGGAGCCAAACAGTTTGTTGTGCAAGATGCGTTAGAAACGAATTGAGTTCCCTTAACGTAAGAATCCAAGTTAACGCCGCAAACGAACATAGGAGTATCGTCCTTAGAAGGAGCCGACATAACTACATATTTTGCACCAGCTTGGATGTGAGCTTGAGCTTTTTCCTTAGTCAAGAAAAGACCTGTTGATTCAACAACATATTCAGCTTCAACTTCATTCCACTTAAGGTCAGCCGGATTACGTTCTGCAGTTACGCGTATAGTCTTTCCGTTAACGATCAATTGGCTCTTTTCGATATCGTATTCGATAGTGCCATCGAATGCACCATGCATTGTATCATACTTCAACATGTAAGCCAAGTAGTCAACCGGGCACAAGTCATTGATACCTACGATTTGAATGTCGTTTCTTTTTTGCGCAGCACGGAAAACGAATCTACCGATACGTCCGAAACCATTAATACCTACTTTAATCATTGTTTATAAAAATTAGTTTGGTTAAAATTTAATCAATATTGAAGTATAAAATATGTCTGTATCAATACATTGGAAAACAATTAGAGCTTTCTCGCCCTGGTTTGCCGCACACATTTAGGCTGTCTTTGCATGGTGTGGCCGTGGCCTTATTTTTTCCGCTACAAAAGTAATATTTTTTTTTGAATTATGTTATTATGACTGTGAAATAATGAAAAAATTTCCTTAATTTTGGTTGAAGATTAAATGCTTGACTGTGAACTATAATTAAATGGACATATGGGCTTTTTGAAGGATTTTAAGGATTTTGCCATGCGAGGCAATGTGCTCGACATGGCAGTGGGTGTGATAATAGGCGGCGCATTTGGAAAAATTGTGACATCGTTGGTAAACAATGTCATCATGCCGCTACTTGGAAACGTCATAGGCGGCATTGATTTTACCTCTTTGAAATGGACGCTTGCTCCCGAGGTGATTGATGCCGAAGGCAATGTTGTGTCGGCAGGAGTGGAGGTGGAGTATGGCATATTCTTGCAAAACACTCTCGACTTCATTATCATTGCATTCTGCGTGTTTGTGATGGTAAGGATGGTTAATAAATTAATCAAGAGCAAAAAGAAGGAGAACAAGCCTGCAGTTGTCGAGACTCCGGCTGATGTGAAATTGCTTACTGAGATTCGGGACTTGTTGAGAGAACAAAATCGTGCGGCAGATAGCAAAGATGGCCTGTAATCTTTGGCTGAGCAAAATGTTTCGTATTTTTGTAGTCACTATGAGTTGATGCGTGTGGAAACGTTTTTTCTCATGTGTTACTTTGTGTTTTTAACTTAATTTGTAAATAAGGAGAGCCTGTGGTCGAACTTGTGTCTGAAAGAAGTCGCGAAATGTTGAAACAAGGTAATTGTTTCGACATGATACGTTATTATCTGGCGTTTGTCGTGGTTTTTGCACATTTTTCGATTTTGTCGGGGGCAAATAATTTTAACTGGATAACCAATAGCGGTGAGGCTGTGTCGGGTTTCTTTACTTTGAGCGGCTTTTTGGTCTTTTATAGTTTTATCCGAAAACCGTCATTGAAGACATATGCGGTCAAGAGGATTAGGCGAATATTTCCACCATATTTTTTCATAATAGCCTTGTGTGTCGTCGGTGGTGCTTTTTTATCGGTTTTGTCGTCCGAAGAATATTTCTCGTCATCGATGCTGTATAATTATATTGCCGCCAATTGCAGCTTTCTCAATTTCATAGAGCCTAATCTGCCGGGTGTGTTTGGCGATAATGTGATGAGAGCAGTCAACGGTTCGCTGTGGACTATGAAAGTGGAGTTGATGCTGTATGCTTCGGTTCCTATTGCCTATTTCTTTTTCAAGCGTTTCAGCAAAGTAACGGTTCTGGCCGTTATTTTTGTGTTGTCGATAGTGTACAGGGAGTTTTTCTTGTATCTTTATGAGACCGAGGGTAAAGAACTGTACAATATCCTTGCGCGTCAAGTGGGGTCGCAACTTGTATATTTTTATTCAGGCACCGCCATATTGTTGTATTTTGAGCAGTTCCAGCGTTATGTCAAGTATCTGTTGCCTGCCGCTTTGATTTTGTATGCAGGCCGGTATTATGTAGACGCATTGCAATTTCTTGAGCCGTTTTCATTTGCAGTGTTGATAATAGGCATTGCCTACAATGTCAAGTTCTTGAACGTGTTTTCGCGATTTGAAAATGTGTCTTATGGAATCTATTTGTTTCATTTCCCGGTCATACAGACTATAGTCCATTTCCGTCTCCACGAATACAGCTACATGCTTGCCATCGTCACGGCCATTGTGGCCACGGTGGCTCTTGCATGCTTCTCGTGGAATTTCATCGAAAAACCTATATTGCACAAGGGGAAAGTTGTTCCAAGCAATAATAAATAGGTCATATACGATTATATCATTGAATTCTTGAGGCTTAAAACGTATATGGGCATTTTGGCCGATTCTGGCTTTATTGCCGTTAAGTCATATATCTCTATATTTATATTTTCTATTATTTTACGGGAATATTTTTGGTTTTCCCACAGCGGACATGTTAAATGCGTCGTTGTGCAAGATTTTCTAATAGATACTCGGTTCTTGTCATTTCGGGGATGATTTTAACGCATCATGTTTGTAAATTATGGATGATGCTTGTTTAGGGATAATTAACACAGGGATTTTTTTGCAAGACACAAAAAACACATATATTTGCCATATATGTCTGACAATAGTGTCAAACATATATGTAGAACCGTGTAATTATTAACCATGTATGTATAAAATAGGATTAGATATAGGCTCAACTACGGCTAAAATCGTCGTTTTGGATTCTCAAACAAGCGAAGTGTTGTTTAATTCTTATGAAAGGCATCAAGCCGACGTAAAGAACGTATTAATAGGATTCATGAGACATCTGAATGCAAAATTTGGCAATATGAAATTTTCGGTTTGCATGACAGGTTCTGTAGGCATGGGAATCGCCGAACGCTATTCCATTCCATTTGTTCAAGAAGTAGTAGCTGCGGCCGAATATTTGAAATCGCAGAAAAAGCCGGTTTCAACTATGATAGACATAGGCGGAGAAGATGCTAAAATTGTTTTTTATGAAAATGGCAAGGTTGTTGATTTGCGCATGAATGGTAATTGTGCCGGAGGTACAGGTGCTTTTATTGATCAAATGGCTGCGTTGCTCGGGGTCGACGTATCAGTATTAGGAGGACTTGCCGAAAAAGTTTCTCGTATTTATCCCATAGCTTCGCGTTGCGGAGTCTTTTGCAAAACCGATATTCAAAACCTGTTGGCAAGGAATGTCCCGAAAGGGGAAATAGCCGCATCGGTATTTCATGCTGTTGCCGTGCAGACTATTTTAACACTGGCTCATGGTCGCAAAGTTTCATCTCCAATATTGTTTTGTGGAGGCCCGTTAACTTTTATCCCAGCTTTGAGAAAAGCGTTTGCCGATTATTTAGCAATGACTTCCGATGATTTCATCATACCTGAAAATTCACATTTAATTCCGGCAATGGGTGCTGCCATTTGCGAAAGCAATTTTATTACGACAAGTCATGATTTTATAAGATTGCTTTACACGTTTTCATTCAATAATTCTAATAGCGGGAAACAGCATCTTCAACCATTTTTCCATGATGATGAAGAATATGAAAAATGGAAACGTGACATGTCAGTTAATACATTCGTCGAACAAGGAAGATTAAACGGCGGTGCAGTTAAAGCTGTGTTAGGGATAGATTCCGGCTCGACTACGACAAAAATAGTATTGCTTGATGAAAAACGCAGATTATTATTTTCATATTATAAAAACAATGGCGGCAATTCTATAAAGGCAGTGAGGGACGGACTTGAACAATTGTTAGAAGAATGTCAGCAGACCAATACTAATTTGCAGATAATCGGATCCTGTTCTACTGGTTACGGCGAGGATTTGATAAGAACGGCATTCAAGCTGGATTCAGGAATTGTGGAAACTATCGCTCATTACATGGCCGCAAAACATATAAATAAAGATGTCTCATTTATTTTGGACATAGGCGGGCAGGACATGAAAGCAATTTTTGTTGAAAATGGCGCCATAAGTCGTATAGAGGTCAATGAGGCTTGCTCCTCGGGATGTGGGTCGTTCATAAGCACATTTGCCAATTCGTTGAATTACGCTATCGAAGATTTTGCCAAGGCTGCTTGCATGGCACCTAATCCATGCGATTTGGGAACCCGCTGTACGGTGTTTATGAATTCAAAGGTGAAACAGGCTTTACATGAAGGTGCTACAATTGCCGACATTGCCGCCGGATTGTCTTATTCAGTTGTAAAAAATTGTTTGTATAAAGTGTTGCAATTGAAAAATACTGATTCTCTCGGAGATAATATTATCGTTCAAGGTGGAGCGATGCGCAATGATTCAATTGTGCGCGGTTTTGAACTGTTGACCGGGAAGAAAATTTTTCGCAATGAGAAACCCGAATTAATGGGTGCATTAGGATGCGCATTGTATGCATTGAAAAACATGTCGGCCAATAATGTGTCGATTGCTGAAATGATAAAAATGGCAAAATATGTTTCAACGCAATTGACATGCCACGGATGTGAAAATCAATGTGCCGTAACGAGATACCGCTTTGATAATTCCAATTCATATTTTTCGGGAAACCGATGCGAGAAAATTTTCAATAATGAAGGAATCAGATTGGAAAGAGGGGTTGACGTTTATGAAGAAAAAATGAGATTGCTGTTTGACAGGGAAGCAACTGTTGCCGAACCTGTTTTGACCATAGGTATTCCACGAGTCTTGAATATATATGAAGAATATCCGTTTTGGCATACATTGTTTACCAATTGCAACATTCAAGTCAAGTTGTCTGGCATTTCTAATTTTGATAATTATGAGCAAAGCGCATGTAAAGTGATGTCGGACAATATATGTTTCCCTGCAAAGTTGGTGCACAGCCATATCGCGAATTTGCAAAAACAGCGAGTAGATAGAATTTTTATGCCTTTTGTTGTGTATGAGAAAAATGACAAGTCGTGTCAAAACAGCTATAATTGTCCTATCGTTTCAGGGTATTCTCAAGTTGTCAAGAGTGTACAAGCCAGTGCAATACCTATAGACTCTCCTACCATTTCATTCAAGGACAAATCAGCTCTTAAAGAACAATGCAGGCAATACTTTAAGGAATTAGGTATTGAGGATACTATCTTTACCGAGGCATTTAAGCTGGCAAATGAAAGTCAGGAAAATTTTGAATCGGCTATTGCTGCATACAATGACAAGATTTTAGCTGATGCTATGAGCAAGGGGAGACTTGCTGTGGTTCTTGCCGGAAGGCCTTATCATTCCGATTCTCTTATACAGCACAAAGTATCGGATATGATTGCCTCTCAAGGTGCTTATGTGCTTACCGATGACATCGTGAGGAATAAGCATGTCAACCTGCGAAATGTAAATTATTTATCGCAATGGACTTTTGCCAATCGCATATTGAAATCGGCTGAATGGGTATCGACGCAAGGCGACGAAATACAATATATGCAACTTACTTCTTTCGGGTGTGGTCCTGATGCTTTCCTTGTAGATGAAGTCAGGTCGTTATTGCATCGAAGAGGGAAAAACATGGCTCTGCTTAAAATTGACGATGTTAATAATGTAGGATCATTGAAACTTAGGGTTCGTTCTCTCATTGAAAGTCTGAAAGTGGGATCGCATGGAGTGTCAAAGGAAAATTATTGCATGTGCGCCAATGCTCGCTTCACTGATGGATGCCGGTCAAAGAAGATTATAGTGCCGTTCTTCACCCCATTTATTTCGCCATTGATTCCCCCGATACTTAAATTGGCAGGACATGAAGTCGAGAATCTTCCTATGAGCGATCATGAATCGATAGATTTGGGTCTTAAATTCTCAAACAATGAGGTGTGTTTTCCTGCCACCTTAGTCGTAGGCGATATCGTAAAAGCTTTCAAAAGTGGCAGATATGATCCTGATACCACATGCGTGGCTTTCACACAGACCGGCGGTCAATGCAGGGCGAGCAATTATTTGTCTCTAATAAGGAAAGCCTTGCAAGAAAACGGATATGTCAACACCCCTGTTATTTCTATTTCTCCGTGGAGTGGCATTGTCAATGACCAACCGGGATTCAAGATTAATTGGTTGAAGATAATTCCTGTGGCTTTGGCTGCAATACTGTATACCGACTGCATCTCCAAGTTTTATTATTCGGCCGTGGTTAGGGAAAAACAAAGCGGAGCTGCTGCACGGTTGCGCGATTATTACTTGAGCGAGGCGCAAGCAGCGGTGGTGCATAATAGTTCGGATGAGCTATATTCTTACTTGTCGAAGGCTGCCGATGATTTCAATGATATTTGTAATGATAAGGAACTCCCGAAAGTAGGAATAGTGGGTGAGATATATCTGAAATTTAATCCATTTGCACAAAAGCATGTTACTGATTGGCTGGCCGGCAGAAACATAGAAGTTGTTCCTCCTGTACTGATCGACTTTTTCATGCAAGGTTTTGTAAACATGAAAGAAAATTATAAGGAGCATGTGGCACGCAAAACTATTCCCGATTTTGTCGTAGACTTCTTGTACCGCAAAATAAAGAAGAAAATCAATAAGGTAAATTCAATTGCTGGCCGGTTCCGTTATTTCACGCCGTTTGACGACATATATGAAAAAGCCGAGCGAGCTCGTGAAGCCATATCTTTGAGTGCCCAATTTGGCGAAGGTTGGTTGATTGCAGGCGAAATACTGACGCTTGCTTCTCAAAACGTCAAGCATGTAGTAAGTTTACAACCATTTGGATGCATTGCCAATCATATAGTAGAAAAAGGTATTGAAAATCGACTTAGGACTATATGTCCTCAAATAAATATATTATCTTTGGATTTTGACGGGAGTGTTAGTGACGTGAACATAACTAACCGGCTTATACTGTTTATAGATGACCTAAAAAAGAAGCATGATGAAAACGAACGAAAGTAGCAATAATATCGAACAACAGATTATTTTGGCAGCCAAACAGGTATTTATTAAAAACGGATATGCCGAAACCAGCATGAGCGACATTGCTGTCAAGGCAGGAATTAATCGTTCGGGACTGCATTATTATTTCCGGACGAAGGAGAAAATGTTTAATGCCGTTTTTGCTGATATTGTCCTTTCGTTCATACCTAAAATCCACGACATTGTGTCGTGGGATATTCCCATTGGCGAGCGCCTTTCAAATATCGTAGATGTCTATTTTGAATTGTTTAAGAAAGAACCTCGTTTGCCCATGTTTATCTTAAAGGAGATCCAACGTGACGCCATGCATCTATTCAATACTGTGGATAAATCGGGCATTTACCAATATGTGAAAAAAATAAGGTTTTCATTGGAAGCGGAGATGAAAAATGGGAGCATGAAACAAGTTCCTGTGGAATTTGTGTTTTATACTTTATATGGGATGATTGTCCTGCCGTTTGTTACAAGGCCTCTTGCGGATATTATTTCAGGCAAAGGCAGGAATTGTGACTTTGATGACAAACTTGCCAAATGGAAAATGTATATCGTAAGTCAGATGGAATACATGTTAAGTCCTGACAAATGATTGTAATGCAAATATCGGTTCCATGTGCGATTGCATGGATTTTGGACTGAATATGGCCAGATATTTGAATTCTATTGCTAAATTTGTGAATCAAAGACCGGGTTATTGTGAAGGTTGGTTATGCGGCAACTTTGACGGTTATCTTCAACATGAAACATCTGAAAATAATAAGGGTCATTCTTTCAATCATACTGGCAGTATTGATCACGGCAGCTATATTTTGTCGCGACTCGGAATGCAGCTGGCTCTCGTGGTTTCATAAATTCCAATTCATGCCGGCATTGGTGTCATTCTCGATGGGTGTGTGCGCATTTTGGCTTGCCGTATCGTTGCTGGCGGGGCGTGTGTATTGTTCCACAATATGCCCTCTCGGCACATTTCAGGACATAGTGGCTTATGTCGGCAAGAAGTTGAGACATAGCAAGATTGGCGATTATTGGTACTCACGGTCCGAAAACAAGTTGAGATATGTCGTGCTTGGCGTCATAATAGTGTGCATAATAGCAGACCAGATGTTTTTGCCTGATATTACCGACCCATATTTGATTTATGAAAATTTTATCGACAATCTGTTCTCACCGGCCGTATCAGCCATCATGGGCAAATGGATTATTCCTTCGCTGTTTGGAGTGGCTTTGTCGATTGTGACTCTGGTGGCCATTGTTTCGCTGTCGGTAAAGAACGGCCGCACGTTTTGTAACACCATCTGCCCGGTAGGGGCGGCGTTAAGCGTGGCGAGCCGGTATGCTCTATTGCAACTTGAGATAGATCCCGACATTTGTACCAATTGCGGAAAATGTGAAATGACATGTAAGGCCTCGTGCGTCGATGCCAAGGCTCATACCATAGATTACAGCCGTTGCGTCCTGTGCATGAATTGCGGCGCGGTGTGCGATGACAACGCAATAAGGTTTACCACTGTGCGTAAACGATTGTCAACGCCGCTGATGCAGCAGGTGAAAGGCAAAGTGCCGCAAATGACGGTCGATGCCCCGGGCGGGGACTTTGATTCAACGGTAAAAATGAAAACCGACGATAAGAAATGAAACAATATCTTGACTTATTACGACATGTGCGCGACAATGGCACAATTAAAGGCGATCGAACCGGAACCGGAACAAAAAGCGTGTTCGGGTATCAGATGAGGTTCAACCTTGCCGACGGATTTCCGTTGCTTACCACTAAAAAGCTGCATTTAAAATCCATCATATATGAATTGCTGTGGTTCTTGAACGGAGATACCAATGTGAAGTATTTGCAGGAGCATGGCGTGAGGATATGGAATGAATGGGCAGACGCCGATGGTAATCTCGGACACATTTATGGCTACCAATGGCGTTCGTGGCCCGACTACAAAGGTGGACACATCGACCAAATTTCACAATTGATTGACGAAATAAAGCGTAATCCTGATTCACGCCGACTTATAGTGAGCGCATGGAATGTTGCTGACATCGATAACATGAATCTGCCTCCATGTCACACATTGTTCCAGTTTTATGTGGCCGATGGTCGGTTGAGCCTGCAATTGTACCAGCGCAGTGCCGATATATTTCTCGGAGTTCCGTTCAATATCGCGTCCTATGCCTTGTTGCTCATGATGGTGGCTCAAGTCACGGGGCTTGAAGCAGGTGATTTTGTTCACACGCTCGGTGATGCACACATTTATACCAATCATTTTGAACAGGTTGATGAGCAACTTTCACGCACACCGAGGAAATTGCCACGAATGGTTATAAATCCCGATGTTAAAGATATATTCGGGTTTCATTACGAGGATTTTCAGTTGGAAGGGTATGACCCGCATCCGCATATAAAAGCTCAAGTGTCGGTTTAATATTTAATTTCGAAGTTATGAAGATTTCGGCAATAGTGGCCGTTGACGAGCATGGCGCAATAGGCAAGGACGGACAATTGTTGTGGCATATTCCTGCCGACATGAAGCATTTCAAGTCGGTTACAATGGGACATCCCATAATCATGGGACGAAAAACTTTTGAAAGTTTTCCTAAAGGGCCGCTTCCGGGTAGGTTGAACATTGTGCTTACGCGCGATGACAAGTATGAGGCTGAAGGCGTGAGCGTTTGCCATACTGTCGAGGATGCCTTGGCTGTAGCATTAGGCAGCGGAGCAAGTGAATGTTTTGTCATCGGTGGCGAGCAAGTGTATGCGCAGATGCTTGATTTGGCCGATAAGATGTATCTGACGATTATACATGCGTCTTTCCCTGATGCCGATGCTTTCTTCCCAGAGATTGACAGCACTGATTGGGAAGTGGCCGTGCGTGAGAATTTTGATGCCGACGAGCGTAATCAATATCCATATAGCTTCTTGGTATTAGAGAGACAGTAATGCGGCAATGCCGTTGAAATAAGAAGAACGAGAAAAGGATGCGTCACAGGATAATAATATCCGGATGGCGTATCCTTTTCAAGTATGATAAAGTTACTTATTTGGTTATGTACATCATGACAGCTTGCGGAATGCAGCCGGAATTGGAGTCGAAAAATTCATTTCTTTTCGAGTGATAGGATGTACAAATCTCAATGTCATGGCATGTAGTGCAAGACGATGGATGGGGCTTATCGATGCACCATATTTACGGTCGCCTGCAATAGGATGTCCAGACTCCTTGGCGTGCACGCGGATTTGATTTTTGCGGCCTGTGTCGAGTTCAAATTCCACAAGTGAATATTTTGATCCTGCATGAAGAGTCTTATATCGGGTGATGGCCAATTGCCCCTTTTCGGGGTCATCGGTTGAATATACCTCATACATGGAGTTCTCGGCGAGATAGCTTCTTATCACTCCCTCTTCTTGTTCCATCCTGCCTTCTACCACGGCTACATATTTGCGGTTGATTACCATGTTGTTCCAATTGTGCTGCATCACATCTTTCGCCTCACGGGTCTTGGCAAGCATCATCAAGCCCGAAGTGTTGCGGTCGAGACGGTGGATGATGAATACATGGGCTCTCGGGTCATTGGCTTTCACATATTCGCGCATTATGCTGTAAGCCGTTCCGGTTTTAACTTTGTCAGTACCCATCGACAACACACCGTATCCTTTATTTATGACAAGTATATGCTCGTCTTCATATACGAGATCTATGCGCTTATTGTGGAACACGGCAAACGACTGGTCGAAATTGACTGCAAATGTGTCGCCTGCGGCTACCGGGAAATCATATTGCGAGTGTGGCACATGATTCACGGCAAACTGCATGTGCTTCATCATCGACTTTACCTTTGTCAATGAGTGGTCTTTTAGAATCTTTTTTGCCGTTTCAAGCAGTGTCCCGTCTTCGGTGACTGTCCATGTTCGGATGTTGTCGGGCTTGTTGAAACGACGGTTTTGGCCGGCTTGTTGTTTCATTGTCAATAATCTTCAATTCAGTGTGCAAAGATAGTGCAAGTTGAGCGCAATGACAAAAAAATGAATGAGTTCAAATTTTTGGCACTGTCTAACCACAGTCTATTTTCACAAAAAATAGTGCAAGTTGAATACGATGAAAAAATAAGCCCGATTATTTCTTATCATTGCAGATACTTTGCCGTTTTTTTCAAAAAAAACTACAAATACGACATGAGGAAAACACCTTGAAATAAACCATTAAAACAGCACATATCAGCCTGTTGTGTGCAAAAGAATGCACACAACGACATGTTTCGTGCGGTAATTTGGTAAAAAAATATTCTTTTTTCTTAAATAGATTATGATTTAAACTAAGAATATCTATATTTGCTTTTAAAAGGTTATAAAACCACGCATATTGCATGGCAATTAACACTTTAAATGTTAAAACAACATTCTTATGACTAAAATAGAAAATATCGAAAACGTAGCTGCACGTTTAAAAGGACTCCGCGAGGCTCTTGACATGAGCCAGGAAGATATTGCAAACGTTTGCGGTATCGACGTGGACACCTACCGCTCTTATGAATCAGGAGAAAAAGATATTCCGGTAAGTTTTGTTCGCACACTTGCTCACAAGTTTGAAGTAGAATTGCCGGCAATATTATTCGGAGAAGAACCCAAGATGAGCAGCTATTTCGTCACACGCAACGGAAACGGGCTGAGTGTCGAACGCTCAAAGGCCTATAGCTACCAGTCGCTCGCGGCAGGATTTGCCAACAAGGTGATAAACCCGTTCATGGTGACTGTGGAACCCAGCGAGCAGCCACGAGGAGCTTTCAACTCCCACAGCGGACAGGAATTCAACTATGTGGTAGAAGGCCGCATGGAAATACAGATTTCAAGTAACACCATCACGCTGGAAACAGGCGACAGCATCATTTTCAGCGCTTCTCTTCCTCACCGCATGAGAGCTCTCGATGGCCGGCAAGTGAAATTCATTGCAATTATTTCATAACCATATATTAACAACACATATATACAACATCAAGCAAAATGTTAGAAAAATTTCTTGATAGAACAGAATTCGATTCTTACGAAGACTTTTTGCATAATTTTCATATAAAAGTTCCGGAGAATTTCAATTTCGCCTATGACATAGTCGACGAATGGGCACGCACCAATCCCGACAAAAAAGCTTTGCTATGGACCAACGAGGCCGGAGAATCAATACAATTTACATTTGCCGACATAAAGCGCGAAAGCGACAAGGCTGCATCGCTGTTCATGCAAAACGGCATAGGCCGCGGCGACATGGTGATGCTCATAATGAAAAGGCGATACCAATTTTGGTTTGCAATAACAGCGTTACATAAAATCGGAGCTACCGTAATCCCGGCCACCCACCTACTCACCGAAAAAGACATCATATATCGCGCAAACGCCGCAGGCATAAAAGCCATTGTGGCCGTAGGCGATGAAATAGTGCTTGGACATGTCAACAGAGCATTGCCGCAATCGCCCACTATCAGCAAGTTGTTTTCAATTGGTCCCGAAATTCCCGAAGGGTGGATTGACTTCAATGCAGGATGCGAAAATGCGCCCGCATTTGTCAAACCAGAGAACGTAAACAGCAACGACGACATATCATTGATGTACTTCACCTCGGGCACTACCGGCGAGCCAAAGATGGTGGCGCACACATTCACCTATCCGCTCGGCCACATCATCACGGCAAAATACTGGCATAACCTTGACGAAAACAGCCTTCACTTCACCCTTGCCGATACAGGATGGGGTAAAGCCGTATGGGGAAAATATTACGGACAATGGCTCGTCGGTGCAAACATATTCGTATATGACTTTGAAAAATTCAAGCCTGTCGATGTGTTGCACATGATTCACAACTACGGCATAACATCTTTTTGCGCTCCTCCAACGGTTTTCCGTTTCTTGATACGCGAAGATTTAACCAAATTCGACCTTTCCACCCTCAAATATTGTACCATCGCAGGGGAAGCCCTGAACCCAAACGTGTTTGATGAATGGTATAAACTCACAGGAATAAAGCTGATGGAAGCATACGGGCAGACCGAAACAACCGTAACAATAGGCACATATCCCTATCTTGAACCGAAACCCGGCTCGATGGGCAAAGTCGGCCCGGTTTACGACATCGCGTTGCTTACTTCCGACGGACGCTGGGCCGAAGATGGAGAAGAGGGTGAAATCGTTGTGAAGCTTCACGACAACAAACGACCGATAGGCCTGTTCAAGGAATATTACAAAGACCCTCAACTCACCCGGGCTACATGCCACGACGGCATTTACCACACCGGTGACGTAGCTTGGCGCGACCAAGACGGCTACTACTGGTTTATAGGCCGCAAGGACGACGTAATCAAGTCGAGCGGATACCGTATAGGCCCGTTTGAAGTGGAATCGGCTCTCATGACCCATCCTGCCGTAGTGGAATGCGCCATTACAGGCGTGCCGGATGAAATACGCGGACAAGTTGTCAAAGCCACAATCGTACTGTCAAAAGAATATAAAGGTAAAGAGAGCCCTGAGCTCGTTAAAGAGATTCAAGACCATGTCAAACGGACTACAGCCCCATATAAATATCCGCGCGTGGTGGAATTTGTGGATGAACTTCCAAAGACGATAAGCGGCAAAATAAGACGTGTGGAAATTCGCGACAAAAACAACAAGCAGAATTAAGCACGAGAAACATATCAGCACAACAACGTCATGACGGCCGAGACATGTGTCGTCATGACTTTTTTTATCTCCTTTAACGGCCATGCCTTGAATATGCGATTCCTATGCCTTAATTTTGCAATAATCCTTGACGAATGCCGGGTTTCCCTCTACCGCCGGATAACATGCCTTTACCGTAATTAAATGCACTCTTACAAAAAACAACTCAAACTACAGTCAATATGAGCAATAAACACAATGACAACAAGCCCTTATGGTTCAAGATAATTTGCGCCGCATCAATGATCCCGGTTTTAAGCTGGCCCTTGATTATGCAGACATCAGCCCCATTCGACGAACCCGAAAATCCTACCAACCTGCTACTGCTCATCTTCCCCATATATGTCGTCCTCTCAATATATCTTGCATATAAATGCTACGGCGAGCGACCCGCTGTATCCAACGTTTTGCTCGCCGTATTATGGCTGGCATTCATCGCCATTTGGTTTGTATGAACCTGAATGTTATATTATTTCTTTACCGTCCGACGCATCTTTTTCTTTGAAGCATTGGCTTCGTCGGCCACTATGGCCTTACAGTCCTCGTATGTCAACGACGATGTATCTGTTCCCTTTGGAATCTTGTAATTTTGTTTCTTATAAGATATATACACGCCATAACGTCCGTTCAACACCTCCATATCTGGATCTTCGGGAAACGAAATAAGCACTTTCTTGGCCTCGGATGAACGTTTTTCCTCTATCAGCTTTACGGCCTCTTCAAGGGTTATCGTTTGAGGAGACTGCTCCTTTGGGATAGAAACATACTTGCCATCATGCTTCACATAAGGCCCGAAACGGCCTACGCCGACACTTACTTCACCACCCTCGAAGTCGCCAAGCACACGAGGCAATTCAAATAATTTCAACGCTTCTTCAAGCGTAATGGTACTTACCGACTGATTCTTCTGCAAAGGCGCGAAATGTGGCTTATCGCCGCCATCCGAACTGCCAAGTTGGACAAGAGGGCCGAAACGGCCTATTTTCACCGAGACAGGCTTACCTGTCTTAGGATCAGTTCCAAGGAGCCTTTCGCCCACTTTGTGTTCAAGGCGCAACTTGGATACTTTCTCGACCGAAGGATGGAACTGGCGGTAGAACTTGTCGATGCCATCGTTCCATTTCATCTCACCATCGGCAATCTCGTCAAATTCCTCTTCGATTTTAGCCGTAAAATTATAATCCATGATGGCAGGGAAATATTCTTGCAAGAAGTCATTGACAACCATGCCTATGTCGGTAGGAATCAACTTGCCCTTGTCGGCACCTGTAACTTCGGTTTTCTCCTTCTTTGAAATTCTCCCATTCTTCAATTCCATCACTTCATACTTACGTTCAGAACCCTTCTTCTCACCTTTCTCCACATAATCGCGGTTTTGGATGGTAGAAATTGTAGGAGCATAAGTAGAAGGACGGCCTATTCCCAATTCTTCCAATTTCTTTACCAATGAGGCTTCGGTATATCGTGACGGCTGCTGCGTGAAACGTTGCATTGCAGTCACACAGTCGGCAGCAATTTTGTCTCCGCGATTCATTTTCGGTAGCACAACCTGTTCATCGCCGGGACGGCTGTCTGCCTGTGAATTGTCATCATCACGGGCTTCCATGTACACCTTCAAGAATCCGTCAAACTTAATCACTTCTCCTGTTGCGACAAATTTCTCGTTTCTTCCAGAAATAAGTATGTCGACTGTTGTCTTTTCAATCTGGGCATCGGCCATCTGCGAAGCTATGGTGCGCTTCCAGATCAAATCATACAGCTTCTTCTCTTGAGCCGTACCCGAAATTTCATGCTTGTTTATGTAAGTTGGGCGTATGGCCTCGTGAGCCTCTTGCGCACCCTTTGAATTGGTGTGATACTTGCGCACCTTGAGGTATTCGGCACCTATTTCATTCTTAATCTCTTCACTTATCGCGTTTATCGCAAGCGACGACAGGTTCATTGAATCGGTACGCATATATGTAATAAATCCCGATTCATACAGTTTTTGTGCCACCATCATGGTTTGTGAGACTGTGAATCCGAGCTTGCGTGCAGCCTCTTGCTGCAAAGTAGAAGTAGTGAACGGAGGCGCGGGCGATTTTTTTAGCGGCTTGACCACAGTGTCGCCAACGACATATTCGGCATTCTTACAGTCGGTCAACAATTTTTCGGCCGACTTGGCATCTTTCATGCGACAATTCAATTCGGCATTGAATTGAGCCGATGGCACGTCGGCTCTGTGCATCTGTGCCGTAACGCGATAATACTGTTCGCTCACGAATGCCTTGATTTCCTTTTCTCGCTCGACAATCAGTCTCACGGCCACGCTCTGCACACGACCTGCCGACAATGCAGGCTTTATCTTCCATAATACCGGTGACAATTCAAAGCCTACAATACGGTCAAGCACCCGCCGAGCTTGTTGGGCATCCACCAAGTTATAATCTATACCGCGTGGATTTTCTATCGCATGTAGAATGGCAGGCTTGGTAATTTCATGAAACACAATGCGCCGCGTCTTCTCGGGCGTCAACCCAAGCACTTCATACAAATGCCAGGCAATTGCTTCCCCTTCGCGGTCCTCATCGGAAGCGAGCCACACCATGTCGGCTTCGTTTGCGGCTTTCTTCAGTTCTTTTACCAGTTCCTTCTTTTCGGAAGGTATTTCATATATAGGAGCATAATCATGGTCAAAGTCAATACTGAAATCTTTCTTGTGAAGATCCCGTATATGACCGTAGCTTGACATTACTTTATACTCTTTTCCTAAAAATTTTTCTATCGTTTTCGCCTTGGCAGGCGACTCGACTATTACTAAATTCTTTGGCATGACAATGTACCTACTTATATGAAATTATGAAAACAATCGTTGCTGCAATGTTTCAAAACAAGCCTATATTCAAGTCTTTAGACCGCACGAAACAACAACACTCTTGAATTGTCGGCAAAATTAGGCAAAAAACAGCGTATTTACACCGTTAATTTATAATAAATCAAGCATATCACGCCAAAAACATTGATTTTTCAGGATAATCAGCATTAAAAAGTAATTTACTTGCAAGCATCAAGCACCTTCCAGAATGATGCCGGCAATGAAACATTGGGCAACGACACAGCACGGGCAAACAACGGGGCAATCTCGCTGTCATCAAACCCGGCAATGCCACATCCTATGCGCGTCACCAAGAAATGCAAATCTTCATGTGCCGCTGCAAATTTTATGAAATCGTTTACATAAGGAGCCACCGTCTCCACGCCGCCTTGCATGGTGGGTATTGCATAACTTTGTCCTTGCAACCCGACTCCTTGGCCTTGTATCGCGCCAAACTTCAACCTCGCCACCTTTGCAGCACCTCCTCCATGTATGCCTCCGATATTGCTGCCGAACACAAATATTTCATTATCCTTCAGTAACTTTACTTCATCGGGGGTTATGCGTCCCGAATGTATGTCGTGTTTCTTCTGTTCCATAGCTTCTTGTTGAATGTTTTTACCATGCTCTTCAAGGAATTGCTTCACATGTGTCACAATCAATTGTGGCGGTATCCCTGTCATGCAGAAATAATCACCCCTGTAACAGGGCTTGCTCCCAAACACCGAGCATGGACGACATGACATGTTAAGCTGCACGGCATTATGTTCATCTTGATGCCAGCCCATAAACCCGCAATATGGGTGTGTGGCTCCCCACACCGACACCACCTGCAACCTGACCAGCGAAGCAAGGTGCATATTGGCCGAATCCATCGACACCATTACATCGCAATTACTAAGCAAAGCCAATTCACATGCAAATCCGCTGTGATAGGCTGCCATATTGATTATATTACTGCCATGCCCTCCCCACTTCGACAATATTTCCTCTTCACTTTTCCCAGCACCCAAAAGAAAAACAGTCGTCTTCTCCCACGAAGCCAGCTCGCGAACAACCTTTTCCATTAAATCCAGCGGATACACTTTCCCCTTATGCTTGGCAAACGGAGCAACTGCGATCCATGATTCACCTTTACGCTTAGGAGCGATTATCGAACTGTACCGCTCGGCAGAAGCCTTTGACTCGCCAAATATCGACACGAACGACTCGCTAAATGAAAATCCGGCCCTGTAAAAGACCTCCCGATAACGGGCCCGTGACGACAGCAACGGAAGCATTCGTTTATTGTGCCTCCGTGTCAGCACATGCTTCCCTCGGCGTCCTTTGTCAAAACGCATCACCTTCACGCCCGAAGCCAAGAATGCCATTCCGAGCAACCATGTGCGCAACACATCGTGCAAATCGATGAAAAGGTCTATTTCATATTCCTTAATCAACTTGTTCTTCAGCTTCTTGATGCCTGCCCAGCCCTTATACTCATTCTTTGTGTCGATGCCAAGCACGACAAGATTGACCGGAGCATTTATGAACAATGTAGATGCAATCTTCTGGGTGACCATGATAAACCGCGTCCCCGGATTGTCAATGCACACCGAGTAAACGACAGGTATCGTCATAGCCACGTCGCCGAGCGCCGAGAAGCGTGCCACAAGCACATTTTTATATGATAAAGAGCCTTTATTGCTTATTGCCATAAAGCACTGGATTAGTATCCGGGTCGTTGTACATCTTCATCTGGCAATACACTTTCATGTATTTTTTGCCCGATTCTATATCGGCAAGCAACTGGTCTATGGCCGTGGTCAAGTCTTTGCGCTGCTCAAGCAACACAGCGAGCTTGCCGCCGCATTTGGCCTTGTGCTCGGCCGAAGCGTCATCACGCTCTACTTCTTGACGCATGTGATAAATTTTCAAGGCAAGTATCGACAACCGGTCGATTGCCCATGCCGGGCTTTCGGTGTTGATCGTAGCATCGGCATTAGGCGTTATCACCTTGTACTTGTCCCTGAAGTAGCTGTCGATTTTCTCCACGAGATCGGTACGTTCCTGATTTGAACGGTCGATGCGGCGTTTCAATATCAACGCTTCTCTCGGGTCAATTCCAGGGTCACGTATGATATCCTCCATGTGCCACTGAACGGCATCTATCCAGTTTTTCATGAACAATTCCGACTCGATGGTTCCAGATGTATACGGATTTTCCACTTGAAAATCTATATTGTCATGTTTGTGGTACTCTACAGTAGCCATGTCGAAAATCTCATTGCACTTTTCAGCAAACGTCATAATCATTCAGTTTTTATTATTTATCCACAAACATAACAATCATTTGCCAAAACTGCAAATCGGCACACACAAATGTCTCAAAATGCCGTTACATTACAATAACCAGCCCTAATGCACTCAATCCTTGCGACGGATTGGAATAATCCCTTCCGACACGGCTGTCATAACCAAATCGGCCACATTGCGAGCTCCCAACTTGTCAAGCAAATGCCTGCGATGTGTTTCCACTGTGTTGGTCGACACACACAATTCAGTTGCAATCTCTTGCGTATTCTTGCCCTCCGAAATATGTTTCAGCACATCCAATTCCCGAGGCGACAACACACATTTATTCTTGCCCGGATGTTTTCTCAACATTCTGCACACTCGTTCGGCCTCGCTGCAATAATAAGTCTCGCCATTAATGACACGGCGTATGGCCTCAACTACATTTGAGGAATCGATTGACTTGAACAGCAATCCATTCACGTTGTGGCGCATTATATTCTTAATGACCCATATCTCCTCGTGCAACGTGTTGACAATGATGCGTGCGCCACAATCTTTCTCCTTGATTTTATCAACCAAGTCAAGACCGTGGATATCAGGCAATTCCAAGTCAAGAATATACATATCGAAATGCATTGACTCAATACATGCCAATGCCTCTGTCCCGCTTGAGGCCGTGCTAATCGACGTCACCTCCGGGATGGAATTTTCTATTATGCTCTTAAGCCCTTGAAGCACCAAGTCATGGTCATCGATCAACAAGACGCGTAAGTTATTTCTATCCATCAACCTGTGATATGTTTGCTGTTTTAAATACTTTTTTGCAAAGAAACACAAATAATAGATAGAGAATATCATTGAAAACAGTGATTTTACAGGCATATTGGGCAAAAATATGCCTGTCTGTGCACTATTGCAATGGCACTTCCAGCAAGAATGTTTGCCCGTCTTTATTTTGGCTCATGCTGAATTTCCCGTTCACCGAATTGGCTCGTTCTTGTATGCTACGCAACCCTATGCCGTCATTTTCACATTGCTTCAAGCCATGCCCGTTGTCGGCTGACACCTTGAGGATGAACACGCCGTCTACGACCGCCATGTTGACATCTATATTATCGGCTCCCGAATATTTTATCACATCGGCCAGCAGTTCTTGCAAAATACGATATGACTCATACGCAACATTGTCTGGCAAGTCGCAATCGATGTCTGCAGTCAAGTTCACCGGCACCGAGGATACCATGTGACAAACATAATCTTCAACTACCTCTTGCAATGACACGTCGTTGAACTTGGGAGGCATCAATTCATGAGATATATATCGCACGTTGCCTCGCACCTGCTCTATAAGTTCAACAACTTTCTCTGTCGGCAACGCATCCGACCCCGAAGCCTGCAAATGCAGACCTATGCCAAACAAATCATTGCACACGCCATCATGCAACTCCTTGGCTATGCGTGCACGTTCGCGTTCCATTCCCTCAATGCGGCTGCGCGACAATTCAAGTTCGAGTTCCTTCTTGATGCGTTTACGACGCAGCATGTACCATGTCGTCACAATCACGAGCAACAGTATTGCCACAACAGCAGCCGATGCCCAAACGACAATCTTCATTTGCTGAGCCATTCGTTCGCCTTGCAACCTTGTTATCTCAAGTTCCTTTTCCTTTGTGTCGTATTTCACGGCCAACTCCGACAACTCACGCTCTATGCCTGTATGCCGCAAACTGTCAGCAAACATGATAGACTTCTCATAACACTCGGCTGCATTGCGATAATCGTGCAAACCACTGTAATCGCGGGCCATGTACAAATATAATTTATCGGGAGGCGTGTGCAAGCCCTTGCCAAGAGATTGCTCAAGGCGTTTCCATGCCGAAAGGCTTTCGCGGTAACGGCCGGCACGTCCATCTACAATGGCTTTTACCTCTACATAGCCGATAACCTCCTGCGAGTTCTCGGGCAATTGCTTGGCTAAATCGGCTGCAATCGACATGTAGTGCTCCAATGAATCATAATGTTGGTACTTGTCAAACATGTGCAATATCGTCACGCACCCTTTCAGCATCATCTGCGGCTTGTCGTGACTGCGTGCTTCGTCAATCAACATGCGAATGTAGCTCAAGCCTTTATCGTATTCATCGTTCTTGAAATAAGCGTTGCCACACGCATATGCGGCATACATCACCATGTCTATGTCGTCTATCTGCCTTGCCACCTCTATTGCTCGTTCGCCATAGGCCGCACCTTCTTCATACCGCTCTTCGTTGATATAAAAGATAGAAATATTGCAAAGCAATGCTGCCAATTCCGAATAAGAACTGCCGCTTTCGAGTAGACTCAACGCTTCTTTGTAATACACGAGTGTCGAGTCGGGCATGCCCTTGCGCTTGTATATCAATCCTATTGTCGTGAGAGCCGTCGACAGGCATGTCGTATCGCGCATTCCGGCAGCCGACTCCTTGACCCTTAGATACATTTCCAACGCCTTGTCGATATCGCCATTGCTGAAATATGCATATCCCAGGTCGCACAATATGACGTTATACATATCATCGTCCTTATTCTGTATGGTCTCAAGCGCCTTGTTGCTGTACATCAACGCAGTATCTATCGAGCGATAAGCATAATACTCGCCAAGCAGGCAATAGACCGCCGCGATGCTGTCGCGATTGCCGGTTGCACTGACACGCTGTAAATCATCATGCAAGGCTTGCAACTCATCATCGGCCCTAACTGACAATATCGAAAAAAGCAAAAAAACGATAGTCACATAACGCAAAAAACTCATGGCAATAAAATTTTTAAATATTATATCCCACCCCATCATGGCAGGACACTAATAGCGGCTCTAAGATAAGGATTATTTTTAACATAATGCCATTACAGCCATTAAGTTTGACCGCATCCAAGCATATTACCCCGTTTTTCCGTACTTTTGCATAATAAAAACCGAAATTTTCTTGAAATCATGTCGACATTCTCTGATAGAATAAGCAACCTGCGCAATGAAGCCAAAACAAGACTTGGATATTCGATTATATCGGCTGTGACAGTAGCAATCACATTCATCCTCATTGCAAATGCCAAACTGCCGACGACCCAATCAATAAACACAATCATGGTTCTGGCTTATTGCCTGACTGCAATCATCTCCCATGCCATTGCCGACACCTTGTGTTACATTATTTTCGGATACAGCCAGCACAAATTCCTTTCATGGCAAGGAACAGTAAACATGCTGGCGACCATAATCACAATGGGTACCGCCATGAGCCTGTATGACATGTCGACATTGCCCGAAGGAATACGGCAGACATGGTTCGGAGGTGCCGATTATAGGCACGCGTATATTGCAAATTGCGTCTATTCTCTTGTCATCACCGGCATTACGTCGATGTTCATGGCAGGCAGTGAACGCCGGTATCTTGCAATAAAGATTGATACCGAATGCAGGGAAATGAACACTCGCATCGCCATCAACACTACCGAAAAAGAAAAAACGCCCGGCACCATCATAATGGATCAAATCATAAGAATCGACACCGGCATGAACAGGAAATGCGACTTGGCCGTATGCGACTTCATTTATGCCCATAAGGCAGGTGGCAACACAATGTCGATTACATATTGTTCGGGGTTAAAGAGCCGAAATCTTGAATTTCGCGGACGCATGTCCACGCTCGAAGAGGTTTTCAGCAATTATAAATCGGTCATGAGATGTCACAAAAACTACCTTATAAACATTGACCGCATAAAGTCTACAAGGCGTGACGGAAAACGATACATGTTGAAGCTGAGAGGCTTGAAGAAAGAAATCCCCGTATCGCCGGCATTCATGCATTCAATATATTCAGCCATCATGCAATGACCAGAATGAACCGCAAAATACTTGGCATCGCCCTGCCTGCAATCATCGCCAATATAACCGTACCATTGCTCGGACTGATTGACACGAGCATTGCCGGCCACCTCGGACGCACCGGCTACATAGGCGCGATAGCTGTCGGCTCTATGATTTTCAACCTCATATACTGGAACTTCGGATTTTTGCGCATGGGCACTGCAGGAATGACGGCACAGGCTTATGGAAGAACAAACATGACCGAATGCCTGCAAATACTGGCAAGAGCCACATTCATAGGCGGCTCGGCTGCAATTGCGATATTGATTCTTCAACAATTGCTCCTGTGGATGGCATTGCTGGCAATCGGTCCGTCGGATGAAGTGTTAGGCCTTGCCAGCACCTACTTCCATGTATGCGTGTGGGGAGCTCCGGCAATACTCATGACAATGGGTATAAAAGGATGGTTCATAGGAATGCAAGACTCACGCAGCCCCATGATAATCTCGATAGGTGTGAATGTGGTTAACATCCTTGCAAGCTTGACAGCAGTTTACATGTTTGACATGGGATTCAAAGGGATTCCGGTAGGCACGGTGATTGCCGAATATTCCGGCCTCATATATGCCATATTGCTTATACGGCGCAAACATGGCTCTGATTTCCGGTCATTCAAATGGAAAAATTCTCTCGAGGCCGCAGGCATGAAAAAATTTTTCAAGGTAAACAGCGACATTTTCTTGCGCAGTACATGTCTGATGGTTGTAACGCTGTTTTTTGTGTCGGCAGGAGCACGCAGCGGTGATATCACTCTTGCCGTCAACGCACTGATCATGCAATTGTTCACACTGTTCTCCTATTTTATGGACGGATTTGCCTATGCCGGAGAAGCTCTCGTTGGCCGTTATGCCGGAGCTAAAGATATGCCTATGCTGCACCGCTGCATCAACAGGCTCTTGTGCTGGGGTGGCACAGTGGCTGTTATTTTCATGACAATATACCTGTTCGGAGCAGACACGATATTCGGCATAATCACCGACGATCGGGCAGTTATCGCCGCAGCCTACGAATACCACCTGTGGAGCGTAGCCATCCCACTGGCCGGCGCTGCAGGATTCATTTGGGACGGTGTGTACATAGGACTGACTGCGACACGGCAGATGCTTTACACTATCGCGGCATCGTGTGCATTGTTCTTTGCCGTGTTCTACTTGATGCCCGATTCCTTGGGAAACAACAAGTTATGGCTCGCATTCATCAGCTATCTTGCCATGCGAGGCATATCGCAAACATTTGTTTATCGCTATTACCTGTTGTCGCGAATATCAAGGTTGTGAAGCAATAGCGGCGTTGACACGCTTTAAGAGCGAAGTCAGATATGGACTTGCCACCATGTTGCAAGCCTTCGAAAGGGTCTCGCGCGACATTTTCGCGAGCTGGTCGCGGCTATATTTTATCGAATCTTCCTTAATCTGCCCAAGCAACAGACCGGCATAATAATTCCCAAGTGCAATGAGCGCATCAATGTCATGGCTGTCTATTTCAAGCACTCGCTTGAAACACTTTTCCATATTCTCAAAATCGCCAAGTTCCATATAAGCATTGGCGAGGCTTTTCAAGTAGTCCACATCATCGGGAGTATGCTTCAACAGCTCCCGAGAAACTATCGCCGCATTATGCGCATCGTGCCTGTAAGTATAGTAATCGAGCAGATACATGCACACACTGCGGCTGAGCCATGGTTGCCTTTCTTTCACAAGCAACAGGAACCGTTCATAAGCTCCGGCTTCTCCCATTGCAAAAGAAACTCGGCGCACCCCGTTGAAAAGGGAGTCGAGCGACACGCCATGCTGCTGCGTGCGCTCAAACATGTCCATTTGCACCTCCACGTCTTCCAACATTGCTCCTGCGGCAATTGCCTTATAATAAGGTTCCACGGCATCGGGACGGTCGATAATCATCAACCGGTACATGGCCAATGCGCTACCCCATTCATTGTATCTGAAATAACGCTCCGCCCTCTCCGAAAGCACCTCATAACCGGCTTTCTCTCCACCTGATGCCGTAAATGCGACAAGGATAAGCAATATTAACACCAATCGCTTCATGCTTGACTAATTTTCAATTGACCGCTCAAAGTTAGAGATAAGCATTAGAAACTGCAAAAACTTTGCCCAAAACAAAAAAACGAGACATGCCACGGCGGCATGTCTCGCTCTTGTATTTTATGTAACTGTTTATTACTTTCCGGCAAGAGCCTTGGCACGATCAAGATACTTGTCAAGGTCAAAATTGTAATTTTGAGGAAAATCAGGATATTTGTCCTTTATCGTTTGGAAAACATCGGCTTCGGCAGCATAATTCTTCAACTCCCTATAAACGGTTGCTTTCTTAACCATGAATAACGGAGTGTAAAGAGAATTGTCGTTTGACAATGAAATGGCCTTGTCGTATGCCCCCAAAGCTTCATCATATTTCTTCAAATTAACATAGCAGTCACCCAAAAGAGATTGTGATGCAGGACCAACAATCACACCCTCGGCATCAAACTTGCCGATATAAGCGGCAGCTTCTTCATATTTGCCATCCTTGTACAACATTATCGCTGCATCAAGATTAGCACGGTTTGCAGCACTGTTGCTGAAATTGTCGGCAACCGACATGTATTGAGCGAGCGCAACCGAGTCATTGCCCAATGCGACGCTCATGTCGGCCTTTGCAATTTCATTTCTTGCCTCGTTCATATTGGGATTGTGTATTCCATACACATAACCCATTATCACTGCTGCCACTACTATGATGGCACCCACAACCCAATAAATTGATTTCTTGTTGTTTTCGACTCTTTGCTCTATTGATGACAATGATTCATTCAATTCATCGATAGAGGTGCGCGTAGTTTCTTTCTTAGCCATTTGCGTAACTATGTAATTTTTTATTTTATTCTAATTTTTTGATTTGCAAAAGTAATAGTTTCCAATAAAATAAAAAAATTTATGTCCGTTTTTTAAAGTAAAATCAATTAGCATCCCCCTTATTTAATTTTATGCCATTCCCAACTATTAATGGGTGGGGCAGACATTTCACATGTAAAACGCCAAATTCTCCACATTGCGACATTTGTTATTTTTGGCAAGCACTCATTTGCATCCAGCAAAAAGAAAATTACCTTTGCATTCTATAAAACAACGACATGAATGCAGACAATACATACGGCATATACAACACCGACGACCACATTTCCCTGCTGAAATACTCCAAAAGCTCGTGCGGCGTTGATTTCCTGCTGAACACGGCAGAAAGCATTGAAAAGCGAGGCTGGTTCGACACTGACAAACGATACAAAACCGATTTCTTCGAATTCTACTTCTTCCGCAAGGCAGAGGGACATCTTTTCTTGGCAGGAGAAAAGATTGAATTGCATCCCGGAATGATGCTCGCCATCTCACCGTTCCAGCTTCAGGAATGGCATGTGGAACTGGAAAAGTTGGACTATACATTCTTGGTATTTCAGGAAGAGTTCGTAAGCCAATTTCTCTCCGACAAATATTTCATGTACCGCCTTCTGTATTGCTACCAGCACGATTATCCCACATGGTTCGATATGTCGGAGGAAGAAATCAACCCGTTGCTCGAATTGTTGCGGAAAATGAAACAGGAACTGCTAAAACCTATAGCAGACAGCTACCACATGATTGTCGCCTACCTTTATCAGTTTCTCTTGTTACTTAACCGCATTTATGCCCGCCGGTTCCACCTGCCGTTTGCCCTGCCGCTGAACAACTATGCCTACCAGTACAAGCAGCTTTTAGAAAAAAACATTTGCGACAAGACGCATGTGGCGGATTATGCCGAATTGATGGGTATCAGCCGTGTGTCACTAAACAAGGCTGTGATGCGCGAGTTTGGCCTCTCGGCGATGCACCTGTTAAAACAACGTTTGCTGCAAGAAGTGAAAAACGACTTGCTTTTCTCCGACCTTACAGTAAAAGAAATCTCCTACCGCTTGCACTTTTCCGAACCGAACCACCTTATGCGCTTCTTTAAGCAAATGACGGGGCAGACCATAAGCGAGTTTCTCGCAGAGATAAACCGGGAAGAAAAATAAAAATTGCAATCCATCGACAGCACCAATCTTGACGGATTAAGGCCGCCGGCCGAGACAGAATTTGCCGTTGAGCATGTGCCAAAAGTCGTCTTTGTCCGCATTACGTTCCAGCAAAAACTCGTCACCGGGTTGGAAACAAGAGCCGCCGTTATGGTTTACCAAGTATTTTTCCTGATAGTCCTTGAAACATTTGCATTCAGCACCGTGATTTTGCACTTATGTTCCATTGCCATGACTAATGAATTCACCGGCTCACCTTGCCCCTTTGGAATAATCCGATTTGCACTTGATTCAGTTTATCAAAATGGTAGCATACGGCATAATATTGGTAGCTTCTACCAACTTTCATGGTCTTACCTTTGCACCGAAAACAAATCAAGAAAGATTTTGACATGGTTTCAAAAGAAAAGATTGGATTATTGAAGCAAAAGATAGACGAAGCCGATGCCATCGTGGTAGGCGGTGCTTCGGGCATGTCGGCCGCTTCGGGCTTCGTGTTTTATTACAAAGAGGATGATGTATTCCGCCGCATGGCAGGAAGCCTTGCAAAAAAATACGACCGGCACAACATGTTCGACCTGTTCTATGACCGTCGTCCTTCGCGTGGAGAACAGTGGGCATTGATGCTGCGTGTCATAAGATATGTATATGAATGCCATACTGGAGAGACCTATACCGACTTGGCCGAACTGCTCAAAAGCAGGAACTATTACATTGCCACTACCAATCAAGACGCACAATTTTACCGCATGTTTCCTGCCGAACGCATCACGCGAATACAAGGAGACTGGCGATATTGGCAATGCAGCCGCCCGTGCCATGACAAGATATATTATAATAAAAGACATGTATTCGAGCTAAGCAGGAAGATTGTTGGAGATGCCTTGCCTGACGAGCTTATACCTCGCTGTCCGCATTGTGGTAAAGAAATGGCACCTTGGGTGCGTTCATACACCTTTCTGCAAGGTGAATACTATCAAAAAGAAATGAGGCGGTACTTGGACTTCTTGCGCACCAATAGCCATCGCAAAACTCTGTTTCTGGAATTGGGCGTAGGCATGATGACACCGATGTTCATAAAGGAACCTTTCATGAACATGACATACCAGTGGCCTAAGGCCTTCTATGCCACACTGAATCCGCAACATGCCATCATTCCAAAAGAGATAGCTAAAAAAAGCATTGCCATCAGCGATGACATTGCCATCACGCTAAAGCAATTGTTAGGCAAGCCTACCACCGGCATGAAGGCCTTTAACTCAAAAGAAGTGTTCAATCCTTCAAGAGTCTATTGACATGACAGAGATACAAAAAGCCGCCCAAGCCATTCGGAATGCCGATGCCCTGCTCATCGGGGCAAGCAACGGATTATCCATTGCCGAGGGATACCATATTTTTGCCGACAACGAGATGTTCTGCCGCCAGTTCGGCGATTTTCAACAGAAATATGGCATACGAAATGTCATCGAAGGGTGCTTCTTCCATTATCCGAAAGAAAAAGACCGTCAAGAGTTCATACATCGGCTGGTGCAATATTGGGTAATAGACTACCAGCCCTCGCAGGTAATGAAAGACCTACTTGCCATAATAGGCAATAAGGAGTATTTCATACTCACCTCCAATGCCGACACACACCTGGAATTGTCCGGCTTCGCGCCCGGAAAGGTGTTTGAAGTAGAAGGAACTTTCGAGGATATGCTGTATCACCGACCTATGCAAGACAAAAGCCAAGAAGTCAATAACTTCCTCGACCAATACCACAACAAACGGTTTGTTATCATAGAATTAGGCATAGGCAGACGCAACCGGTTGATAAAATTACCGCTGATGCAACTGGCATTCCGTGAACCTCAAGCCACTTATATCACATTGAACCTTACACAGGAACTGTATATTCCTGATGAAATAGCTGATAAGTCCATTGGACTTGCGGGTGATATTGCCGTCACCCTTCGGAAATTACGGGAGGAATTGACATGATAACCCCTCGATACATCATTGACAACCTGTCAGAACAAGTCAGAAAGCCGTTCATTTATTGGACAAAATATATGGAAGATAATTTGTCCTTCAATTTAATCGATTCTGGGATACATGCGAAAAGTCATTCAGAAAGAGTGCTGCTTTATGCCTTGACCATAGGTGAAAAGATTTTGGGGCATGCAAAAACAGACCTCTGCATATTGGCTCACGCCGCAATTTTCCATGACACGCGCCGCAATGATGATTGGCTGGATGTCGGACACGGTTCACGAGCTGCATCCTACTACATGAAATATTGCAAAATAAACAATGATATTACATTCATGACACCTGCGTCATTGATTATGGAATATCACGACAGGGATGATAAAACAGGCATCAATGCTATTACCCGATATGTTCCTGATGACGTAGAACGGACTATCCGTTTATACCGCATATTCAAGGATGCCGATGCACTCGACCGCTTTCGACTTAGACCGGATGGGTTGGATGCACGTTTCATCCGCAACCAAGAGGCAAAACTATTAGTGGATTTCGCAAGGGATTTGGTAAAACGAACGATGTAAAAACAACATATGAGACACTATCGCAAGAATCTTTCGGGAAAAGCGATGTTCAAGTCATTTGTCCCTACACCGCTTTCGGAAATACAGGTCACCCATACTGAGAAACTGGACAAGCTGATACAGGAAGTAGAAAGTGTCATGCGGCATTTAAATGACTATTCCTCACAACTTTCTGTCGAACAGACCAAACGGCTCATGCGGCAAGAAGCAGAAAATTCATGCAAGCTGGCATTGGGCAAACAGCCTTTGTCTTTTGGCTTCATAACGGATGCAGATAATTCATTGGAAGAAGATACAGTCAATCTGCTTAAAGCCACTACCTATGCCATTGACGCTATGGCCGAATTGCCGTTGAGTGCCCGCCTGTTGAAAAACGCTCATTATTTGATGTGCAACAGCAGAAGATATGAAAAGAAATACCCTGGAGAATTCAGAGCCTCGCCAATATGGATCGGTAAAAAAGGAAGCAACCTGAATGACGCTTTGTTTGTCCCCCCTGTGTACGAAGACATGACCTCGGCTTTCTGCGACCTTGAAAAATATATCAATTATGAAGAAACGGAAAACGTATATATCCGTACCGCTTTAATTCATTACCAATTTGAAATGATTCACCCGTTCATTGATGCTAACGGCAGGGTCGGCCGATTGCTCAACACTTTATTTTTATCAGAACAACATGTTCTTGAAAAACCTATCCTGCAACTATCGCATGTATTGCACATGTATGGACCACGATATTACATGGAATTGCAACGGCTAAACGAAACCGGGAATTACGAACAATGGGAGTTTTTCTTCCTCAATTGCCTGAAAAAAGCCGCATTAAACCATCTCGAAGGAACATTCGCAAGCGGCGATTTCGCTATTTTGTGCTAATTTTGTGCAAAACATCATGTAACATGCATGTCAATATTCTCATAAAAATGTCATTGCTGCTTGTCGCTGCATTTTTATATTCATGCTGCAAAAGCGACACGACATCGCAGCTCCAACAAGAATTACAAGCCATCATCGACGGTATAGATGCCACCATAGGGATAGCCCTAATAGCCAACGACACCGACACGCTCACCATTAACAACAACATCGACTACCCGTTGATGAGCGTGATGAAAATGCATCAAGCCATACATGTGGCAAGATGGTTGCATGAGCATAACCTCGGCATGGACTACATGGTAAACATATCGACCGAAGACTTGAAGCCCGACACTTACAGCCCGTTGCGCGACAGCTTCCCGGAAGGCAACATCAAATTGCCTGTAAAACTTGCTTGAATACACGTTGAAACTAAGCGACAACAATGCATGCGACATCCTGTTTAAGTTGACAAGCGGTCCTCAAGCCACCGACAGCTGCATCCGCAGCATAGGCATTACCGACTTTGCCATCACGGCAACCGAAGACGACATGCACCGAGACATATCTAAATCTTACGACAACTGCACATCTCCGCTTTCGGCTGCTTCATTGATAAATGACTTGTTTATCAAAGCCGACGGCACAAACAGCAAAATCCAATTCATAAGACAGACGATGCTCGATTGCAACACAGGTCTGGCACGAATCCCCAAAGGAATAGGAACTGACGCGAAAATAGCGCATAAGACAGGTACAGGCGTCCGTAACAGCCAAGGTCGATGGATTGGAACCAACGACGTGGCTCACATAATGTTGCCTGACGGCTCTCATTATTCCTTGGCCATATTCGTCAAGGACTCATTTGAAACACCGGAGACCAACGAAGCCATAATAGCCGAAATATCCTCGGCTATATATAAATTCCTTACAACTCGATCCAGGGATTGACAACAGAAAGGTATTTTTTCATGACAAGCAGCGAAATGAGACGCTCGCGCTTCTTGTCGCGGAACTGAGCGACATATTTATGCGCATTTTCTATTATCTTGAGTGCTTCATCCTGATTCTCCATGTAATATCTCATTTTTTCTTCAAGATCGGAAAAATCGGGTTTTATCTCAACATAATGCACTCCGCCGACGAGAGTGCCTTCCATAAACCATGTCTCGCATGTGGGTCTCGGCATCACGGCAAGCGAATTGGACGACATTACCCATTTCAAGTTGCTCGCCACGTCATTACCCTCCAATGCAAGAACAAACTTGTAATCGAGATGCTCCCCTATCGTCATTTTATCCACAACCCATTCAGGCGTGCAATAACGGCTCTTTATCTCTCCAAGATCGCACATCGGGTTGCCCATGAACTGCTTCAAGAATCGATAACGGTTTTCTTTGAACATAGGGCTGCCCGGCACTCCTATCTTGCCGCGAAACACTACCATGTCCTTCTTCTGTCCAAACGACTTCTTGTCGTCTGCAAAAATAAAATGTCTCACCTTGTCCATGTTAAGCAGAACCGAAAACTCATTATCGGCCACAAGAGGGCGGCTTTTCACGATTGAAGGTACAGGCGGGACCTCAACTATGTCGCCGGCAAGCAGTTTCCAATGCAAATCTTGCTTGAAAAATCTTGAATACTCATGAGAATCAAAAAAATACACTTTGCCCTCCTTGCACATCCCTTGTTGTGACAAGCATATCATAGACTCATGCCACTTGCAGGCAAGAGTATCGTGCCGAGACAACTTGTTGTAATAATCCACCCGGCGCATTACATAATCCATGTCGCACCGACGCGACAGACGCTTGATAATGCGCTCGCGCCTCGCCCTGCATATCCATTTGGGGCAAAGGAGACGCAAATAATTCCTAAAGAAATATTTGAACTTGGAATTTTTGCCGCTATTCAACAAATAATATAACTTTCGTCCAGCCATAATCCTTGCAAATCTTTTCACGGCATCGCCATTTGCCATGAGTTTGAGCCACAAAGTTATTAAAAAGCGACAAAAACCAAGCATCCTCAGCGATTAATCAAAGACACCGGCAAACTTCCCGGCCATTGAATATCAAGCAAATTGCCGGGAAGCCAAAATTTAATTACTATCTCGTGACATTTTGTCGAAAAACTACTTAACTTTGCGCCCGATTTAAAAAAGATTGTTTTTATGGTTATTCAATGTGCAATAATCTTCGGGTGCCTTGCGCTCGGGGAATTAATCGTGTGGCTCACGGGCATCAAGCTGCCATCAAGCATGATAGGCATGCTGTTGCTCACCACATTACTGTCAACAAAAGTCATAAAACTCGATCAAGTCGAAGGCATGGCCAACTTCCTTGTTAAGAATCTCGGCTTCTTCTTCGTCCCGGCGGCAGTATCGCTTATGCTCTTCTTTGACATAATCAAGGCACAATGGCTGCCGATATTACTTGCAGCCACATTGAGCACCATGCTCGTAATAGTGGTTACAGGATGGATTCATCAACTCATGCGCAAGCTATAAAGACTCTTGAATCATGGAATATCTCAACAATATGTATTTCCTGCTCGCGCTCACGTTCATCGTTTATGCAGCAAGCCAAATCCTGCAATCGCGCACAGGGTGGACATTCCTCAACCCCATTCTCATATCGGCGATTTTCATAATAACATTCCTAAAACTCACCGATGTTGACATCGAAACCTACAACGAGGGTGGCAAATACATTGAATTTTGGCTAAAACCTGCCGTAGTCGCATTGGGAGTCCCGTTATACAAAGAATTATCGGCTATAAAGAAACAGTTCATCCCGCTCATAGTCTCAGAACTTGCCGGATGCATAGTCGGCATAATCTCGGTAGTACTCGTTGCGCAACTGCTCGGAGCATCAAAAGAGGTTGTGTTGTCGCTGGCGGCAAAGTCGGTAACGACACCTATCGCCATGGAAGTAACAAAGGCCGTAGGAGGCATCCCATCATTAACGGCTGCCGTAGTTATATGCGTCGGTATATTCGGTGGAATGACGGGATTCAAAGTAATGCGCCTTACACACATAGGCAGTCCCATAGCGCAGGGCATATCCCTCGGCACGGCAGCCCATGCAATGGGAACTTCACGAGCCATGGACGTGAGCGACAAATACGGGGCTTTTGCCAGTCTCGGGCTGACGATAAACGGCATATTCACCGCCCTGCTCACGCCAACCATTCTCGAAATAATGGGTGTCATATAGAGCATCACCCTCTACATATTCCCTATTTCAAACGAGAGCCTGAGCAATCCGGCCACACTCGTCCGTCCGTTATCCTCAAGTATAAAATGGACTCCGGGAGAAATAGTAAAATATTCAAAGAACGAATATCCGAACAATAGTTCGATATCTGTTTCTCCTGTTTCTTTTAAAAAAGCATGGTTTATACCTAACCCGGCCGTAGCAAAATCATCTTTCTCCCATAGCAAGGCAGCCGATACATACCCGTCACAACCTCCAATTGCAGGCCGAGGACTCCAAGAACCTTGCGCAAGCAATCCAAGGCAGGCATCACCCATGCTTGCAACAGGTTGTTCCACACTGCACCATATCGACGAAATGAGCCGTCGACCGGAATCATCGGCAGGCAAAGGGTTTCCAATGGCATAACCTAATGTATACGACGCCGAGGAAATCTCGCAATCATTGTCAAAAACTTCATGTACATACTCCAAGCTACCGATATTAAAAAAGCCATCCGACTGCGGAACAATCCTAAACTGCTCATCCAATCGGTCGGAAGCCACTCCGTTATACAAACTTTCTTTTATCACGACTTCCTCAACAGGAGAATATTCTACATGCACCCCCATTGCCGACAACGGGAACGTGGGCAACGGGAAATTCATTGACAATGTGGGAAAATTACCATAGGACGAACCTGTGAAAAACGATGTCATCGGTGATGTGAAATAATCCCCGTCAACATTGCGCAGCCCGGCTGAAACCTTCCAATCGTCTCCAAATTCCTGAGTAAGGCTGATTGTTTTGAAGCGAAAGGCCCTGTTCTCTCCTGCATCCAAATTAGAAAATCCTTGAATGTCATCGGCAACCGGCACATTCAACCCATAACTCGATAATGCTTCGACATCAAAAGAAGCTCCATTCCACAAGCAAGCTCTTACACCTGCCGAAAGCAGATTACTCCATCCTGCCCTATTCTCGGAAATATTATACAGTCCCTCGGTATCTAAAGCAATATTCCACGAGAAACGTGAGTCATCGGGATACATCGACAGCGGAACCAACGAAATAATAGCAACCTTAAGATGCCTTAATGTATCATTCATATCATATATTATGGTTAACGGCAATGTCCGTCTTTTTAAAAAGTTTTTCACCATCTGTATGGTGGAGGTTAAATGTCGACTGTTCAGAATTGGAAAATCGCCGTAACGACCACGCGGTGATTCATGACGGTATGCGTCTCCTCGACACCCATTTGTTGTCCACCATACCACGCATTGCATAGCATATATTCAGCTCCAAATTTCCAATGTGCAGCCGGCTTGTATGCAATCTCGGCCGAAGCGGTGACAAGTTGCTCCAAGCCATCGCCCACTCCGGTACCGATGATAGATGAAAAGTCGTCGATGTTAATGGCTTTCAGATAACCAAAGAACAACGCAGGTCTCCACTTCTTGCCATAAGCCACATTAAGCCATGTCGATGAAACCTTTATAGGTTTATACTCCTGCTCACCGGTAATTTGGTCATAACCTGTGATTGCATAACCTCCCACACCGCTGGCTTGAGTGAAATTGGATCCTAACACAGTCTTGCCGGCAACAAGCCACGAGCCGCTGACAAACTTGAAATGAGCTTCGCCCGATACCGACGTTATGCGCTCGTCCACTTTCCTGACCGCTCCTTCATATTCGGCCTGAGTGCGAGGCACAATCGATGTCATGTCCACTCCCACACCTGCGAGCCAGTTACCTCCTTTAGAGGCGTAATCAAGATTCAATGCAACTTCGGGAACGCAACTGTTCTTTATGAAATTCTGACTTTTAGTGGAGGAAGTCTCTCCTGTTTCATTTGAAGCAGGGCCTACCGACAGATATTGTGATTGCCACAATAAAGAAGCTGTCATGCGGAACCCTTTTTCGGCATAACGGTAACGCAATTGCGGAGCACGGCTGAATGGCTGATATGGAGCACCCATATTAAGATTGAGAATGTCGGGAGCCACATCTCCGTAAAAAGGGTGCCATGTCTGGCCGACAAGCAGTTGCGACTGTCCGAATCCGAGCGTAAAATAAGCCTGTCGTATGCGCACCATGTTGTAATTGGTTCCTCCGCCACGGAAATCTATCTCCAAGCATCCTGCTGTTGATATTTTTCCTCCAAGCTTCGGGCCTGTCACATTCACACCCAAGCGTGAATACATGGTGTACAGACTTCCATCGGGCTTGGCATTAAGATCATTACCATAAATATCTAATTCTTGATCGCGAGGATACATGTAAAACAACCCGTCTACAGTTTCCGAATTGGAACGGCTGTTATAAAACAAATCAGCCCGCACCTGCCCGTAGAAATTATAACTGAAATCTTTTTTCTGTGCCGCTGCTTCAAATTGCGCAGCCGCCAAAAACATGACGGTACCTACCGTCGCAAGAAACCGAATATTCATAATTATAATGTTGTTTTAACGAGTTGCAAAATTAGCTAATAAAACAACTCGTTCAATATATTTATAAGAGTTCGATCTTATCTTAATGCAACAGCAGTCCGGTAAAAGTACGCCCTGAACCTACTCCCATGCGACGCGCCGAATAATATTTATCGGGCGACTCAAAAGAACATTCATGGCTTACGAAGATTCTATGCCTGCCCACGCCTGCTTTTATGAGTAATTCCCGATTTGCTTCTTTCAAGTCTATATGAGCCTTGCCTGTTGCCACATTTCGCGACAAAATCATTTTTCCACCAAGACCGGCATTTATAAACATCGCAGCAACCTCATCTCCTACCTCATAGCACTTTCCACATATCGAAACACCTATATAGGCCTTAATGTTCTCGGCTTCGGCACCATGAGCCACCATGCAGCCCACTGCGTTGGCCACGATTCCGGCTACAGTTCCACGCCACCCTGCATGCACTGCAGCTATCATGGGCGTGTTGCCTACGGCACATAACAACACCGGAACACAATCGGCAGTATTGACACCTATCGCCACTTCTCGACGACAAGTGACGATTCCGTCCACATCTTGCAAGCAATCGCAACACGAATGGCAATCTTTGGCAAAGAAACTGTCATCAAGGAAAACCACACGGGAAGTGTGTGATTGCTTCGGCTGAATCAAGTCGCATACATCCACGCCAAGCGACTTTGCAAGATTCGCGCGACACTCGGCATAATGAGAAACCGAATCGCCTGTATAGCCACACACCGAATTACCACTATAAGGGTCGGACGCGTCATAGGCTCCTCGCAGCAATGTGAATCGCTCGATACCCGATTCCTCATCGAGCCACTCGCGTTCAATCGTCATAGTCTTTATATTTTTCGGGCCAGTATTCGTCATCCCACTGCTGTTCGTCGGTCATGTGTCCACCGGCCGACGGCTCCTCGTCCCATTCGTCACAGCCTTCGCCTTCAGGAAGAGAGTAGATAAACTCATCTTCTTCTTTCACGCGATGACGCTCATCGAGGTCGCGATGCGTTATGCGTGTCGGTATGCGATTATTTTCATCATTTATCTCCCTCCACAGCAAATCCTTCAACTCGGTCAGCCCTTGTCCTGCCACAGCCGAGATGAATAAAGCCTTCACGCCATCGGGCAAGTCGCCGCGCATTTCGTCCATCAACTCGTCATCGAGCAAGTCACACTTGGTTATTGCCAATACCCGAGGCTTGTCGGCAAGATCGGGATTAAATGTCTGCAACTCATTGCACAGAATTTCATATTCGCGTTTTATGTCGCCAGCATCGGCAGGAATCATGAACAATAATACGGCATTACGCTCTATGTGGCGCAAGAAACGCAACCCAAGCCCCTTGCCTTCGCTTGCACCTTCAATGATTCCGGGAATATCGGCCATCACAAACGATTGGCGGTCGCGATAGCTTACGATGCCAAGATTAGGCTCCAACGTGGTAAACGGGTAATTGGCAATCTTAGGCTTGGCAGCCGAAATTGCTGCCAGAAGCGTCGATTTTCCTGCATTGGGAAATCCCACAAGCCCCACGTCGGCAAGCAGTTTCAATTCAAGGATTATGCTCTTTTCAATGCCCGGCTCTCCCGGCTGGGCATAACGTGGAGTGCGGTTAGTGGCACTCTTGAAATGCCAGTTTCCAAGTCCGCCACGTCCACCCTTAAGAAGCTTCACTTCCTCACCGTCCTCGGTCACGTCGCATAAGAATTGACCCGTATCGGCATCATAAACGGCAGTACCGCACGGCACCTCTATCACTTGGTCGATGCCGTCCTTTCCCGAACTGCGGTTTGCGCTGCCGGCCTCGCCGTTTGTGGCAAAGACATGCCTCTTATACTTCAAGTGAAGCAGAGTCCACAAATTCCTGTTTCCTCGCAATATCACATGTCCTCCACGGCCACCGTCTCCACCGTCAGGCCCCCCTTTGGGTATATATTTTGCCCTGAAAAAGTGCAACGAACCGGCACCGCCCTTCCCCGAGCGGCAGAAAATCTTCACATAATCGATAAAATTTGAACCTGCCATGATAGCTTTTATTGCCAATAATTTGCAAAGTTAGTGCAATAACACCTCATTTGCAAACACACATGCCGGCCGCAATGCCACTAAATGCCTGCATCTTGGCGATAATATGCAGGCCGGCCGATCCCGGAGAAAAAAAGCATCTGTTTTTTTGGACACTACGGCCAATGTGACTAAATTTGTAAAAGATGAATTTATAATATATTCCCACAAAGTCATGAGACCCAAATACAAAAGGATTCTATTAAAATTGAGCGGTGAATCGCTCATGGGCAAGCAAGGTTACGGAATCGATGCCGGCCGTGTAAGCGATTATGCCGAACAAATAAAGGCCATAGCCGGAAACGGCGTTGAAGTTTCGATAGTAATAGGTGGAGGTAATATATTCCGCGGACTTGCCGGGGCTGCCAAAGGTGTTGACAGGGTAAAAGGCGACCAAATGGGAATGCTCGCCACTGTCATCAATTCATTGGCCTTGAGTTCGGCCCTTGAAAGCATAGGACAACCGGCTCAAGTGTACACTGCTGTCAACATGTTCCCGATAGGAGAGCATTACAGCAAGTGGAAAGCAATAGAAGCCATGAAAGGCGGCAAAGTGGCCATCATCGCAGGAGGTACGGGCAATCCATTCTTCACCACCGACACCGGTGCAGCATTGAGAGGAATAGAAATCGAGGCCGACGTAATGCTGAAAGGCACACGAGTGGACGGAATCTATACAGCCGACCCGGAGAAAGACCCGTCGGCGACAAAATTCACCGAGATAAGCTACGACGAAATATACATGCGTGGACTTAAAGTAATGGACCTCACTGCAACAACATTGTGCAAGGAAAACAAATTGCCAATCATTGTGTTTGACATGGATACAAAAGGCAATCTCGAAAAAGTCCTTGACGGCGAGCCGATAGGAACATTAGTTTATTAATCAAGACAACACTTAAAAACACAATACATATATTTTCTTATGAATGACGTAAATCATTATTTGAAACCTGCCGAAGAAAAAATGGAACTCGCGGTGGCTTATCTCGAAGAGACCCTCGCTCACATACGCGCCGGGAAGGCCAATCCGAAAATTCTTGACGGCATACGCGTGGACTATTACGGCAGTCAAGCCCCAATAAGCAATGTTGCCAACATAACAGTACCCGATGCAAGGACAATTGCAATCACTCCTTGGGAAAAATCAATGTTCAAAGTTATCGAAAAGGCCATTATCAACTCCGACCTTGGGATAACTCCCGACAACAACGGAGAAGTTATCAGATTGTCGATTCCTCCATTGACCGAAGAACGACGCAAATCGCTCGTAAAACAGTCAAAGGCCGAAGCCGAACAAGCAAAAATCTCGGTGCGTAACGCACGCCGCGACGCCATCGAAGGGTTGAAAAAGGCCGTGAAGGACGGTATGCCCGAAGATGTTGAAAAAGATGCCGAAAAAAAAATGCAGAAGACTCATGACAAGTACATGAAGAAAATCGAAGAAATATTTGCCGCTAAGGAAAAAGAAATCCTTACAGTATAAAAATCCCTGCAATAAATCACGACAAGTCGGCACTACGGAAATCGCTTGCGAAATGAATCCGAATGCCGACTTGATTTTTTTTCGAACGACTGACCAATTTTTTCGGCCATCTATTGAAATAATCCTACGCTCCTGACACTTCCCTACAAAGACAACCTACTCTAAAAGATAATCACAATGGAAATGACACAACGACAAAAAGAAAAATTGAGCCACTTGAAATCGCTTGTCGCATTAGCATGCGCCGACAGCAAAATTGATCCGTCAGAACACGAAATAATAAGAATCGTAATGGAACGTGAAGACCTGACGCAGGATGACTACAACCGTTGCCTCCATGACCCGGAGAGCATTGAACTGACACCTCCATTACTCGATGACACGAAGCAACTGTATCTCACCGACATGATAATACTCATGATGGCCGACTCTGACTATGATGACACCGAAATAGAATTATGCCGCCAAGCGGCCGAAATGCTTGACTTGCCGATAGAAAAAATGTACACAGTAGTGGAAAATGTACTAAAGACCTTGAAACACTGATAAACAGCAGGCATCTTTACACCCAGGATTACCACTGTGTAAAGATGCCTGTTGCACATTATATCGGATGCAATAATCTATACCGTTTATTCTTTATCGGGGCGGATGCACTTAAACATCCATTTCAGCAACTCGGGATCGTTGAATGCCTGAACCCAGCTTCCATGCGTTATTCCCGGAAACTCAAAGTAGTTTACATTCACATGGTTATCTTTCAGTTCAAGATAGGCACGACGAGACCCCTCGACAGTGACCACATTGTCGGCATCACCATGATAGATGCGGAACTTAACACCTCTCACGTCTTTCAGCCTCTCGGGATTCACAGTTCCGCAAATAGGCACAGCCGCCGCGAAAATTTGCGGATAACGTGCCACAATGTCATACACAGCCATGCCACCCATCGACAGACCCATCACATACACGCGGTTTGGATCGACATTGTGTTGTTTTATATAATTAAGAATAAGCCCCCTCAACAGTTTCACTTGAGTTGTCGGTTCTTCTATAATAGGCATCGAGTCAGGCATAAACGATTGTGGGCGACTCGGATAAGCCCAATAGCCATCCTCGGGACATTGCGGGAACAAGACATAAGCCTTATACTTGTCCCTGTTAATGGGGTTCAAGAACATTTGCGCACCGTGCGTCAATTGCTTTTCATTGTCAACCCCTCGCTCCCCTGCACCATGAAGAAATATCACCAACGGATAATCCACATCCTGCGACATTTTCTGAGGTACAAGTTCACGATAAGGCAAGGAATCATTCCCTACCTTGTAAACTCGCTTGTTATAATAGGAATCTTGCGCCGTCAATGCCGCTACCGTCACAACCAGCATTGCAACAGCCATAAATAAGCGTTTCATATAAATCGATTTTAAATTACTTATGTCACAAAAATAACAAAACCGACTCGCAAAACAAAATAGTATAAAATGATTTTACATTGAAGCGGTCAGCAATGTAGCATAACCGATTACATGCAAAGACGATGTCACAGCAGGCACGAGAATCGTTTCTCCTTGATGCATTTTTGTCTCGTTCCCGAAGTTGTCCACTATTTTCACTTCACCTTCAAGGCACATCACTATCTTGAAAGAATCTTGCGATGCTTTCATGCCATACTCATTCACCACATTCACTTTGTGCACATCAAAATAGTCGCACTTCAAAAGTTGTGCATCACCCTCGACCTTGTGTTCGTAATCCAACTTGTAATTGTCGTACACCGCATAGTCTATAGCATCCAAGGCAAGTTGCGTGTGCAGCTCTCTCGGCTTCCCGTCAGAGTCAAGACGGTCAAAGTCATATATGCGATAAGTTATGTCCGATGTTTGTTGAATCTCGACCAAGAAGTTTCCGGCACCTATGGTATGCAACCTTCCCGATGGCAGGTAAAACAAGTCGCCGGGATGCGACTCGTGTCTTGCCACTACATCCATAATCGTATTGTCGGCCACCATGCACATGAAATCATCGCGGGTGATGGGCTTCGACAACCCGGCATAAATCAATGCCCCACGGTCGGCATCGATAACATACCACATCTCCGTTTTGCCTATCCCGTTGTGGCGTGCCTTTGCAAGTTCGTCATCAGGATGCACTTGCAACGACAAATCATGACGCGCGTCGATAAATTTCACAAGCAACGGGAACCTGTCGCCATACCGCGCATAAACTGAATCTCCTACAAGTTTTCCCTTGTATTTCCTTATCAAATCCGACAATTTAACGCCCTGGTCTTCACCTTCGGCAACTATCGATTCATGGCTTTCCATCCCCGAGATTTCCCAACTCTCACCTATGTCATGCAATGCAACCTTAATCCCTTTGTAAGAAGCTATTCGCTCCCCACCCCATAGCACAGTCTTAAAATAAGGGATGAATTTAAACGGTCTGATATTGACATTCTCGCCCATACTATATTTAGAATCTATTTTGCAAAATAAAGTGAATTTTTATTCCCAACCAAAAACTAACTGATTATTTTCTTCTACACTCACACGCCAAGGCACGTTAAACAGCCTCCGACTTCCATATTTTCTCAACATTTATGACTAATTTTGCAGATTGGAATACAATCAGAACCACATTATAAATGAACACCTTTAAAAATCTGCTCTTCGACCTTGGAGGCGTCATAATGGACATTAATCGCGACCGATGCGTCCAGGCATTGACCACTTTGGGCATGGAAGGAGCCGAAGAGATGCTTGGATTATATGTACAATCGGGCGAATTCATGCAATTAGAAGACGGGAAAATAAGCCCCGAAGAATTCAGAAATGCAATAAGGGCCCGTATTAAAACCGACCGCCACATAAGCGACGAAGAAATAGACTCGGCACTAAACCAATTCCTGTTAGGAATACCGGCTCACAGGCTGAAATCTCTGCGTGAATTGCGCAAAAAATACAGGATATACCTGCTGTCAAACACCAATCCCATAATGTTCTATTCAAAAATAGCAGAATCATTCAGGACTGAAGGATTTGAGATGCGTGATTATTTTGACGGGCAAGTAGCATCATTCATAGCCAAATGCTCCAAACCGGGTCGCGAGATATTTGAATATGCAATAAAGAATCTCGACATCGTTCCCGGCGAAACGTTGTTTCTTGACGATTCACAAAAGAACCTCGATGCGGCACAAGCTCTTGGATTCGGGACAGCACTCGTCGCACCCGGAACCGAGTTTGTCGACATACTCAAGGCAAAAGGCATCTTATAACCATTAAGGCACTAACTCGAAAATTACAATACATGATGGAAGTCATTACCCAACCCGACATTATAGCATCTGGCACGACGGTAGCAACAATAGGAATGTTTGACGGCGTGCATCGCGGTCATGCCATGCTAATCGGCTTCCTCAACGAAACCGCACGCAAGCGCAACCTGAAGTCGGCAGTGATAACGTTCAAAGAACATCCTCAGCAGGTACTGTACCCCAACAGCGGCATACAGATGCTGATGACACTCGACGAACGGCTTGAAGCAATAAAACAACTCGGCGTCGACTACATAGTCCTTATGGATTTCAACATAAGACTGTCAAGCCTAAGCTCGGCCAACTACATACAATTCATTCGCGACCATTATGGAGTATCGATCCTCATCACAGGCTTTAACCACCGTTTCGGGCATAATCGCGCCGAGGATTTCAACGATTACAGGCAACACGGGCTGGAACTCGGAGTGGAACTGATACAAGCCAATGAATATCACGGCATTTACAGTCCTGTCAGCTCATCCATAATACGCAAGCTTATAATGGCCGGGAAAGTGGACGATGCAGCCAATTGTCTCGGACGCACTTTCAAACTGGAAGGAACCGTGGAACATGGGTTTGAAATAGGCCATTCCATCGGATTCCCGACAGCAAACGTAGGAAACATCAACCCAACGCTCGTAATACCGCACCGGGGAGCTTACGCCGTTAGAGTGACAATAGAGGATGGCCGGACACTTGGCGGAATGGCAAATATCGGCACGCGACCGACGCTGGGCAATGGCTCAAAGCAAAGTATCGAAGTGCATATATTTGACTTTAACGATAACATATACGGACAACGAATAACGGTTGAATTTGTAAAATTCCTGCGAACAGAGACAAAAATGAGCTCCATAGAGGAATTAAAACATCAACTGGAAGAAGACCGGACAAGATCGAAACAAATACTTGGAATGTAAAACAACCTTGAACAGAGCCTCATGGAAATAATAGATTTCTCAAAAGAAAAATCGCTCGTGAGCCAATACATGGCCGAATTGCGCGACACAGCCATACAGCAAGACAGAATGCGATTCAGGCGCAACCTCGAACGCATAGGGGAAATAATGGCCTATGAAATATCAAAACGGGTGAACTACGAATTGACAGACGTCACAACGCCCCTCGGCACTTCAAAATGCCACAAGATTACCGATGACATAGTACTTGCCACGATATTGAGGGCCGGGCTGCCGTTCCATAACGGATTCCTGAACTACTTTGACAAAGCTCAAAATGCCTTTGTAAGCGCATATCGGAAATACCGGCAAGCAAGCGACCGATTCGACATACACATCGAATACATCGCATGCCCTCGCATTGATGGCAAAACAGTCATTATTTCCGACCCGATGCTTGCCACAGGTTCATCGATGGAGCTTTCTTACCAAGCCCTGCTCACCAAAGGCAAGCCGGCTCATATACATGTGGCATCGGTCATAGCTTCGCAACAAGCGATTGATTTCGTCAAGGCTCATTTTCCAGAAGAAAAAACAACCGTATGGGTGGGCGTCGTAGACCCTGAGCTAAACGCGCATTCCTACATTGTACCGGGATTGGGCGATGCCGGAGACCTCGCTTTTGGCGACAAAGAATAAACAACATAGCAACAACTTTCAAACCGACGGCTTCCAAATAACATGGAGGCCGTTTTTTCAATCATCATGGCTTGACAGGAACCTTGCGACGGCTCCACACAAAACACTGCCCCACCAATGATGTCTCTCTGCAAAATGAATATAGCAAAAGAGGCCGGAAATTTCCGGCCTCCCGTTCAGAGTTGTCTTACGAGGATTCGAACCTCGACAGGCAGAACCAAAAACTGCAGTGCTACCATTACACCATAAGACAATCCTTTCAACCAAGACTCATCGTCCTAATTGCGGTGCAAAGTTAATGCTATTATCGTTACTGTGCAAGCCTTTTGCCAATTTTTTATGAAAAAAATCAAATTTTATTGGAATTTACAAGACTTACATATCTGAAAGCCACATAAAACCACCCTAACTTTAACGGTAGGAAATAAAATTTAATCATGCCTTTCTTGCCATTGGATATTAAATTGCTAAATTTGTAGACTATAGCATGCGTCTCGGCAAGGGAGACATGAACATGTCTTTTCCTTCTGCAACGCTCGACTTACGATAAATTTGTGACAAACAATTCAAGCCAATTCAATGAAACAATTTACTCTGATTTTTTTGACCATGTTGCTGGCTGCGACTTCTTTGGCTGCAAAGGACAACAACTATGCACAAGCCACTTTCCCTAAAAAGGTCTACGACTTCGGATACATAAAAGAATCGGACGGAGTGGTGAAATGCGAATTTGAATTTGTCAACACCGGCTCCGACCCACTCTTGATTCTGGATACTCATGTATCTTGCGGATGCGCAAGACCCGACTATCCAAAGAAACCAATAATGTCGGGGAAAAAAGGACGCATAACAGTATTGTTCAATCCAAACGGACAACCAGGAGGCGGATTCCTGAAGAAGGTGACAATCGTGACAAACGGCCGGGAAAAGAAAACCGACTTGTATCTCGAGGGTTCCATCATCCCCGATAACAAGTAGTTTCTCATCAATCCCTCCTTATTTGCAATGCGTCGGGCGACACTCATCACAGTATTGCTGCTACCGTTGGCATTAAATGCCTCGGGAAACATATCATGGCTTGAAACAAGCCATGACTTCGGCACCATAGCCGAAATAGACGGGAAAGTGTCGCACGACTTCATGTTTGTCAACGACGGCGACGAAGATGTAGTGATAAAAGATGTGAGATCAACATGCGGATGTACCGCAACCATCGGCCCGACACGCCCGGTAGCACCCGGCGACACGGCCAAGATAACGGCAACATTCAATCCGGCAGGCAGGCCGGGCGAATTTGAGATGTTCTTTGTAGTGCTATCCAATTCCACACCTCGGCGCACATCGTTATCAATAACAGGAATCGTGATACCCGAAGAATCCACGGTTAGCGACCAATACCCTGTCACCGTTGGTTCCATGAGGCTGGACACATCAATCATACCCTTCGGTGAACTAACGCATGGCGACACTCGCGTTGCCGCAATCGAAGCTTTCAACGACAGCAACGACCCTGTTAAATTCTATGCCGAGGATATTCCGTCACCGATAAGCCTTACACCCGACAAAGGAATCATAGCGCCCAAAAGCCGCTACACAATAAAAATAAAATTAGACACAAAAAAAATCAAGCGATACGGTTTCAACGACTTGCAATTCATCATGCTCGCCGAGCCTTTAAGACCGAACTCCTCGGCAACAGCAGGAATAACCACGATAGAAGCAACGGCTGTCGTATATGAAGACTTTGACAAATGGAGCAAACGCGAAAAGGCGAATGCTCCGGTCATGAAACTCGACAGCGACCGTGTGATATTTGACGACATCGACAGCACCTGCCAAACAGCCGTAACAAGAAAATTCACCGTGACCAATTGCGGCAAAAGCACGCTCAAAATTTACGGCATCAATCCAGCCGATGACTTCATCTCGGTCAAGCAAGACAAGGAAAGCATCAAGCCAAATGAAGAATTGACCGTAGAAATTTCAATAATCCCATATAAGATTCCTGAAAAAATTTTAAATTCCAACATAATAATATATTCCAATGACCCCGAGAAGCCTAAAACAATGCTCAGGGTTGTGGGAATGAAAAAATAAAAACAATCGCTATGGAACATCCCGAAAATGACAAACAGTTTGCAGGACTGGCCGTAAACAAAGGAATAGAACAACCGCCAACGGTCAATCCCTATATGAAACGCCGCCAGCGTCGAAGGATGCTCAGTGCAGCCGAATATGTAGAGGGCATCCTCAAAAGCAACATAAGCATACTAAGCCAGGCCGTCACTCTTGTCGAAAGCCAAAATCCCGAACATGAAAAGATAGCCCAAGAGGTAATTGAAAAATGTCTGCCTTACTCGGGCAAATCTATACGCATAGGCATAACAGGCGTCCCGGGAGCCGGGAAAAGTACAAGCATCGACGTTTTCGGCCTTCATGTGCTCAAAGACGGGGGGAAACTCGCTGTTCTTGCCATCGACCCAAGCAGCGAACGCTCCAAAGGGAGCATTCTCGGCGACAAGACACGAATGGAAAAGCTGTCGGTGCATCCCGACGCATTCATTCGCCCCAGCCCGTCAGCAGGGTCGCTGGGAGGCGTTGCCCGCAAGACTCGCGAAACAATCGTGTTGTGCGAAGCCGCAGGATTTGACAAGATATTCGTTGAAACCGTAGGCGTGGGTCAAAGCGAAACCGCCGTGCACTCCATGGTCGACTTCTTCCTGTTGATACAGCTTGCCGGAACTGGCGATGAATTGCAGGGAATTAAACGCGGCATTATGGAAATGGCCGATGGAATCGTAATAAATAAGGCCGATGGTGACAATGTGGACCGCGCCAACCTGGCTGCTGCACAATTTAGGAATGCCTTGCATTTGTTCCCGACACCACCAAGCGGATGGACTCCCGAAGTAATGACCTACTCAGGATACTATGAAATAGGAATCGACAAAGTGTGGGACATGATATACCGATATTTCGACTTCGTTAAGAAGAACGGATATTTCTACACAAAACGCCGACAGCAGGAAAAATACTGGATGTATGAAACAATCAATGAACAATTGAAAGAGCATTTCTACAACAACCCCATAATAGAAGACATGCTCCAAGACAAGCAACAACGGGTGCTCGCAAACAGGCAAAGCTCGTTTGCAGCAGCCAATGAAGTCTTGCAGTTCTATTTCAACAACTTGCTAAACCGCCACGAATAATAGACAGCGGTGAAATTCTCCGTTTGCCACATTAACAATCACAAAAAAATCCATGCACCACAAAGCGATGCATGGATTTTTTTCATATTATGTGTCTACAATCGTCACTTGCCTTGCGGGACATATTCTTCTCCCATATTATAGAGAATGAACCCGTAAATATCGGCCTGTTCATCGATTATTTTCGATACCGGCTTGCCGGCTCCGTGTCCGGCCTTGCTATCTATTCTTATCAACTTAGGCTTGTCGCCTGTATCGGATGCTTGCAATGTGGCAGCATACTTGAATGAGTGGGCAGGAACTACACGGTCGTCATGGTCGGCAGTCGTTACAAGTATTGCCGGATAAGTCGTACCGTCATTCTTTATGTTGTGCAAAGGTGAATACTTATATAAATACTCAAACATCTCCTTGCTGTCATCACTGCGCCCGTAATCAGAAGCCCAATTCCATCCTATCGTGAACAAATGATAACGCAACATGTCCATCACGCCTACTTGAGGAACTGCAGCGGCAAACAAGTCAGGACGTTGGTTAACGACCGCACCTATGAGCAAACCGCCATTCGAACCGCCGTTACATGCCAATTTCGCAGGAGACGTATAATTTTCCTTTATAAGATACTCGGCAGCAGCGATGAAATCGTCAAAAACATTCTGCTTGTTCATCTTCACACCTGCCTGATGCCATTCTTCACCATATTCCGAACCTCCACGCAAGTTAACCGAAGCATAAATTCCGCCATTTTCCAAAAATGGTAGACGCTGTGGCTTGAAATCGGGAGTCAGACTGATGTTAAAGCCGCCATATCCGTATAGCAAAACCGGATTATTGCCATTGCGCTCAAGACCTTTCTTGTAGGTAAGGAACATGCGGATGATTGTACCGTCCTTGCTCGGGAATTCCACCTGCTCGGTTACGAATTCATCGAGATTTATATCCATGTCGGGTTCCCATATCTCAACCGACTTGCCGGCTTTCTTGTCATATAGATACAACGTGCCGGGATTTGTGAACGAATAAAAAGAATAAAACACATCATCATTCTTGGAACTTGCGCTAAACGAAGCTGTTCCCGACGATGGCAATTCAATCTCGTCAATCATCTTTCCGTCACAATCATACAAATAAGCGTGGCTGCACGCATCTTCTTCATACATTGCTATGAAATTATCATTGCCCGAACGCAACACACCCGTGAGCATGACATCCTTTTCGGGCAATAGTTCTTTCTCAGGTTTCAATGTCTTGAGGTTATAGACAACCAGCTTGCCCATCGGGGCATCTTCGTTGGTGTACACATAAATGCGATTGCGAGCCTCATCCACTCCTACGACAAAGCACACAACACTCATGTCGTCGACAAGTGTACGATATTTTCCATTTGCAGCCTTGGCATCCCTGACTGCAATACTGTTGCCCATGCCTTCTGATTCATACACAAACACATAACGGCCAAAAACCGATGTGCTGTAAAAGCGCAATGGATGCTCGCTGTCGCTGAATTCAAGACGGTCGGAAGATTGCGGCGTGCCGAGCTTGTGATAGAATACTTTATGATACTCGTTCTTCTGAGAGTATGCAGTCTCTTCATTCTCGGGCGCGTCATATCCACTGTAATAGAAACCGTCACCACTCCATTCTATACCAGTGAATTTGGCCCAGTTGATATGGTCTTCAAGCAACTTGCCAGTTGCAAGGTCCATGACATATATTTCACGCCAATCGCTTCCGCTTCGAGAAACTGAATAAGCCAGATACTTGCCATCGTCAGAGAAACTTATCGCATCGAGCGACACAGTGCCGTCATCCGACAATGTGTTAGGATCGAGAACCACACGAGCCTCGCCGCCAATTGCATCCTGCACATAAAGCACGCTTTGGTTCTGCAAACCTGAATTCCTGAAAGAATAATATTTACCATTCTTATTGAACGGAACGCCGCGTTTCTCATAATTATACAGTTCAGCTATGCGGTCGTGCAAAGCCTTGCGAAACGGAATTTTCTCAAGATATGCATTGGTGACTGCATTCTCGGCCTCAACCCACTTGGCTGTGGCTTCGGAAGTGTCATTTTCCAACCAACGATACGGATCATACACTTTCGTTCCGAAATAGTCATCGACTACCGTCGTGTCCTTCATTGCGACCGGATAATCTATTTTGCCGCCCACCGAGCAACTCGTAGCTATGACCGAACCCATGATTAAATAACTTAAATGTTTCATAAATGAGTTGTTTATATGTTCTTATGTAAAATCATAAAATTATTACCGTAACATCAGTAACCGTAAATCATGTTGAGCAACGTTTGTCCAACGGCATCAAGCGACTCTTTCGAGATTATTGCAGGCGTGTCGCTTGTCGTGTGCCACTCTTCAAAGAAACCTGTCCCGGTAGAATTGTTCTGGTCGATGATGTCAATACATGGGATGCCGGCTCGGTTTATAAACACATGGTCATCGGTAACGGCTCCACCATATTCGTCGCTGAAATAGCTTCCGTACCCCGATTCACGAGCTATACGCCACACTTCATCGACTATGCCGCTGGCATATCGCATGGAGAAATATTCCCGTGCGAAACGGGCATTTTCGGCACCCACCATGTCAAGCAGGATTCCAAACATAGGCCTGTAACCGAGCTTGTGCGGATTCTTTGTCCAATACTGCGTTCCCAAAGCCCATGTCTCCTCACCACCGCCACTGTCTCCCCAGTCCTCGGCATCGACAAACAAGATGTCTATGCCAATCGACGGTTGTTTTAACGACAATTGCCGCGCCACTTCAAGCAGCACGCCAACGCCACTGGCACCGTCATTGGCACCCATCACCGGCAGTTTGCGATTTTCCTCTTTAGGGTCACTGTCGGCCCATGGACGTGAATCCCAATGGGCAACCAGCAATATGCGTCTGCCGGCCGACTCGTTATACTCCCCTATTATATTGCGTGCATCAATCTCCGTTCCGTCAAATGTGGTCAACTTCATACGTTGCTCAGTGACCACAGCTCCATATTCCCGCAACTTCCCTGCAAGATAGTCTCCGGCAAGCCCATGTGCCTTCGTGCCAGGCACTCTCGGTCCATAATCACACTGCGCAGAAATGAATGAATATGCCGAATCGGCATTGAAAGCCGCGACAACCGACATAGAATCAACAACGCCGCCGGTTGTCTCGCTACCGCTCGATTGCTTATTTCCTGAAGATGAACATCCCACAAGAACGCTTACAAAAAGAATTAGGACATAAATTGATTTCATTTTTTCAAACCAATGTATTTTATTGCTTCAAAATTAATCATTTCGGCTGCATCTGACAAATAATAGTCCTAAAATGCCGACATTCACGCATTTCGTCCTATGTCATTTTTGATAATGTAAAGCAAATCTGGCGGCGACTATCTTTGCAATACATTAAAAACTGAATGCCATGGAAAATGAACTACAAAATGACAACATGTCACCGCAAGGACATCAACCCGAAAATGACCTCGGAATAGAACACAACGACATTGCAAAGCAATTTGCCGAATGGATGAAAAATCCGCTCATATCGATTGCCCTCACCGACCCACGACTATGCCGGTTCATAGCCGACCTTCTGTCGGGTCAAAACGCCGAATTGTCGGCCAAGCGCAATTTCCCTCAGGAGCCACCAGAAATGCCGGCCTCGGTTGCCGAAAAATTCGGAATGGACGACGAAACAGCTACAGCAGTAGGCAAAGCCGGACTTGCGGTAATGGCTTGCGACTGGAATGACAAAGCCGTAGAAATCTTGCTCAAAGCCGTCTGCCACGACCGTCATGTGAACGATGCCGACAGCAATGGCTACATACGCGGACGCAATGAAGCCATAGACATGAAACGACATCGGCGCACGTTAAAGCAAATAGGCAGCTCTGAAGCATGACAACATGCAGAACCATGAAAAATAACGCCCCCGAATTTTCAACCTAATATTCAAGTAAAAACCTTAATATCATAATAACTAACAATGTATCACTCATGAAAAAAGCACAGAAACCAACAAAGAACACGCAGGCAGGCTCCTTGATGAAGCAAATAAGCAACACTGTAAAGAAACATCGCAGCTCGATTGCTTTACTGGCCTCGATTGTCGCCATCGTTGCAATTCTATTGTCGGGATGCAGTGACGACAACGGACTGACAATGGCTTTCGCAGCCATAATAGCAGGTGCCGAAGACGGACAACATGTTGTAGACGGTCCTTTGACAACCGACACCGTCAGAAACTCTTCAAGCGATTTCCTTCTCAATGAGATTGACAAACGCATCATCAAAATACGCCCGATGGCCACGCCTGTGGACCAATTGTCGAGATGTGCCGGTACCAAACGCGCAGGCAGCATGATTGTCGACTATTACACCGTCGACACGAAACCGACAACGGCTATAGTGACAGCCGAATACACTGCTCCAAACTCGGAAACAGCCACCTCGGCCGCCCAAAAAGCATCGTTGAAGACCAATAATGACGATATGTTCGCAGTATCCGATACCATACTGATAAAATCGGTTAAAGGGTACGAACCCGATGGTGTCACTGCTTCGCCTGGCGGACTCGTGCTATATGTGGCGGCAAAAGATGACACAGGATTAACCGTAATAGCCGTAAATGGCATGAAGATAGGATCGGTGGAAAATTGCGTGCCATCCATTCCATCGTTGACCACGCTGATAAGGATTGGACGTGCAGCATCCGAACTCGACGTGCAAACGGCACAATTTGAATCGCTTCCGCAGAAAGCCCAAAACTATTGCCAGATTTTCAAAATGCAAATCGAACAAAGCACTCTGCAAAAAATAGCCGACAAAGAGGTGAACTGGAACCTTTCCGACCAAGAAGAGGCAGCCATCTACGACATGAGGCTCGGAATGGAAAAGAACTTCCTCTTCGGTGTGAAACGGAGCATATACGACTACCGCAAGAAAGAAACAGTCATGTTTACCGGTGGCATCTGGTACCAGGCCGGAAAAGAATTTGCTTATGACAAATCTTCGCTCGACCAAGACACGTTAATCGAAATGATGCGTGAAGCATTCACAGGCAACGCAGGCTCAAAACGAAAAGTGCTGATAGGCGGCTCGGGACTCATAGAAGCCATCAACAAAATAGATTACACAAAAGTGGTAAATGCCAGAGACACAGTCACCAAGTGGGGAATAGACTTCAATGAAATAAATTCCAAATTCGGCCGATTGTATGTCTTGCTCTCCGAGGTGTTTGACGATTGTGGCATGCCCGATGATGGCATGATAATAGACCCAGCCTATTTGCAAAAGTACAGCCATCTGCCATTCGACACCGAAGCCCTCGACCTGAAAACGGCAGGATTGCGCAATACCGACGCGCTTGTACTCACCGAAGCCAGCTGCCTCGTCTTGCGCTACCCTAAAGCTCACATGCGCATCGTCGCCGAGTAACTTCTCCAAGACAGCCAATCCCTCCTTTCCCGGGAGGGATTTTTTGTATCATGACTTGTCTACCAACTGCATGCAACCTTTTGAAAATTTTTTCCAATAAAAATGTTACAAAACCCGGTTTGACGCGTTTTCTTTGTTGTAACGATAAATTACAATGAACGAAAAAGCTCTGACATCCGTTTTTATCGAACTTCGTAAGAAGACACTCCGATTTGCCACGCGCTTCTTTCCAAGAGAAGAGGATGCCGACGATGCGCTTCAAGAAGCTTTCTGCCGATTGTGGCCTCGCCGGGCCAGCATAGGATCTACTTCGGAAGCAGAGGCTTTAATAAAAACAACAGTCAGAAACATCGGGATAGATGCTTACCGGCGACGCAACGCTTCACCTACAATATCATTAAATCCCGACATTGACATCACCTCCGACGTGATCGACGATGACGATGAGAACCCGGAGAAACAATTCAAAACTATTGAACGCATCATCATGGCACAACTCACCGACAACCAACGCGAAATATTCGTGATGAAGGAATTCAAAGGATACAGTTTCTCGCAGATTGCACAGAAACTCGACATGCAAGAACCTGCCGTGAGAATGCAACTGTCAAGAGCAAGAAAGTCAATAAGAGAAATTTACAATAAGCAATTATGAAACAACACGAAGGCTATGATATGGAATACTGGCACAGTCTCGTCGAGGATTATTTCAACGCGACAGCCGGCGACGAGGAGGAACGCGCGTTAAAGCAATTCCTTGCTTCGGGCAAAGCCGAAGGCCGGGAATGGGACGAGGTGAAAGCCGTAATGGGATTTGCCGTCACCGGCCACGCATCATACCACCGAAAGGGGAAACGCCGCCTGACGGCTCGATGGACAGCCGCAGCTGCTGTTGCCATATTGCTTTTGAGCATATCCATTCCAATATTGAAGAATCAAAACAACAGGTGCGTGACTTACATAGGCGGAGTGAAATACACCGACGACGAAACTGCCTTGGCACAGATGCAATATGCCCTGCAAGGCATGAGCGATGCTCGCGACCAAATGACAGCCGACTCCCAACTATCTGAGATGTTCAACTTTATGGATAACGAATAAGGCAAACGGTTATGAAACGGTTTATTCTTGCAACAATAATATTAATGGCGGCAACATTGACGCTGAACGCCCAAGACGGACTTGCTGTGGCGCAATTGTTTGAAAACAGATGCCGCGAAAAGGAAAATGTAACTGAAGTTTATATGGAAGGGAAAGTGCTGAAAATATACGATCTTTCACTGTTCCGCAGCATAACGGCCGTCAACGATTCGGCCATGGCCGAACAAATGGAACGACTGGTGACTATCGATGCAAAAAAGGCATCCGACAAGGAGATCGGCACCAAAGGTGGCCGCATATACTACGCGTTCCTCGCATTCAATGACAGCAACAGCGACAACAACAGATACATATTCTTCCGAAACGGCATGTTGCAAAAAGGTTCCAAGCCCGAAACTGCAATAATATACATGGAAGGAGAAGCAACGCTCGAAAGCCTGAAAAAAACATTCATACGTCACAAATAATCATTAAATAAAACTTACAACTATGAAATGTCCCTTTATCATCTTTGCTTTGATGCTTAACATGGCAACCGTCGCCATGGCAGCCGAAAACGTGATGACAGATTCTGTCTACAAGTTTTCACGCCCCGACTCGGTAATGGTAAGCCACAACGACAGTTCCCTGAAGATTGAAATCTTCGGTTCGGAAGAGAATCCAGATTACTATTATTCTTACGAACGGACAACTTCCTCATCCGACAACGAACAAATCAAAGAAAGCAACTGGGAGTTCAACTTGCCGATTTTCGCCGAAAACCGACGCAATGACTCGAAAAAATCCACTTTCACGATTGAATCGGGAGGATTGGGTTTCGGATTTGTCAACGCCGTCAACGCCCCGTCACCGATGGACATAAAAATGGCAAGTTCCTATGAAATATTCTTCGACCACATAATAGCGGTGAGATGCAGGCCTTGGAACAATGGCTCATCTTTCTTCATGGGCATAGGTATCGACTGGAAAAACTACCGCATGACAGGCGGTTCACGCTTTATAAAAGATGGGAACAAGCTCATGCTGGCACCCTATGAAGATAATGCCGATCCAAGTTTCTCAAGATTGAAAATATTCAGCCTCACAGTCCCGGTAATGTTCTCACAAGACCTCGGCAAGCATTTCACATTCAACGCCGGAGCCGTCGTAAACTTCAACTTGCATGGAAGCATGAAAACCAAATACACGCTCGACGGCGAAGAACGCTCCTACTCCGACGACCACATAAGGCAACAAAAGGTAACTGTCGACCTTATGGCGCAGCTCAATTACAGAGCCATAGGATGCTATATAAAATATTCTCCTTGCGACATACTTGACACCAACTTCGGGCCCGAATTTAATCATTTATCGGCAGGAATAACATTATTCTACTGACGTGCACATTGACAAAAAAGACAGAGGGTCATGCTCGTTTCATTTAACGTCATGACCCTCCGATATCATATTAACAATCTATTTATTAATTCCAAAAATCATCCCCGAGTTTCAATATCCCGAAGTCCCACAGCATATCCTCGGGACGACAAGGATAATACCTGTTAACAACCGCGCCATCCGAATCATAGCCTATGTAGGCCACTACGGTATAAGCATCGAGCTTGCCGCCATCATTGATATTGTCATCGGCAAGTTCATATCCTACGCTTCCGTTTATAATTCCCATGAAAGCACGGTCATCGGTGTCGTAAGGTATGGCTAATATATTCTCATCATATGCACACGGAAGATATTTGGTAACGCGCTGGAAGTTCACAAGATAAGTCTTGTCGGTCGACAGGCCATAAACACGAGCCCAGTCGCCGAACCTCGTTTGCTGCCACACGTCGCTCAAGTCGTAAGTGTTATTGCAGCCATAAACCGTATCGCGGACAAGCTCGACCGACGAAGAACGCATGTAATAGCTGTCCGCCGCGTCGGGATACGGATTGACCATGCCAATCGCATTGATAAATGCACCTTCGCTATTGTATTGGGTTACCGACAGCGTCGACACTCTCAACAACTTGCCATCGCCCACCCTTAAAAAATAATATTCAACATCATCGTCATTATTGCATGAACTCGCCATTAATGCAACAACCGTTACAAGCAATAATAATTTAAATTTTTCTTTAATCATCATAGTAAATGGATATCAAAATTTTATTTAAAACGCTAAAAATGATTCGTTATTGTAAAGTTATCCACTTTAGGATGAGATACTGCCCCATGTGTTTATAAAAATAGTTAATTAACCATAAATATTCATATAATTCATCCAATATCTCCTCATTATTAATATAATCCTTGCGCAAGTGACATCAAACAAGTATATTTGCAACAGAAAAACAACGGGATTAGTGGAGGGGGCAGGCAGCTCCCTCATTTTTTTACAAAATGCCACAATCTCGCTTGTTGGCACATTTAAATACACAACGAAACCGACACTACAAGCAGATGATAGACAAAACAGCGTTGGAGAAAGTGGTGAACGAAGCTATCGAAGGAAGCGACATTTTCCTCGTAGACATCGCGATATCGCCCGATAATCGAATAGTGGTTGAAATCGACAGCATGACAAGCGTCAGCATTGACGATTGCGTTAAAATCAACAATGCCGTCGAAGCCAATTTCGACCGGAACATAGAAGATTATGAACTCGAAGTAGGCTCGGCCGGACTGACCTCCCCCTTCAAGATAAAGGCGCAATACATCAAGAATGTCGGCAACCCGGTAGAAGTGTTGACCTCCGACGGACGCAAGTTGAAAGGCACCTTGAAAGAAGCAAATGATGACTCCTTCACCATCACCACCACAACAAAAGTTAAACCCGAAGGCGCTAAACGCCCGGTAATGGTGGAAGAAGACATTACCATAAACTACAACGATACAAAATACACAAAAAACATTATAGACTAAAGCACAGACATGGCAAAGAAAGAGGAACCCATCGACATGGTCGACCGATTCTCGGAATTTAAAGAACTGAGGAATATCGACAAAACCACAATGATCAGCGTCTTGGAAGAGTCATTCCGCAGCGTCATCGCAAAGATGTTCGGAAGCGATGAGAACTTCGACGTAATCATGAACCCTGACAAAGGCGACTGTGAAATATATCAGAACCTCGAAATCGTTCCCGACGGCAAAGTGGAAGATCCTGTAAAGCAAATCAGCCTGACCGATGCTCGAAACGATGTCGACAACCCTGATCCCGATTGCGAGATAGGTGAAGAACACACGAAGAAAATCGACTTTGCCAAGTTTGGCCGCCGTGCAATATTGAACCTGCGCCAAACTCTCGCAAGCAAGATTCTTGACTTGCAAAAGGATGCCATATACTCCAAATTCAAAGAAATGGAAGGCGAACTCGTCACCGGCGAGGTTTATCAACTTTGGAAAAAAGAGATATTGCTACTCGACGACGACAAGAACGAATTGCTCCTGCCAAAGGACCAACAAATCCCTACCGACTTTTACCGCAAGGGCGATACCGTCAGGGCCGTCATATATAATGTCGACAACAAGAACAACAACCCAAAAATAACCGTGTCGAGAACCAGCGACACCTTCCTGCGCAGGCTGTTCGAGCTTGAGGTGCCAGAAATCCACGACGGGCTCATCGTCATCCGAGCCGTGGCACGCATCCCGGGAGAACGCGCCAAGATTGCCGTAGAATCCTACGACGACCGCATAGACCCTGTAGGAGCATGTGTAGGCGTGAAAGGAGCCAGAATCCACGGAATCGTCAGGGAGTTGCGCAATGAAAACATCGACGTGATCAACTACACGTCAAATCCGCAGTTGTTCATCCAGCGCGCATTGAGCCCGGCCAAAATATCCTCAATAAGGATTGACGAAGAAAACAAACATGCTGAGGTGTTCTTGAAGCCCGAAGAAGTTTCTCTCGCCATCGGTAAAGGTGGCTTGAACATCCGCCTCGCCACCATGTTGACAGGCTATGAAATCGACGTCTACCGCGACCTCGAAGACAATGAAGAAGACATTTACCTCGACGAGTTCAAGGACGAAATAGACTCGTGGGTAATCGAAGCATTGAAAGACATGGGTTGCGCAACGGCAAAAGCTGTCCTTAACACCCCGCGTGAAGAACTCATCGAGAAAGCTGACCTCGAAGAGGACACCGTCGACAACGTGATAAAAGTGTTAAAGGCCGAATTTGAAAATTGACAATCTCTGCGGTAACGGGACGCACGCCTCGGGCATGCTTCCCGTTGCCGATAATGAATCCAAGGTTTACATTTCAACGCTTTCTATCCACAAAAACAAGTTAAAATTAATATATGCCCGTAAAGATTAGCAAAGTAGCAAAAGATTTGAATGTAGGGACCCAGACATTAATCGAGTTCCTCAGCAAAAAGAACATAACGGTAGAATCTAATCCTAACGCCCGTATCACCGACGAGCAATACAAAATGCTCCTTGACGAGTTCAAAACCGACAAGGACCAGCGCATAAAGTCGGACAATTTCAGCAGCGAACGCCGTCAGGAAAAGGCTAAACCGGCACAAACAGCCAAGCCACCGAAGAAATTCGAGAACAAGGCCGAAGAAATTAAAACTACTGTAGAAACAATCCATGCTCCTAAAATCGTGGGCAAAATCGACCTGTCGCAACACTCCAAGACAGGCAAAAAAACCGGACTGACTACAATCGATGCCGAAACCGTAAAGAATGTAGATGCCGTTGAGTCAAACGACGTGCAACAGAAGCAACCGGTTCAAGAAGAAATTAAAGCAGAAGAAACAACTAATAAGCCCGAAGCCGAAACGGTTGCGGCCGAAGCTGAAGTCGAACTAACGAAAAACGAAGAACAAACCATTCCTATGGACAACGGCATTAAAGAATCTGAAGAACAAAACCGCGACAACGATGCGGAAATCTTCTCATTGGGCACGCCGACTCTAAAAAACAAGCCAAAAGTAATCGGCAAAATCGACTTGTCGACTATTAATCCACAGACGCGACCCAAGAAAAAATCCAAAGAAGAAAAACGTAAGGAGAGACAAGAGAAGGCTCGCCAAGAGGTTTCCCATGCCATGACTGCCGGCGGCGAAGGTAATGACCGCAAGAAACGTAAACGCATCGGGAAAGAAAAGATAGACATCGAAAAGAGTGCAAGCCAAATTACATCACAACCAAAACCAAGCCAACCTAACAACGGTTCGCAAAACATCGACCAGCAGGGGAAAAAACGCAACGGCCGAAACAAGAACAAACGTCCGTTCAAGGCCGAAATCAGCGAGGAAGATGTTCAGAAGCAAGTAAAGGAAACTCTCGCACGCCTAACAGCCAAAGCGCCTAAAAAGGCTGCCAAATGGCGCAAGGAGAAACGCGAAGCCGTAGAAGAACGTGAACGCGAAGCGGCAGAACTCGAAGCAGCAGAAGGAAAGACCTTGAAGCTCACCGAGTTTGTGACTGCCAACGACTTGGCCATAATGATGAACGTGCCGGTAAACAAGGTTATCGCAACTTGCATGAGCCTTGGCGTGATGGTTTCCATCAACCAGCGTCTTGATGCCGACACTATCAACATCGTTGCCGATGAATTCGGGTTTAAGACCGAGTTTGTCAGCGCCGAAGTCGTTGAAGCCATCCATCACGATGAAGAAGAAGACAAAGAAGATGATTTGGTGTCAAGGCCGCCGGTCGTAACCGTGATGGGACACGTCGACCACGGAAAAACATCTCTCCTCGACTATATACGAAATGCCAATGTCATCGCAGGCGAAGCCGGAGGAATAACGCAGCACATAGGTGCTTATAATGTCAAGTTGAAGAACGGACAACACATAACATTCCTCGACACGCCAGGTCACGAAGCATTCACCGCCATGCGCGCACGCGGTGCGAAAGTCACCGACATCGTAATCATCATCGTCGCAGCCGACGACAATGTCATGCCGCAAACGGTCGAAGCCATCAACCATGCTTCGGCAGCAGGTGTTCCTATCATATTCGCAATCAACAAGATTGACAAACCCACCGCAAATCCTGATAAAATCAAAGAGGAACTTGCCAACATGAACTACCTCGTTGAGGACTGGGGTGGTAAATACCAATCGCAAGACATTTCAGCAAAAAAAGGCATCGGCGTGACCGAATTGCTTGACAAGGTATTGCTCGAAGCCGAAATGCTCGACCTCAAGGCCAATCCCAAACGTCGTGCAACAGGTTCAATCATCGAGTCGTCGCTCGACAAGGGTCGTGGATATGTGGCAACAGTGCTCGTCCAGAATGGAACGCTGCATGTGGGTGACATCTTGCTGGCAGGAACACACTACGGCAAGATAAAGGCAATGTTCAACGAGCGTAACCAGCGCATCACCGAGGCAGGCCCTTCGGAACCGGCACTTGTGCTTGGATTGAACGGTGCCCCGACTGCCGGCGACAAGTTCAATGTGATGGACTCCGACCAAGAGGCACGCGAAATAGCAAGCAAGCGCGAGCAACTGCAACGCGAACTCGGATTGCGTACACAAAAACGTGTGACGCTCGAAGACATAAGCCGCCGCAAGGCTCTTGGCAGCTTCAACGAGCTTAACATCATCGTCAAGGGTGACGTGGACGGCTCCATCGAAGCATTGAGCGACTCGCTCATCAAGTTGTCTACCCCCGAGGTTCAAGTGAACGTAATCCACAAAGCCGTGGGTGCAATCTCCGAAAGCGATGTCACGCTGGCTGCCGCTTCCGATGCATTTATCATAGGCTTCCAAGTGCGTCCTTCACAAGCCGCACGCCGACTTGCCGAACGCGACGGCGTGGACATACGCCTGTATTCAATCATATACAAGGCAATAGAAGAGGTCAAGAGCGCGATGGAAGGCATGTTGTCGCCCGAAATCAAGGAAGAAATAATTGGTTCGGCCGAAGTTCTTCAAACCTACCGCATTTCAAAAGTTGGGACAATTGCCGGTGCAATCGTGCGTGAAGGCAAGGTTAAACGCAACTGCAAAGTGCGCGTAATCCGCGATGGAATCGTGATTTATACCGGTGACCTCGGTTCGCTCAAGCGTTTCAAGGACGACGTGAAGGAAGTTACTTCAGGATTTGACTGCGGTCTCAGCATTGCCGGATACAATGACATAAAAGAAGGCGATTACATCGAGTCTTATGAAGAAGTTCAAGTCAAAAAGACACTGTAAATCGCCCTGCAATTACTGAATTAAAATAATAAAAAAGAGACGGAACTCAATCACCATGATTGGAGTTTCGCCTCTTGATAATTTTTTATCGCACGAAAATGAATTATTATTTGAACATCGGGTCAAACATGGGCAACCGTTCGCGCAACATAGCACGCGCCATACGCCTTATAAGCCGCTCGTTCAATACCGCCATAAAACGCAGTTCTCCGGTCACAAGTTCTCCTTGGGGATTTGAGTCAAAGAATATTTTCGTCAACGAAGGCGTACTTCTGCACACCGACGAAAAGCCGGCCGAAGTCCTTGCAAGGCTTCAACAAGTGGAACGCATGATAAGCGACAAGCCGCACCGTAATGCCGACGGCTCCTACTCCGACCGTGTAATCGACATCGACATCGTTGCAATCGATGAAATGACAATCGACACCCCGTCGCTCAAAGTTCCTCATCCACACCTTCCCGAACGTGATTTTTACATCATCCCCATGAAAGAATTGGCTCCATCGTGGGTGCATCCACAGTCACGGCTGACTCCGGAGGAAATGCTCGACCGCCTGCAGTCGCAATCATGACTCTTGCCCGTCCTTGTCACTGTTGGCGGCCTGTTTCTCTTTCTCCAATCGCGCCTTGTAGGCTTTCAATTGTTTTTGGAAACGCAACCTGCGCTCTTTTTCCTTCGCCTCCTTGCGTAAAAGATAGGCATCATACTGCTTTTCAAGATAATTGTCTGCCATAACTTATTTTTATAACTCGCCTGCAAATGTAAACATAAAACAGGCTGCTTTCAACTCATTTTCACATGAACTTGGTCAAAATTCACGGTTCGCTCGGCGAGCAGATGTTTCAATACGCATTCTACATGGCATTGCTCAAGCATTGCGACGACACTAAGTTGCAAGGCGACACTTCCAGACTTTTTGAAGCATTCAACCTCACGCATTGCGATGAAACCCACATATTGCCCCGACGCTCATTAGTCTCAAGCCTGCTTCCGGGCAAAAACAAGAAAATGACCGATCCGGCCGACCTATGTTGCAACACGACTTTACTTGACTTGCATGACGCAACGTTCAATGGGAAATGGCAATCTTTCCGCTATTTTGAAAACATTGAAGCCGATTTAATCGCGGAATTTTCATTTCGAAATGCTCTCCCGACAGATATCCGAAGCATCATGATGCCCATCGAGGGTAGCGAAACGGTTGCACTGCACATACACAAAATAAAAGGGAAAGAGAATACATGCACACCCGACTATTACAACTGGGCAATAGCCAATATAAACACGTTCATTCCCAGTCCGCACTTTATCATTTTTACAGATGATGAAAAATGGGCTAAACAATATATAGTGGGATGCGGCAACCCGACAATAATATCAACAGTCAAGGTGTCCGAGCCATTGTTGCTGCAAGCCATAGCATCGGCACGGCACATCATAATGTCCAACTCGCCCTTGTCTTGGTGGGGAGCCTACTTGAACAGGAACGAAGACAAAATAGTGATAGCCCCGAAGCCTTGGAGCCGCATCATCCCCGACAGCGAAATAATACCTATCCACTGGACGAGCATCCCTGTGACTTGATCAACCCTTGACAGCGCGTAATATCTCGCGCTTCCCTCCGGGAGGTCCCGGCAACCGTTCCACGTTAAATCCTAACGACTGCAACCGCCTGCGAATCTCACCTTTAGCACAATAAGTCGTCAGCACTCCTCCATGCGCCATGCTGTCATACAGCCGCTCCAAAGCATTTTCACTCCACATGCCTGGTTGCTTCTCTGGTGCGAAAGCGTCCATGTAGCACACATCCACACCGGCAGGCAACTGTGCTTTCGGATTCGTGAAATCAACAAGCATCTTATGCAAGGTAAAACGTGGTGACAAATCCACAGCTTCATTCCACCGAGCAGCATGAAGGTCATGAAACAATTGCTTCGCATCATCATTGCCAAGCATGTTTCCGTAGTTCAATTTCATCGCATCTTCCAGTTGAAGCGGATACAGCTCAAGCGTGTAATAATCCACATGTCGCTTCGACGTGTCGAGTGCCGTTAACAAAGCGTTCAAGCCGGTACCGAAACCCACTTCAAGCACTTTGACCCTGTCGGCCTCATGAAACCGCAAGGCACAATCTATGAATATGTGCCGGCTCTCGGCCAATGCACCTTTTACCGAATGATAATGCTCATCGAGCGACGGCACATACAGGGTATCCCACCCGTCAGCAGTCTTTTCAATGCTTATATCTTCCATAAAAACACGATAAATCCAGTGCAAACTTACGCAAAACCACCGGGAAATAAATTATTTACAGCTACCATTCTCTATATCCTAAATGAAAATTAACCATAAAGAGAACATTCATTCTCATGTGAATTATCAACTCTATGAATAAAATAATACGGCACATGTTCAACCTGCCAGACACCATTTGTGGCACGGTAAAAATGAATTCCACAACATAACGCATTATAAGCATGAATCTCTAAAAGCACTGGTGAATATTTTTTGTGTCTCTTGGCAGCATCAAGAGCTATTTCCGGATCATCTGTTAATTGGACATACTGACGGGTCATGCCTTTAAGACCCTCCTCCTTACCTAAAATATTTTCCAATGCCTTTTCGGTAGTACCATGGTATAAAATCATTGGGGGCGTTGCCAATTTCAAACCTGGATCTATTTTCACCTTGCCAGAATGACCGTTTCGAGCACGAATGCAAGCTTCCACAACTGATTCTCCTACGACTTCAAAACGATTCTTGTTATCATTATCCACGATGTAGCGAAGTTCTTCATAAATGATCCCACAATACTCTAAAGCATCACTGACAGAGCAGAAACCCTGTCGATCAACAGCATCTGTGTGTCTTAGCATGTAAGCCAACTTTCGGGAAAGTTTGGTTCTCACATCATCATTTTTAACATCATAGTATAACCCTGCTCCTGATATGATACGCATTTGACCAGGCTTTACACCATTATCCCTGGCGATCCCCCAAACAAAATTTATTTCTTCGCCATATTTCTTCAACTCTTCTATTATGTTGCAGAGAAATTCATGCACTTTTTCCATACTTAAGTCTGCATCCTCACTTATACAAAATAAGAACATTAAATCTCGGATTCCTGCCTGTGGATGATGCTTTTGGAAACAAGACACTATATCTTTTATTGTCGCAATACAATCCGCAATTTGGCAGGTGAAAACTGCTGCATCCGCCACTTGAACATATTTAAATACAGTCCTAACGTCATTAAAATCAATGGGAATAATATAGCTCGCACTGGCTACATCATTTACCATTATATCGCAAAACTGTTTACGAGTCATGACACCGCCCGGCTCAACCTTGCAGCCATAATATTTGTCAAACTCCTCATAAAATTTGTCACACCCATTCTTTTCCATATCGTTCCAGCCATAATATTTGTCAAACCCCTCGTAAAATTCGTCACACCCGTTCTTTCCCATACCGTCCATTTCCTGCAAGCTTTTAAATATCAATAAATTCTAAAATAAAGAAATGAAATAGCCTCTGCATAGCAAACACAACTCATTTTCCTTCTATTGCAAATATAATATTATTGTACATATTGTAGACCCTCTGCTCCTCAAAGAAAGCAACTATGCATTCTTAGATAATATCATAAATATCAATGCGTTTTTTCTTTTTTACTATTTTATTCACTATATTTGAATTACAGATTATTTTTATCAACTTCTATCAAAACCATAAGCATCATGAAAAATATAATCATTGCAATACTGTTGGTCGTTATAGGACTGCTTGTTTACCGCATTTACAACCCCGAGACAGATGTCATGGAACAGCAAGAAACCAAACAAAATGTTGAACTTTCGACACCAACATCGCCCCATTTAAAATTCAAAGGCATCCCCATCGACGGTTCCACCGAGGATTTTGCATCTAAGCTAAAAAAAGATGGATTCAAACCAGTAGAAACCTACAATGGCAATATTTATTTTGACGGTAATTTTGCAGGATACAATTGCAGGGTACTATTAGAATCAACTCCTTCGGGAATTGTATGTGCCGTTAAAGCTCTCATGGAAAATCATGACGAATGGCAACCTATTGAATATGATTACATGACACTTAAGGCTGCACTGATAAAAAAATACGGAGAACCTACTAAATGCATCGAAAAATTCGAGGGTTCAAAACCCAATAGAAATTCCTCAAAATATATCAGCTTGATAACGGGAGAATGTAACTATGTCACGACATTTGAAACAATGAATGGCACAATAACTCTTTCTATTATAGAAGAACATAGCGGAGGATGCCCGACTCTCGTCTATCAAGACAAGGAAAACTCTAAAATTGCAGCCAGCGACATGCTCGACGAGCTATAAATCCAATTAGGCTCAACAAACACTTAACCTATAAAATATCAAAGACACAAAAATGGCATAGGTTGAACTCTGCAATGTCCGACCTATGCCACAATCTTCACAGAAAATCCTCGTTCTATTATTTCTGCTTTGATGCCTTATATTTCTCAGTATCCTGCCACAAGTACATCTTGTCACTCGGACGAATCTTTTCATCAATCTTTATCGAGAACCTGTCCCCTTTCACAGCCTTAGGCGCGGGCTTCAAGTCAACACGAATCTCCTCTATCGTCAGTGGTATTGCACCGGTGGTAGGCCCGATTATTATCACCTCGTCGCCCACGTTCAATTCACCGGCTTCCATCAAGAATTCGGCCACTTTGATATTGGAGAAATACCTTACACCTTTGGCCGCATACACTTTGACGCGCGTTGCCGAGGAGCCGTATTTAGAAGTCCATTCCCCAAGGCGTTGACCCAAATAATACCCGTTCCAGAAACCACGATTGAATATCTTTTCGAGCCGCATGTTCCATGCCTCGATTTTATCATCGTCAAATGTGCCGTCGATGCAAGCATTTATGGCTTCATTATAACAGCCCACCGCTTCCCTGACATACTCCGGGCCACGGGCACGCCCCTCAATCTTAAACACACGCACGCCGGCATCGATCATTTTGTTCATGAAGTGGATTGTCTTCAAGTCCTTTGGCGACATTATATATTGATTCTCAATATCGAGTTCATCGCCTGTTTCCTTGTCCCTCACGGTGTAGCTGCGGCGGCAAATCTGCCTGCATGCGCCACGATTGGCCGATGCCCCGGTTTCATGCAAGCTCAAATAGCATTTCCCCGAAACGGCCATGCACAACGCTCCGTGACAGAACATTTCTATGCGTACAAGCTGCCCATGAGGACCGCATATGTTTTCCTTGACGATAGTGTCATATATACCTTTCACCTGATCGAGGTTCAACTCACGAGCAAGCACCATAACATCGGCAAATTGGGAATAAAACTTGACTGCCTCGCTATTCGACACGTTCACCTGCGTTGAAATGTGCACCTCCACGCCTATCGAACGGGCATACATGATGGCAGCCATGTCGGATGCAATTATTGCCGAAATCCCGGCTTCGCGAGCGGCATTGACAATCTCGTGCATGAGCTGTACATCCTCGTCATACACCACTGTATTCACCGTCAGATAGCTTTTAAGCCCATTTTCTTGACAATATTTCGCAATCTTGTGCAAATCGTCGACAGTGAAATTATTTGACGACTTGGCACGCATGTTAAGTCCTTCTATTCCGAAGTAAACGGCATCGGCTCCTCCCTGCACGGCCGCCACAAGCGACTCATAGGAACCTACCGGTGCCATTATCTCAAAATCCTTCCTTTTCATAATCACCTTAAAACTAAGTGCAAAGATAGTGCTTTATCTCAAAAGATTATATATGCAGCAGCCGGCAACTCGCTCGAAGAGAACCTACACGTTCTCGACAAGATTCGGGCAAAGCGACAATTTTAATTATTTTCACTTTCATATCCTTATATTTTAGCATCGATGCAGGCATGAAAATGCAAATTAATCGTATATTTGCCGACACATGCAAAACAAATTACATTTATGATTATCAGAAAATCGATATTGAAATTCATCGGCACCGGCCTGTGCGTAGCCTCGTTAATGCTTGCAAGCTGCAACACGCCGTCAACAAATCAATCAAACAACACAATGGCGGTAGACACGAGCAAGATTGTCATCGAAAACATCATGGCTCGTCGCAGCATACGCCAATACAAGCCGCAGCCAGTAAACCGCGACACGATGCAAATAATATTGAATTGCGGCATCAACGCCCCAAACGGGCAAAACAAGCAATCTTGGGCCATACGCGTAGTCGACAATCCTGAATTCATAAACGGAATCACAGACGTATTTAAAGAGAAGAACCCGGCAGCAAAAAAATCCCCGAGCTTCAAGAATATGTTCCGTAATGCTCCGACTATCGTATTTATCGCAAATGACACTTCCTACGACATGTCACAAATCGATTGCGGACTACTTGGCGAAAACATGATTCTTGCTGCCCAATCAATGGGCATAGGCTCATGCTGCCTTGGAAGCCCCACAAGGTTCATGACAGAAACTCCCGAAGCAGCCGAATACTTGAAGCAACTTGACATCCCCGAAGGATACTCGTTGCTGTACTGCATAGCGTTCGGCTATCCCGACGAAACTCCGGCCGCCAAGCCGCGCGATACTTCAAAGATAAAATTCATCGACTAAGAAAAATTTTTCATATCGGTAGACGGCGTGCTTGGATGTCATTCAACGCGCCGTCCTTTATTTTTTATGAACAATAACGACAATAATACACCCTCGTCCGGCCGCACCACCCTATACATAAAAAACATGGTGTGTGCACGTTGCATCATGGTTGTCAAGCAACAATTGTCTTCATTACGGCTCACGCCTATCGAAATCGGCCTCGGGAAAGCCGTGGTAAAAGAGCAATTGGACGACAACTGTATCGAAGATGTACGCAAATCGCTCGAATCGGTGGGTTTTGAATTGCTTGACAACAAAAAATCAAGATTGGTGGAACAAATACGCACCTTGCTTGTCGAGTTGACGACAGACGAAGATACCATGACACGGGTGAACTTGTCCGATTTTTTGTCCGACCGATTGAACCATGATTACGGCATGTTGAGCAAATTGTTCTCGGAAGTAAACGGGACCACGATAGAACGTTATTTCATTTCCTTGAAAATAGAACGGGTAAAAGAATTGCTCACATACGGAGAGCTATCATTGTCCGAAATAGCCTATCGGCTCGGATATTCAAGCAGTGCACACCTGAGTGCACAATTCAAAAGCGTAACAGGAATGACACCGTCGGCATTCCGCACCATGCACAACCCATCAAGGAAACCACTCGACAAGGTGTGAAAATCGGCACGCCCGTCGCAGCCAAGTTACCATGTGCAGGCTTTAACTTCACATAATAATATAATCTTTATCCATAATTATGTAATACCTGCGCCCACCACAGGCATTAACTTTGCATCAAAGAACGTGGAAAGATTATGAGCAACGACTTGAACAAACAGACATTCCCCGTACTCGAAATGAGCTGTGCAGCATGCGCGACGCGCGTCGAAAAAACCATAGCGTCGCTACATGGCGTAAAAGATGCCGCCGTCAACTTTGCCGCAGCCACGGTAACAGTTGAATATGACCCGGCACAAATTTCGCCCGAATCGATGAAGCAAGCCCTCGAAAACGAGGGATACGGCATGATTACCGACACCGGCAAGGATATGGCCGATGAAGCCGACAAGGTACAACAAAAACGTCTTGCACGCTTGCGCCGACGTACAGTTTGGGCAATAGCCTTGTCGATACCTGTGGCAGTAATAGGCATGTTCCTTCACGACGAGCCTTGGGCCAACTGGATTATGTGGGCACTTGCCACACCGGTCGTGTTCGGATTGGGGAGCGACTTCTTTGTCAACGCATGGAAACAACTCAAGCATCGCTCGGCCAATATGGACACTCTTGTGGCAAACAGTACCGGCATAGCCTACCTGTTCAGCATGTTCAACATGCTGTTTCCCGAATTCTGGCTGGAGCGTGGAATAACACCGCATGTCTACTTTGAGGCCTCAAGCGTAATCATAGCATTCATCTTGCTTGGCAGGCTGCTTGAAGAGAGAGCCAAAGGCCAAACCTCAACTGCCATAAAAAAACTCATGGGATTGCGACCAAAGACAGTCACTCGCATCGATGCCGACGGCAATGCCGTGCAAGCAAGCATCGATGAAATCGTGCCCGGAGACACTCTTCTCGTCAAGCCGGGAGAAAAAATAGCCGTGGACGGAACTGTCGTCGACGGTTCTTCGTCAATCGACGAAAGCATGCTTTCGGGAGAGCCTATTCCCGTAGAAAAGCATAAAGGCTCAAAAGTATATGCCGGCACAATCAACCTTAAAGGAAGTTTCAGATTCACTGCCTCGAAAGTAGGCGCCGATACAATATTGGCACACATCATACGCATGGTACAGGATGCCCAAGGCAGCAAGGCCCATGTTCAGAAATTAGTCGACCGCATAGCAGCGATATTCGTGCCGACGGTCATATCGATTGCTATTCTGGCTTTCATCATTTGGATGATATTCGACCCGGCTGACGGATTCTCGCATGGCCTGCTCGCGCTTGTAACAGTGCTGATAATAGCCTGCCCTTGCGCTCTCGGACTGGCGACTCCGACAGCCATAATGGTAGGCATAGGCAAAGGAGCCGAACAAGGCATCCTCATAAAAGATGCCGAAAGCCTTGAAGTGGCTTGCAAAATAGACTCCGTAGTTCTTGACAAGACCGGAACCGTCAGCGAAGGGAAACCAAGAGTGACCGACATAAAATGGCTCGCTGACGACAACAGCGGTTCAAGCATATTCCTTGCTTTGGAAAAGTTGTCGGAGCATCCGCTTGCCGATGCCGTAATCGAATTCCTGCAACAAAACAACGGCACAGCATTAACCGAAGTATCGCAATTTGAAAGCATTACAGGTGCTGGCATAAAAGGGGTTGTCGCAGGCAAACTATACCTTGCCGGGAACATGCGATTGATGGAAACTAACAATGTAGCCTGCAACGAGATTCTTGCCGACACAGCCGCAAAATGGGAAGCAGAAGCTAAAACTGTCGTTTACTTCGCATCATGCGACCAAGTCCTGTCGGTAGCAGCCGTGACCGATAGCATAAAATCATCATCGGCACAAGCCATCAAGCAACTACGGGAATCGGGCATCGAGGTTTACATGCTCACAGGCGACAATGAAATGTCGGCAGCACACATGGCCAGGCAAGCAGGCATTGAGCACTTCAAGGCCGGAATGCTCCCTGACGACAAAGCTGCCTTTGTAAAACAATTGCAGCAAGAAGGCCATCATGTGGCAATGGTGGGCGACGGCATAAACGACAGCGCGGCTCTTGCCCAGGCCGACTTGAGCATCGCAATGGGACAAGGAAGCGACATAGCAATGGATGTGGCAAAAGTAACCATACTTTCGTCCGACCTGATGAGACTGCCCGAAACAATCAGATTGTCAAAATTCACAGTGCGGACAATCAAGCAAAATCTCTTTTGGGCATTCATATACAATACTATCGGCATCCCGATAGCGGCAGGCATGCTTTATCCGGCCACCGGATTCCTGTTAAACCCGATGATTGCGGGACTCGCCATGGCCATGAGCAGCGTGAGCGTGGTTACAAACAGCTTGCGATTGAAAAGCAAACGCATATCCTATGCTACCAACGACAATACGCTTAACAACAATAACATAAAAATTATGAAAAAGGAATATCAAATCGGAGGCATGATGTGTAACCATTGCCGCATGCATGTTGAAAAAGCATTAAATCAGACCGAAGGTGTAAAATCAGCAACCGTGACACTCGAACCGCCGGTAGCCGTAGTGGAATTTATCGATGAACAAGTTGCCACCGAAAAGTTGCAAAAAGCCCTCGAAGAAGCCGGTGGCTACACAATCTCCGAGAAATAACCAAAACGTAATCGGTAGCTGGATACGACAAAAGAATTGCTCGACATGCCTGAACAACATGTCGAGCAATTTTGGCTTAGAATTCAAATGTGATGCCTACTGTGGGCAATATCGTCCCTCCTATGTCGTGACTTATGTTTTCCATGACATAGTGTCCCGGACGCGACGCATCGACGACATAAGCACCATTCTCATCTCTAACAGGAGCCAGAATATCTTGTCCCTTGGCACTGAAGTCGTATATATTTTGGATATCTATGTAAAACCCAATGCGCCAATTTGAAAAATACCATATCTTGTCGACCCTTATGTCGAGTTGGTGATAAGCCGGATTACGCCCCTCATTGTATCTTGAATTATCGGCGTATGGCCTTCGGCGCTCATCCCATGCCTCGATGAGAGAAGTCTTCTCTTCATCGTATGGAGTAAACGGTAATCCGCCCGAGAACTGCCATTTGGCACCGACAGTCCAGTTCCGGCCAAGATTATGTATGGCCGATATAGTCACGATATTACGGACATCCCAAGCCGAGCTCCACCATCTGCCTTGGATGCGGTTCAATTCGGCATCGGTACACGCAAGCTGCGAACGCACGAAAGTATAAGAAGCATTGACGACTGTATTCCACAAGTCGCGATGCCGCCACGACAATTCAAATCCGTATGCACGGCCTTCGCCAACTGACGCAGCAGGCACGTCACCCACTATGTAATCGCTGAAATCGGACGTAGATACCGGCATCCCGTCAAGTAACGATACCGGCAATTGAGAATATTTCTTGTAGAACCCTTCAGCTTTCAACACTTGCATTGCCGATGGATTATAATTCAACCCAAGAACATAATGATTTACCGCCGCATATTTCAAACGCTCCAGCTGCAACGTTCCGTCTTCCGAAATTCCGTCATAATCAAGCATGGTCATCGACGGCTCTTGATAATATCGAGCCAAGCTCCCCGTCAATGAAACTTTGTCAGATATATTCCATGCCAAATTCAGCCTTGGCGACATCTGCTTGAAAGGATTGCCTGTCAATGAAGAGTAACTCATGCCATCAAAACGCAACGACACATTGGCCGACAACCGGCCTCCGAACATAATCCTGCTTGCCGATGCATAAATTGCATACCGCCCGAAACTATTGTTAAGGCTTGTCGCGATGCCTCCCGAAGCCCCGGCTCGCAACCTAAATCCACCGACATCGAACCACTCGGCATCCAATCCTACACGGTAATTCATCTCACGGTCGTTTATGTCAAACAACATGGGAGCCGTCTCATCATTGTTTTCATACTTGTACAGCCTGTTCTTCAAGTAATCGACACTTGCAGTCGCCCTTAACCGGCCTCCATCAAACTGATGAATGTAACCGGCTCCAAAAACGAAACTCGTCTGGTCATTGTTTGGCAAATAACCAAGAATATACTCACGGTCGGGTTCAAGATTCTCCTCCCCGGTATTCAATTTATTATTGTCAATAGAACCAAGACCTATGAAATAAAGTTTGTCATCGGGCGACAAATCGATGGACAATTTGAATTGGTAATCATTATAAGTTGGGAGAAAAGGCAATTTTAACATGCTAAAAAGCATATTAAGGTAACTTGTCCTCCACGATGCGGTGAGAGTCGTCTTCCCGTCACGACTTACCGGCGTATTGACATGCACACCGGCATCGGTAAATCCAACTATGACTTTGCCATGAAAATGCTCCCTGTTCCCTTCAAGCATCGTCATTTCCATTACCGAGCTCAATCCTGAAGCATGATACACGGGAAATGCCGACGTATAGAAATCGGTCGACTGCAGTAATTCAGTATTGACAAGAGACGCGTTTCCACCTGAACCGCCTTGAACGGCAAAGTGATTCAACACAGGTATCTCTATCCCGTCGATATAGTATTTGTTTTCATTTGCGCCACCGCCTCTCACCAATAAGTCGTTTCGATTGGAATTGCTCACGGCAAGCACACCCGGCATCGACTGCAATACCTTGGATATGTCGCGATTGGCTCCAGGAGTTAAATCCGTTTCCTGCATGCCTATGCGCATCATCGACACAGGTGCTTCCACAGCCACCCTGTAAGGAGATGCCGTGACTGTTATTTCCGACAATTCTTTACTGGCTGTGGCATGTAACCTTATGTTGACGACAGCCGGAGCTGCAGTAGACACAGCAAAAGATTCGGTAGTGGCAAATTCATATCCGTCGGCCTCCACCTGCAAGATGTTATAGCCCACATCCACATTATCGATAATGTAACGCCCGAAACTATCCGTCGTGCACGTCAATGAGTTGTCGCCCACGACTTGAACCATGGCCCCGGCCACAGGAATGTTTCGCTCGGCGTCAATGACCTTTCCGCCCACTTGCCCCGATTTCTTACCGGCAGCCATAGCCACGACGGCCATCAAGGCGCAAGACAATAAAATTGCATGTCGCAATGTAAATGCAAACATAACGCAAAATCAATCTTTCCCTGTTATTATTTTCTTTATTTCGTTCAACTTGTTCAAAGCCTGCACAGGAGTCAGGTTATCGATGTCAACATTAAGTATCTCATCGCGCACTTGACACAATACAGGGTCGTCAAGCTGAAAGAACGACAATTGCATTCCTCCGGCAGACTGAGACTTTTCGTGGATACTATCGGGCAACTTATCTCCCGTATTATTCGCTTCAAGCTGTTTCAACACCTCATTGGCCCGGTCCACTATCGAAGCCGGCATACCGGCCAGTTTCGCGACATGGATACCGAAACTATGCTCGCTTCCACCCTTTACAAGTTTCCTCACAAACACAACCTTGCCGTCAATCTCCTTTACCGACACGTTATAATTCACGATGCGCTTGTAAGTACGCTCCATTTCGTTCAATTCATGATAATGCGTAGCAAACAGCGTCTTAGGGTGTGCCTTGCCGTTTTCATGCAAATACTCCACAATCGACCATGCTATGGATATTCCATCATATGTACTCGTTCCTCGTCCCAACTCGTCAAAAAGAATCAGACTGCGCTCGCTTATGTTGTTCAATATAGATGCCGCCTCGGTCATTTCGACCATGAACGTCGATTCACCAAGCGATATGTTGTCACTCGCGCCCACACGCGTGAATATCTTGTCGATTATGCCAATCCGGGCACTGTCGGCCGGGACAAAACTTCCTATCTGGGCAAGGAGAACGATCAAGGCCGTCTGCCTCAACAATGCCGACTTGCCGGCCATGTTCGGACCTGTGATCATCATTATCTGCTTGTCGTCATTGCTCAGACCGACACTGTTTGAAACATAGCGTTCACCTAACGGCAACTGACGCTCAATGACAGGATGCCTGCCTTCCACGATATCAATATCAAATGTTTCGTCCAAAACAGGACGATTGTAATGATTCTCCACCGCGACTTTCGTAAACGATAATAGACAATCAAGACGCGCAATAAGGTTTGAATCCAATTGCACTGCCGGAATAAAATCACCCACTGCGGCGACAAGTTCATTAAACAGGCGTAATTCAATCTCAAGGATTTTCTCCTCGGCTCCGAGAATTTTCTCCTCATATTCTTTCAATTCCTGCGTCACATACCTCTCGGCATTGGTAAGTGTCTGCTTGCGTACCCACTCGTGAGGCACCTTGTCCTTATGCGTGTTACGCACTTCTATATAGTAACCGAACACATTGTTATAGCTAATTTTAAGGCTCGGGATGCCTGTACGTTCACTTTCGGCTTGCTGCATCTTCACAAGATAATCCTTCCCCGAAAACGATATTGACCGCAACTCGTCAAGCTCAGCATTTACCCCGTCTCTTATTATGTTGCCACGATTGGCCGCGTTTGAAGCATCAGGATTTATCTCCTTTTCGATTCTTTCACGAATCGACATACAAGGATTCAATTGTTCACCAAGATGACGCAACACGTCATTGTCGGCATTCACGCACAATTCCTTGATTGGGGCTATTGCCGACAAGGCATTTTTCAACTGCACAAGTTCGCGTGGGGTTATACGTCTCACTGCGACCTTCGAAATAAGACGTTCAAGATCTCCCACCATTTCCAATTGTCGTTTTAAGGTATCGCGCCCTGCAATGTCCTTGAAGAAATATTCCACTATGTCAAGACGATTGTTTATCTGCCTTATGTCTTTCAAAGGGAACAAAATCCATCGCCTCAACAACCTTGCGCCCATAGGAGTATTCGTGCGGTCTATTACCGACAACAAGCTACGACCGTCCTCGCACATGGAATCTATGAGTTCGAGGTTACGCACGGTAAACTTGTCGAGCCTTACGAATCGCTCTTCCTCTATGCGCGACAATGTCGTTATGTGGCTTATGTGGGTGTGCTGCGTGATATCAAGGTAACACAACACCGCTCCCGAGGCAACAATTGCATTGCACATGCCATCGATACCAAATCCCTTGAGGTTTTTCGTTTCAAAATGTTTCAACAACCTATCGGTGGCAGCTTCTTCGGTAAATATCCAATCATCCAACTCGAACGTAAGGTATTTTGCCGAAAATGTTTCGGAAAAACGCTTGCGGTTGCTTCTTTCCACAAGCACCTCTTTGGGCGAAAAATTACCAAGCAACTTGTCAATGTAATCGACAGAACCCTCGGCTGTGAGAAATTCCCCGGTACTTATGTCAAGGAATGCCACGCCACAGGATTTCTTCCCGAAATGCACTGCTGCAAGAAAATTATTCTCCTTGTTGTCAAGGATATTGTCATTTATCGACACCCCCGGAGTGACAAGTTCCGTGATGCCGCGCTTGACAAGTTTCTTTGTCAATTTTGGGTCTTCCAATTGCTCGCAGATTGCCACACGCTTCCCGGCTCTTACCAATTTAGGCAGGTATGTGTCAAGCGCATGGTGAGGGAATCCTGCAAGCTCGACATATTGTGCAGCGCCGTTGGCGCGGCGAGTCAACACTATTCCCAATATCTCGGAGGCAGCAACAGCGTCATCGGAAAAGGTCTCATAAAAATCGCCTACCCTGAATAGCAATATGGCATCGGGATGTTTTGATTTCATCTCGAAATATTGCTTCATTAACGGGGTTTCAACTACATTCTTAGCCACTTGATTTTTTCTTTTCGGTTTTCAAAATTACAATTTTTACCCGATTTTATAAAACAGCCGGCAACCATAGCCATCAATATTCCTCTCAAAAGGATATACCATAACAAATTTTGCGACAAGAATCACAATTAAAATCCTTGTCGCAAAACCACAATTACCTTATTTCCACACAACTTACAGGATAGGACGTGTAGAATCGTCATTTTTTCATCTCGACCTTGTGCGATGGTGGTAACTGGCTGTTGCGCTTGTCCACTGCATCGACCACCTTGCGTGCAAGGTCTATGAAAGCTGCGCCTGAAATGCTATTTTGCAATGTCACAGGAAGGCCGTCGTCGCCACCTTTGCAAATGCTTGCAACCAACGGTATCTGCCCAAGCAATTCTACATTGAGCTTCTCTGCAAGCAACTTTCCTCCATCCTTTCCAAAGATATAATATTTTTCATCGGGATGCGCCGCCGGCGTAAACCATGACATGTTTTCCACAAGTCCGAGTATCGGCACATCCACCTTGTCGCTCAAGAACATGCTCACACCTTTGCGTGCATCGGCAAGAGCCACTTCCTGAGGCGTAGTAACCACGATGGCACCGGTAATTGCCAATGTCTGCACAAGCGTCAAATGAATGTCGCTTGTTCCAGGAGGCATATCGATTATGAAATAATCAAGCTCGCCCCAATCGGCTTCGGTAATCAATTGCTTGAGCGCATTGCTCGCCATGCCTCCACGCCACAGCACAGCTTGTTCCTTATCGACCAAGAAACCTATCGAAAGTAATTTAACCCCGTATTTCTCAAGCGGAAGGATGAGACTGCGACCATCTTTTTCGGTCATATATACAGGAGCATCCTCAAGCCCGAACATCTTAGGAGCCGATGGCCCGAATATATCGGCATCAAGCAAGCCGACTTTATATCCAAGCTGCGCGAGAGACACGGCGAGATTGACGGCAATGGTAGATTTTCCCACGCCACCTTTACCCGACGACACGCCTATTATGTTCTTTACTCCGGGAAGCGGATTGACAGGATGAGACGGCACGGCCATGCGTGTTTTAACCGCTATGTTGCCCGTAATCTCAACATATTCTCCTATATAAGTCTTTATGGCAGTCTCAGCCGACTTTACGACCGATTTTATGAATGGATCGGTAGGCTTGTCGAATATCAATGAGAACGACACTTTCATTCCTTCAATGCGAATGTCGTCTTCAACCATACCGGCCGAAACTATATCTTTTCCCGAACCCGGATAACGGACATTACGCAAAGCTTCGAGAATCAAATTAGGATATAATCGCTTTTCCATGATTGTTAATTATATATTGCTTCTATTTGGTTTTTATCATTCTTTTCACATCCTGCCCGACGCATCTTCCTCGGGATTGATCATCTTTTGCACATAACCACGAGAAAAACTGCGATAGGTATCCTCTTCTATCTCAATATCGGGCTCCTGCAACACGGTCGTCGCATCAAGGTGGAACTTAATATATTTTATAGTCAGACCACGTTCAAGCCACTGCTGCTCATAGAAAGTCTTTATGCCCAGAATATCGTCATCTATGCCCAAATGATACAAGTCGGGAGTGTTTACATCCACATCGAGCTTGTTCAGCTTCACAAGAGCATCGGTGTAAGTATATAGGAACGGGCTATCGGTTTTAAGATGTATAATCCCGTCTGGCACAAGAACTTTCCTGTATAATTCAAGGAATCGGGTTGAAGTGAGGCGTTTTCTCACTTTTTTCATTTGCGGGTCGGGGAAAGTTATCCATATTTCGCCTACCTCGCCCGGTGCAAAGAAGTGTTCTATCAATTCAATGTTAGTACGCAAGAAAGCCACGTTGCCAATCCCTTCGGCGGCAGCCTGCGTCGCCCCGGTCCACATCCTTGCTCCCTTTATGTCCACTCCTATGTAATTGCGATTGCCAAACCGGCGAGCGAGCCCCACGGCATACTCGCCTTTGCCACATCCCAGTTCAAGCACAATCGGATTGTCGTTTTTAAAATAAATGCTGTTCCATCGTCCTTTTAAGGGAAATCCTTCATTTTTCAACACTGCAAAAGGATATTGGAATACATTTTCCAGACGATTCATCTCGTCAAATTTTTTCAACTTGTTTTTTCCCATCCTGTTAGGAATTATATAAGACTGACTTTGTTTTTATCGTTTAATTAACTTTATCGTGCGGACATAGCCGTTAGATAGCTCGACTCGTGCCACATATATGCCGGGTTCTTGTCTTGGCACGACCACAGTCGCTCGACAATCGGCAGGACGCATATCTACAATGACTATTCCGGAAATATCGGCAACAGTCAAACGAGTTATTTCGACACATGCCTCAACTTCAAGCATGTCGCCGCAGAAATAGGCATTCACGTCGTGCACGGCATTTGCCACGCTAACACCCGACAACCCCTTTATTTCAAACAAATTCCATTGCTCGGCTAAGTTGTAATCGTTCACAAGATTGTCGTTCACATAAAGACTTACAGCCGGTTGATTTATGCCATAGAACACATCCATGCCAAGCGCGGGCACATTATCAGCGCGGGAAACAATACATGTGAGTCTCGACAAACCTTCAAATGCGTTGTCTCCAATATACGCCATTCCTCCGGGAAGGAAAAATTTTTTTATATTGCCACATCCCAAGAATGCGTATTTGCCAATACAAGTTACGGCATCAGGAATTGTCATTGCACCGGCATCGTAATTGCCGAAAAACACTCCTTCGGGAACATCATTCATATCCGACGGCAACGACAAGCTTTCCAACGAAGCATTGGCAAAGGCCCAGCTGCCGACATGTGCCAATCGCCCACAATCCACAAACGGCATACCGGCCAACTTGGTGTCCATAAAAGCCTCACCTCCTATCGAAACAAGTTCGCTGCCATCTTCAACTTGCAAAGTTTCCATTGAATCGCAGCCCTTAAACGCTCCGTTGCCTATCGAAACCACGCTATTGCACATTTTCGCATGTTCCAGCATTACGCAACGAGCAAAAGCACCGTCACCAATCGAGCACCTTGCAGTTTTCTCAATATTTACGACACGCAGTGAGCGACACCCGGCAAAAGCGCCACGACCAATTGTCTCAATATTGCCCGACAAGCTCAGCTCTTCTATGCCACTGCCGTTGAACGCATGTTCTTTTATACTTGTTACAGATTCGGGAATGCTTATCGACTTTAATTTGCTGCAACCGGCCATTGCGCACTCTCCTATCGATTTTAGTCCCACAGGAAGAATGACTGTTTCATATCTTTTCCCGAAGAAACACATGCCGGGCAATTCATTATCATCAAACCTGCCCGACTTGCCAAAATAGCTTTCGTCTTCCTTGCATTCATAACTTTCTATGATCGCATTTGCAAGATTTATTGTCAAAAGATCGGGCAATCCTTCATTTATGAACTCAAAATCCCTTACATCAATTGTTCCCGAAACAGTCAGTTCGGTCATGCTCAAATCTTCCACACACGACGACAACTCTCCAGCCTCGCATGTGACCGTAGTAGCCTGCATCTTAAAGCATGATGCCATCATAGCAAGCATTACCAAGACAACAATCGGTTGTTTGCACATATCCAATCGGGATTATTCACCTGCAAAAATAGCGAAAGGTGAACGCAGAGACAAACAAAAAATAACGTTTTTATGTTTAGCTATGCCGAGACGAATCCTATCTTATACAGAGATAGTGCAAACTGAGCGGAATGTGAAAAATGAGCTTGCTTATTTTTCCATTGCCGAGGTGCAGCCTATTTTATGGAAAGATAAGGAAAATTATTCACTTGCAGGCATAAGCAGGTTATACTGTACTTATAAAAAACGACCTCCGCCCGGGCTTTCCCGGCGGAGGCAAATCAATATAATTATGAAAACAAACCTATCCTATCCTATCATGTCATTCTATTGCAAACCTTACTTTCATGGTGCATTGCAATCGGATGGTGCGGAAATTATCATATCCGCCGGCATTGTCGCTCACTACATTCGCCATGCGGCTGCTCAGCATTTCAAACCCCATACCGTCATCAGGCTCGATAATGTGCAACACCTCTCCTATTTTTACACCGAGAGTTTCTGCCATATATGCCGCCTTGTCCCGAGCAGCCCTCAAAGCCGCAATCTTGCCTTCTTTGCGATACTCGCCCATCTTGCTATTCTCCAACGCGCCTATACCCATGTAAACGACTGCTCGCTTGTCGACCACGTCGCTTATCTTGTCAATAAGGCTGAAATCGTCCAATGTTATGTCAAACCGCTTTGAAACGCCGAATTGCCGGCCTTCATCACGCATGAAATTTCCTATTTCTTCCACTCTGACAGCATTGTCGGCAATTCCCAGCTCGGACAATTGCGACCGCAATCGGGCTTCTATCTCCGACATCGACACCTTATTTTTAAAGTCTTTCGGTTCTTTTCCCTCAAACTCTTCTGTCCAAAATTCCTTCATTTCAATTACGAAATGTATTTCATCGGGGATTATTTCTGTCTCCGACACCCCTGTCACTTCAATATACCTGTCGGTCGCTTCCATGTTTCCGGCGGCCAATGCCAAAGGAAAAGCACATATTGCCATTACTGACAACAAAAACATTCTTATTTTCATTTCGCAGAAGATTTGTATTTACTTGTTAGACAAGACTTGAGCCATAAGGTTTAAATCATTGTCTTTTTTTAACCACACTGGAATAAACTTCCTTTTTTCTGCTAATTATTGCAAAAACCTCTTTATAGCATTGTCATATTACCAACAATTATGGTAAATTGCAAACAAAAACAACCGCACCCATACACATGGACAACAACGACGAAATAATAAAACGACTGAAATACATAATCCAGGAACTCGGATTGACCCAAAACGGGTTTGCATCAAGGATAGGAATCGACTCGTCCAACCTATCGAAATACTTGAAAGGCAAACTCGCCATAAATGAATCGCTGATAAACCGCATCGTCATCAACCTTGGATTGTCAAAGAAATGGCTCATGTCGGGCAGCGACCTGCCTTTTGCCAAAGAGTCGACCGGCAACATACCACAGTCTTCGCTAAGCGGACATCTACGAGTGGAAAGTTCCCACACCGACGGCACACCGGTATATGACATCGACGTGACGGCAGGAATAATGCCACGCGCACGAATGTTTGCCAACGAAAACATCATCGGTTCCATAAAGCTGCCGGGAATCCCGGCCGACTGCCGCATCGTAAAAGTCAGCGGCGACAGCATGAGCCCTGTAATTCGCAATGGCGACATGATTGCCGTGCGAGAATTGACCAATATAAAACAAATCTTCTGGGGACAGATATATGTCGTCATCCTCGACGATTACTGCATGGTCAAGTACGTCAGGCGCCACAGCGACCCCGACAAGGTGATACTGCGCAGCGAGAATCCCAAATACGACGACATGGAAATTGAACGTTCCGAAATACGCGACATGATGTTTGTCCAGCACATCCTGCACTTGGATACACGAATGTAAATCATTTCAATACACAAATATCACATATAAAACAAATACATATTATGACCGACCCTCTGCAAATTTTCTGTAAAAACACAAACGAATATATTACCGTAACTGGAGGTGAGACGCTTCTTGAAATATATGAACGCATCAAGGACCGGATTGGCTTCACTCCAATCTGCGCCCACGTCAACAACAAGACCGAAGACCTGCATTTCCCGGTCTACAAGCCAAACATGGTGGAATTTCTCGACTTGACATCGGCGTCGGGACAACGTGTGTACATCCGTTCATTGTGCATGGTACTGTACAAGGCCGTGCTTGACGTATGCCCCGATATGAGGCTGCGCATACGACATTCGGTGTCAAACGGATATTACGCCCAGCTCACCGGCAAGGATAACAATGAAATAGAACCCTGCAACGAGAAAGTAGATGAAATAAAGGCGCGAATGCAGGAAATCATCAACGAAGACATTCCTTTCATCCGTAAGCAACGCCTCATAAAAGATGTAATAGGCATATTCGAAGAAGCCGGCCTCGACGATAAAGTCGAGTTGCTGAAAACGTCGGGCGACATATACTCGATATATTACACGCTTGGCAACACGCCCGACAGCTATTACGGCAACCTTGCCCCATCGACAGGTTCGTTAAAGGTATTCGACCTGATAAAATACCGCAACGGCATGTTGCTGCTCGGCCCCGACAAGACCGACCGTAGCAAACCGCGCACGCCTATCAGGCAGGACAAGATGTTTGAGGCATTTACCGACTATCTTGAATTCAACGAGGTCGTGGGCATAACAAATGTAGCCGACCTCAACAATGCCGTGCTCAACGACAATGCATCTATGCTCATCAACGTTGCCGAAGCGTTGCACAATGCCAAATTTTCACAAATAGCCGACAAAATTGCTTCGCGCTACCGCGAAGGGTGTGCGCGAATCGTGTTAATAGCAGGCCCTTCTTCAAGCGGAAAGACAACATCGTCCAAGCGCCTTGCAATACAACTGATGATAAACCGCATAGTACCAAAAGTAATTTCACTCGACAACTATTTCGTCAACCGGGAAGACTCTCCAAAAGATGAAAACGGCGATTACGACTACGAGTCGCTATATGCGCTCGACCTTGAACTATTCAACAGCGACATGCGCAAACTCATCAACGGAGATGAAGTAGACATGCCAACCTACGACTTCACATCGGGAAAACGTGTATTCAAGGGTGAAAAGATGAAACTCGACCGAAACAACGTGTTGCTGATAGAAGGAATTCACGGATTGAACCCCGAGCTTACCTCTCTCATTCCCGAAGAACAGAAATTCCGCGTATATGTGTCGGCTCTCACCACCCTCACAATCGACGACCACAACTGGGTTCCGACAACCGACAACCGCCTTTTGCGTCGCATCATACGCGACCACAAATATCGCGGAGTGGACGCCTTGGAAACAATTGCAAGGTGGCAAAATGTGAGAAAAGGCGAAGAAAAGTGGATTTTTCCATTCCAAGAGAATGCCGACGCCACATTCAACTCATCGCTCCTATTCGAACTTGGCGTGATGAAAGAATATGCCGAACCGTTGTTAAGGAAAGTTCCTCGAAACGTGCCAGAATTCGCCGAAGCGGTAAGGCTACTCACTTTCCTCAATTACTTCCTGCCAATCAGCGAGAAACAGATACCGAGCACAAGCCTGCTGAGGGAATTCCTTGGTGGAAGCAGTTTCCATTATTGAAAACATGTATAAACAATAACGCCTCGTAGGCATCGATTGTACGACTACGAGGCGTTTATTATCTCTTCACAGGCCATTTGAAATCTTTCAATTCCTTTATGTCTGCACGTTCGCTTCCTCCGCTGTATTTGTCAACCAAGGCATGAAATGCCGGGCTATGGTCAAAATGGCTGAGATGGGCAAGTTCATGGCACACCACATGCCTTACAAGATGCTCCGGCAAAAACATGAGGTAATGGGACAACTGTATTTCGCCCGAACGTGTGCAGTGTCCCAACTTGTTCATACCATACCCCATAACAAATCCTTTCACTTTCACGCCCAATTTGCTTGCAATGCTCATGGCAAACGGCACAATGACTCTTTCGGCACGCTGTCTGACCATTAATTTTATGATTCTCGACACTGTATTCTCCACAATGTCGCTTTCAAACGTAGAATCTGCCGGAATCTTCACATACAATTCCTTCCCGATACACCCATACTCCACACGTCCGGGAGATTCATGCTGCACACCTATGGTTATCGTGTATCCCCCGAAACATTCTATTTCCATGCCGTCACGGTACAAATGCTTGCGTTCAGAGTACTTTGAAAATAAACCGCGCAATTCCTCCCTATACCGGTCAATCATTTCGTGCAACGACTTTTCACTCGCGCCCTCGGGTACCCTCAACAGCACTTTGCCGTCCTTCACAACGGCCCTTAATGTTATCATTCCGGCACGAGTGTGTACCAATACAGTTCCAAATTCCTTATCTTCAATATAATACCTGCTCATATCATTGTCCCCACATCAACTTGGTGCGCAACGTATCGGCAAAATTATGGTTGAGAGGTTGTATCACTTTCACATACACTCCAGCCTTCTTTACGGTTATGCAAGAACCGCTCGGGAATGAATAGGCCTTGCCATCGAGACTGACGAGATATTGAGGGGAACGCGATGTCGTTTCAAGCTCTATCACCGAGTCGTCGCGCAACACGAGCGGACGCAATGTGAGCGAATGCGCCGAAATGGGCGACAACACCCAGTTGCGAGACGTCGGTTCGAGAATCGGTCCTCCGACACTCAAGTTATATGCCGTCGAGCCTGTAGGCGTTGAAATTACAAGCCCGTCACCGCGATAAGTCGTTAAGTCGGTACCGTTGACCCATGCACGCACGCTCAACATCGTGGATGTGTCCTGCCTCACCACTGCAATGTCGTTAAGGGCAAGAGTATTATCCATCGATATGCCGCAATTGTTGCTCATTTCGAGCATCGTCCTGCGGCCTATTTTATATTGCTTGTTGAAAAGGTTGCTCGCCACTTGGCTTATCTCGCCCATGTGGGCTTCGGCAAGATACCCTAAATGCCCGGCGTTTATACCGAGAATTGGGATCTCCTTGGTTGCCACCATGCGGGCCGTACGCAAGAACGTTCCGTCGCCGCCGATGCTTAGAGCCACGTCACCCCACATGTCGGCTACATTACGGCACACCACCCCGTCGAGATTCAATCCCAACTCATGTGACAAATATGTGTAGAAGCACTCTTCCATTTCAAGTGACACGCCATATTCGCGCAACACCATAATCATCTCCCTTATCGATTCAGCAAAATGTTGCTGGTATTCATTTCCGAATATCAAAATCTTCATAATCCTGTTCCAATCTGTCTGCCTTCTGGTTCAATCAAGCGTGTCGGCCCGTAGCGAGGCGCGAGCCTTGAAACTCCTCTTTAACTTTGATGCAAAACCATTGTTACGAATTGTTACAATAAAAAATATTTGCGTAAAAAATCATATCGGTTTCGTAATTTCTTGCCAATTCATATTAATTTTGCAACAATTATATCTTATTCGCAAATATACTATATTTTTATTTCACGTCCACCACGGGTGGTGCAATAAATGTAGAAGCTATATAATGACAAATCTAAGTGTTAACATCAACAAAGTAGCCACATTAAGAAACTCACGTGGAGGAAATGTCCCCGATGTGGAGAAAGTGGCCGTAGATTGTGAAAAGTTCGGTGCCGATGGCATTACCGTCCATCCGCGTCCCGACGAGCGTCACATACGCCGCGCCGACGTGTTTGCATTGCGTCCAATCGTCAGAACCGAATTCAACATAGAAGGTTACCCGTCCGAAGAATTTATCGACCTGCTGCTAAAGGTTAAGCCCGAACAGGCTACGCTCGTACCCGATGCTCCCGATGCCTTGACATCGTCTGCCGGTTGGATAGTAGCCGACCACCTCGACTTCCTTACATCGGTAGTCGACCGATTGAAAGAGGCAGGCATACGCACGAGCATATTCGTGGGAACCGATATCGAAAACATAAAAATGGCGGCTAAGACTGGTGCCGACCGTGTAGAGTTGTACACCGGCCCATATGCAGTGGATTTTGTCAAGAACCCCGAAGCTGCCGTGGCTCCATTTGCACTTGCATCCGAAGCAGCACACAAAGTAGGCCTCGGAGTCAATGCAGGACACGACCTCAACCTCCAGAACCTGCGTTACTTCTATGAAAACGTGCCACACTTGAACGAAGTATCCATAGGCCACTCGCTTATATCCGATGCTTTGTATCTCGGCCTTGAGAAAACGATTGCCGCATATAAAAAATGTTTACATTAATTCTGAACAATCATGTCAATCCTAAATTCCATATTGGCAACTTTGTTGCTGCAACAACCGGCAATGGCCGAGGCTGTTACCGACTCGTTATCGACAATACAACAGGCAGCAGCCGACACCACACAAGAACTTTCGGTGTGGGACTTGACGCTTAAGGGCGGCATAATCATGATACCGCTTGCAATACTTTCGTTGATAAGCATATACATCTTCATCGAACGATTCCTTGCCATCCGCACTGCGGCTCAAGAGGACAAGACCTTCATGAAGCGCATTAAAGACTACATCCATGAAGGTGAGATAGAAAGTGCCGTCAACTTGTGCAAGAAAACCGACACTCCATATTCAAGGCTTATCATGAAAGGCATCTCGCGCATAGGCCGGCCTATGAATGACGTGCTTGTGGCAATCGAAAACACGGGAAACATGGAAATAGCGGCTCTCGGCAAAGGTCTCAACTGGCTTGCTACCACTGCTGCCGGAGCACCGATGCTCGGGTTCCTCGGGACGGTAACCGGAATGGTGCGTGCATTCTTCGCACTCGCCAGTGCCGGCAACAATGCCAACATCGCAATCCTCGCCAGCGGTATATATGAAGCTCTCGTAACGACAGTTGCCGGACTTATAGTGGGCATTATAGCACTGTTTGCCTACAACTACCTCGTATCGCGCCTTAACAAGGTCATGAACCAACTCGAAGCAAAAACGATGGAGTTCATGGACTTGCTCAACGAGCCTGCCGGCAAATAAAAGTCAGCTAACGCTCATTTTCATCGCAGGCAACACAATGAAGGACATCCCTTCAATTATTTTTGACCATAATTATACTTATTCATAATGGCTCTGAAACGACAACACGACATGCTGTCAATGTTCAGCATGGCATCAATGACCGACGTTATATTCTTATTGCTGATATTTTTCATGGTTACATCAACGTTCGTGTTTCCTTCGGCTCTTGAAGTGAACCTTCCACAATCGGGACAGCAAACGTCATTGAAACCTGGAACGCGCATATACATAGACAAGGAGATGAACATGTATGCGGCATTCGGCGAGGAAGAACCCAAAGCCCTCCCCGACGACCAGCTCATGACATTCCTCAAGTTGTCGCAAGAGAACAATCCAGAGCAATTCATCGCCCTATATGCCGACTCTTCAGTCCCGTATGGGAAGATCGTGGAAATTCTCGACAAAGGAGCTCGCAACCACTTGAAAATAGTGCTTGCCACCACTCCGGCTTCTCCCGATTACTCGGTAAAGACCACCAATGAACCACAACAATAACCCACATTCCAAAACGATTTCAACAAATGAAGAAGCACGACAAGAACAACATGACTGCAATGGCCGCCACAGCAATTTTCCATGCGGCGGTGATATTGCTCCTTGTATTGTCTTGCTTGCACTATGAGGATATACCTGCCAACGAAACACTTGCTTCGCAAGACATTACATTCTTTGGCGGCGAATATGTGATGCTCGGCGACTCTCCCGAGCTTTTAGCCGACGGTGAAATGTCTCCTGCCGCCGCAAGCGACGCCAATCCGGAAAGCACCGGGGACGACATTGAAGATACCGGCCTCGCAGGCGTGTCGGCCACTCCGGTTGTCACATCCGACGAGGAATCTTCCATGCAGGTTGAACAAGAACCCAAGCAAGCCGGCCCGACACAAGAAGAGATTGCCGAACAGGAACGAATAAAACGCCGTCAAGAGGCTGAACGCAGAACCGACAGCAAGGTACGCAATGCCTTCAGCAACACAGGCGGGAACGGCAAGGGCAAACAAGGCTCACCCGACGGCAACAGTTCATCGGGTACACGCACCGGAGCTCCGGGCGTATCAGGACTATCGGCCGGTTACACTCTCGACCGATGGGGCGAGCCAAGCAGTCCGGTTGAAGGGAAAATAGTAATCAGGGTAAGGGTGAATTCTCGTGGCAGCGTAATCGAGGCACGATACAGCAGCGGAAGCGGAACGGCTGCGAGCAACATGGACGTGCGCCGCAGTTGCGAACAGGCTTCATTGAAATCTTCATTCTCAGTACCTTTGGGTACTGTAGACGAGGCGATAGGATACATTACTTGGATATTCCAATAATCAAAACAAAATCCCAATGGAACGCAGCAGACGAATCGATTGCCTTGAAATTGAAGCATGGACTTCCAATAAGTCAGATGATGCCAAGACTCTCGCAAGGAGATTTGAGGAACTCGACAATTCCCTGTCGCTCGAAGAGATAGCAAGAGCATATATAAGCCATGCCTATGCCGACGGATATTGCGACATGGGTCTTGACCGCCTGCGGCTCGACGAAATGATGAAAAAAGGCGACATCGAGAACGCCTTGAGGCTTGCATGGGATGCATCATGCGACAATCCATTCAACCTCGACGCGCTGGATGCGCTCCTTAAGATAGTCCCACAAGAACATGAAATATGGAAAGTCGCAGCATGGCGTTTCTCCCGGCTTCTGAAGGCCATCGCCTCTACAGGCGACGGGACATCAACGCAAACGGCGTTCATCGTCACAAGCACTCGTGATGAATTCATGCTCATGAAAAGCATGTTTGAGCTGCAAAGTATATCCGACAGGCATCTCATCGTAATGGGAATGCGCTCTTTCGACAAGTATACCGTTACTCCTGCACAAGGGTACCCCCACAAAGAAATATTCTTTGAAATAACTCCGTTCAACACCGAAGCCCCATGACCTTGCATTGAGACCCTGCTCAACTTTCCGAATATCCGTTGGCAGCCGTCTTGATTCTTTCAACCAGCATCCTGCGTGCAATCTTGCCATTATGCTTTTCCCGTTCCCTTGAATTTTCGGGATGATTCAAGTGATAAACGATGCCAATGTACTTCATTTTCTTGATTCGGACGCCGGCATTGTGCATTCTTATCGCAAATTCGGTATCTTCCCAACCCCAACCTTGCAACTCATTATTATAGCCGTTTACAAGCACGAAATCGGCTTTCCAATAGGCCATGTTGCATCCTCTCACACATAACACCTTGCCCCTGCCACCGGTAATGAAATTCAAGATGCGGTAAAATGCTACATTACGCTTTGAATTGGATTTGCTGTATCCCTCCTTCGGCAGCTGCACGTTTACAAAAGCATTCCTTTTAAACAATTTTATCCAATCGTTGGTGACCTGCTCGTTTAGATAGGTTCTGTTACCTCTTATGAAACGTCCTTTTTCCATTATGGACGCATGATCCTCTATGAAGTGGCGTTCAAGCACCACGTCCCCATCAACCTGGATGATGTAATCGCCACTCGCTGCTTTCACTGCCTTGTTCAATATCAACGACTTGCGAAATCCGTCATCCTCTTGCCACACATGCTTCACCGGCATCGGCAGCATCGATGCGAACCGCTTTATCACATCGGAGGTTTCGGCTGTCGAACCATCATCGGCTATGACAACTTCGTCGGGCATCATCGTCTGGCGCGACAGCGAGAAAAGCAACAGCCCGAGGGCTTCGGGCCAGTTATAGGTTGATACTAATAATGTTATTTTATAATTGTCTCTTGTCATTACAAGGGCTATATTTGTTCTGTCACACTTGCTTGTATCCATTCTCGGCAAATGCCGTCTTGCCGGCAAGCATCTTTGAAGCCATTTCAAAATTATGGCTCTCATTGTGGCGTGAAAAATAAGCATGATGCAGATGATAGGCAATTCCGCCAAATTTGAGCCTTTTCAATTTTACGCCTGCATTATGCAATCTTATGGCAAATTCTATGTCCTCATGTCCCCAACCTTGGAAATCATTATTATAACCATTTACATACACAAAATCGGCTTTCCAATAGGCCATATTGCACCCTTTCACGTCAGTAACCGAGCCCACTCCGCTCATCATGCGCGACAGCAGACGGTTTCTCAAGGCATTCATGCGGTTTCGGTCGCCCGAAATATGGCCTATGTCGAGCCGGCCATCTTGCATGAACAGCGACAGGCATTTCCTTGTCTCTTCCTCGCCAAGCATCACCCTGCCTCCCCTTATAAACCTGCCACGCTCCATCGTGGCGGCATGATCCTCGATAAAATGGCGTTCCATCACGATGTCACCATCTATCTGGATAATGTAGTCGCCACACGCTGCTTTCACTGCCTTGTTCAATATCAACGACTTGCGGAATCCGTCATCCTCTTGCCACACATGCTTCACCGGCACCGGCAGCATCGATGCAAAGTGCTTTATCACATCGGCTGTTTCGGTCGTCGAGCCGTCATCGGCAATGACAATTTCATCAGGCATCAGCGTCTGGCGCGACAACGAATAAAGCGACAATCCCAAAGCATCGGGACGGTTATAGGTTGATATCAATAAGGTTATTCCCATAACATTCTGTCTTTTCAAGTAAAACGGCTTGCTCTCATGCCGCAAAGTTAACCAAATGTCCCGATTTTCCACAATTCCGAACCTTCAATCCGAATTTTTTATCAAATACACCCTTTAAATCGCAAAAAAGGATGTGCCTAACACAAAGCACATCCTTCTGTTCTGTTTTCTATGAAAGAATAATTAATAATTTTCGGCCTTGATTTGGAAATATGCTTGCGGATGCTTGCACACCGGGCACATCATAGGAGCCTTCTTGCCTATCACGATATGGCCACAGTTGGAGCATTGCCATATTGTGTCGCCATCCTTAGAGAACACAGTGCCTGTCTCCACATTCTTCAATAATTTGCGATAACGTTCCTCGTGTTCCTTTTCAATCTTGGCTACACCTTCAAATGCGGCAGCTATTTCGTTAAATCCTTCTTCACGAGCCTCTTCTGCCATTTTTGCATACATATCGGTCCATTCATAGTTTTCACCTTCGGCAGCATCGAGCAAGTTCTCGGCAGTTGAAGGGATATCACCGCCCTTTAGCAGTTTAAACCACAATTTGGCATGTTCCTTTTCGTTGGCGGCTGTTTCTTCAAAAATGGCAGCTATTTGAACATATCCGTCCTTCTTTGCCTTCGACGCATAGTAAGTGTACTTGTTGCGTGCTTGAGACTCACCGGCGAACGCTGTCCACAAGTTAGCCTCGGTCTTTGTTCCTTTTAACTCTTTCATAACTTTGTTTCCTAATATTTTACTAAATGATAACCTTATCAAAAATCAATGAGGCGAACAATGCCATCATGACCGATTTTAGATTTCGACACTAAAATAGTTCAAATAAGACGCATTTCCAAATTTTAATGACGGCAATCGCTAAAAGCCGACAAGGAAATTTTCACAACTTTACGCTGTGAATAATCTTATTGAGCTGGGTATCATATTCCTTCCTGTTGAACTCATACAGGCGCGGAGCCTTGTAATCGGTTCCTTTCACTTTTTCCTCAAGAGGATTGATAATTTTGAGTTGCTGCATCTTGCGTATGAAGTTACGCTTGTCGAGACCTGCTTCAAGTATTATCTCGTATATGTCTTGCAACTGCGACAAGGTAAATTTATCCTTCAGCAGCATGAAGCCTACAGGCTCAAAATGGATGCGCTCGCGCAGCGTCGACAACGCCTTTTCGAAAATCTTGTTATGGTCGAATGCGAGATCCATATCCCTCACTTCGGTTATGTCAAAAAAACGAGCTTCGGCGGCGTCGTCGCCACCGACGGCTTTCAATGTCTCACCGCTCTCATCATCCACCATTTTCATCAGCGCATAGAAGGCAATCGTAACCACGCGCTCGCGCGGGTCACGTTCTGGCTCGCTGAATGCGCCCAATTGTTTCAATTGCCATTCCTCGACCGAAATATTGGTTTCTTCTTTCAGTTCCCGAATTGCACACTCCTCAACCGTCTCGTTCATCCTCAAGAATCCGCCGGGGAAGGCCCATTGTCCTTCAAATGGAGGATTTTTCCTTTTCACAAGCAACACATTCAGCGACATGCGCTTTCCTTCATGGTCTCTCCTGTCCTTCTCTTCAACCGTAAACACCACGCAATCGGTGGTCAATGCTGCTCGAGGATATTTGTAACAATAATTTTTTTCTTCGGGCATTTCACTTATTGTTATTATGACACAAAAATAAACATTAGTCCCATATCAAGCAAATTTTCTACAAACAACCATGTTTTTGCATCATTTAGCAACGATTTCCCCTCAAATGTCACGTTTTTTTAGAAAGGGTAAAGCTCCTCCGTTACATATCGAAACCAATTCTAATAGTAGAAACGCGACTTCATCGCGCCTCAAAGCGACACCCTATTCATTTACATTTCCAAATTATACAAAAAAATGGAGGGACAGCCTCAACGGCTCCCCCTCCATCATATTCATCAAGGACTTCTATTAGACAATCTTAATCACGTATCAACCTATTACTTGCTTTTTTATCCTTGATTATCGAGTTTAATGCATTGCCATTAATTATTTCACAGTAATCTTGCCTGTGCCGGTAGTGTGGCATACGCCCCAGATTTCAACTTCAACGATTGAAGAAGTTTCGATCGGGTTGACGATTGCTTCGTCACCATACCAAGTCAATACACCGTTTTCAATCTTCAAGTTGTCGCCAAGAAGCGTGTTAGCCTTGAAGCTGTATGCCCACGCATTCAAGTCAGCTGCAGTGAATCCTGTCGGAAGTGCGTCAGCAGGAATATCTTCAGCCCATGCGCCTGCTTCCCAGATTACAACACCGTTGAATGTAACTGTGAATTTCTCCTTCAAGTCAACTGAGTATCCTTCTTCGCCCGGAACGGTCTTAAGAACGATGTCTTCAACTGTGATTTCGAGCGGGTTAACGAATTCAACATCGAATGTGCCGATGATGCATTCTTCACCGTTTGCACGGTCAGCAACAAGCTCTACAGTTGCTTTTGCTCCATCCCATCCGCCGTCGAGCGAGACAGTCTGGTTATCGTAAGTGCCTTCGCTGATAGTCATGACAGTCTTGCCTGTCGGATGAGCCCATTCGCGTGTCAACAAATCAGTTGCTTCAACATTTTCTTGATAGAAGCGGAATCTTACGTTTTCGTGGTTGCCAGGAACTTCATATTTCTTGCCGTTGCCAAGATCTCCGTAACCGTAAGCTGCCCACAAGTTCTGTGATTTATACTTCCACATGTGGTCGGTAGTAGACTCAGTATCTTTTTCGATACCTACGATTTGCATTACGCCGTCTTCGTTAACATAAGCATTGCTCAATTCAGGTTTCAAGCAGTTGTCAACTACAGTGTAAGTGTAAGTGATGACTACCTTGCGGTAATTGTCAGGCATTGTCGGAACAAGAGTGATTGTAGCTTTCTTTTCCTTGCCTTCAACTGCAACCTCTGGAGTCAATCCGAATTGCAAGTAAGCAACGTCTTCACCCTCTTCAAGTGACAAGTTAGGATCGATGTCAACACCATCTTCAGCCTTGACAGTTGCATTTTCGTTCAAGTAGATTGCAGCAAATTGCTCTTGAGTCATGTCTAGTTCGTCAAGAACTTGTTGAGCGAATGTTAGACGATCGAAGTCGTGGAGAACCTTGTCAGCAACAATTTCAGAGTATTCAACTGTACCGATTTCGATAGTCGGAACGATGAGATCGCTCATTTCTTGGTTAACGATGTTCAAGCGAACGTATGCCGAAGCAAGTTCATTGCCATTGTAAGAAGCAGTAACGATTACGATAGGCTTGCGGCCAACTGCACCTTGAAGTGAAGTAGTCGTTACGACACCATCTTCTGTGATAGAGATGAAGTCACCTTGGTTGGTCTTGTCAGGAGCAATGTAATCAGCAAGGATGCGGAATGAATATTCAGGAACGAAACCGAGGTCAACAACAGCGTCGTTTACGTTAGTTTCCCACAATTCAACATAGTCCTTAAGGTTGATGCTTTTACCGTAGATAAGGTTAACTTCCTTGTCATTGTTTGTCAACGGATCTTCAGGAGCAGGGAAGTTGAAATTCTTTACAGTTGCATCTGAAGGACATGCAGTGAACAAGTCAGAACCGCTAATCCAAGTGAATGAACCATCCTTTTCAACCTTTACAGTTTCTTCGTTAGCTATGCCGTATGCATACAAGTCGGTAGACTTGACAAGAGAGTAGTCTGAAACGATTTCACGTTGATTTTCCGATTCGATAGTGCTTGTTGCAACAAGTGCCGTGAGAGCATCCTTGCCTTCTTCTGCGACAGCCTTAAGAACGTCGTCATCGGCAGTGATTTGCAACTTGATGCTGCCGTCACCCGGCTTTTGAGGTTCGCCTATGATAGAAATCAAGTTAGACTCGTCACCATCTATTGAACGCATCACAACAGAGCGGTTGATGAAGCTCCATGCCCAATGCTTGATATCGGCATTGTTCGGGTTCAAGCGATAAGTTACTATCGGCTGGTTGGTTGCAAGATACTTATGTTGAGTGCCAGGAGTGTAAAGAGAATAGAAGTCGATTACACCCAATCCGTCTTGCATAACTTCAGGAACGAATGCGATAGATGCAAGAGGCACTTCAGTCTTTATGCTGTAAGAAGTAACATTGCCTTCCGAGTCAACGATGTTGTGGATAG